>OBJR01000077.1_pt1 | contig 10786 bp, 7 predicted proteins | sample 1519711 | NCBI WGS metagenome assembly OBJR01 (sample SAMEA3235155, study PRJEB22506) | soil metagenome | biome: Forest; feature: Temperate coniferous forest; material: soil | place: Canada | collected 2011-06-18 | depth 0.2 m | reverse complement strand
GCGCATCGTTTCCGGTGATGTCCCGGAGTCGTTAAAAAACAAACGCATCATCGCAATGGACATCGGTGCGATGGTGGCGGGCGCAAAATTTCGCGGTGAATTCGAAGATCGGCTGAAAGCGTTCCTGAAAGAAGTGACTGATTCGCAAGGCGAGATCGTGCTCTTCATAGATGAGTTGCATACCATCGTTGGCGCCGGCGCAGCGGAGGGATCGGTGGATGCATCCAATATGCTCAAACCGATGCTGGCGAGGGGCGAACTGCGTACCATCGGAGCCACCACGCTCGACGAATATCGCAAATACATCGAGAAAGACGCCGCCTTGGAGCGCCGTTTTCAGCCGGTAATGGTGAATGAGCCGAGCGTGGAAGACACGATCGCAATTCTGCGCGGACTAAAAGAACGCTACGAAGTGCATCATGGGGTGCGCATCACTGATGCTGCGCTAGTGGCCGCCGCGGTGCTCTCGCATCGCTACATCAGCGATCGGTTTTTGCCCGATAAGGCGGTTGATCTGGTGGACGAAGCGGCTTCGCGTTTAAAGATCGAACTCGATTCCATGCCCACGGAAATCGACGTGATCGAGCGTGAAATCATGCAGCACGAGATGGAACGACAGGCGCTCAAGAAAGAAAAAGATTCGGCAAGCAAAGAGCGGCTGAAAAAGCTCGAAAGGGAGCTGGCCGAGCTGAAAGAAAAATCGACCGCGCTGAAAGCGGAGTGGCAAAAAGAGAAAGCGCAAATTACCGAGCAAGCGAAATTGAAAGAACAGCTCGATCAATTGCGCACGGAATTGGAGCGCGCCCAGCGTCGCGGCGAACTGGCGAAGGCGAGCGAAATTCAATACGGAAGAATTCCCGAACTGGAAAAGAAGCTAGCGGCAATGGAAGCGAGCGCGCAAAGCGCGCCGGAGACTTCTGCGAAGAGCGCCCGGCAGACCGCCGGCACTCCCCGGAGACGACTTCTGCGCGAAGAAGTCACCGAGGAAGACATCGCGCAGGTAGTTTCGAGCTGGACCGGAATTCCAGTCTCACGATTGCAGGAAGGCGAACGCGCAAAATTACTGCGGCTCGAAGAACATTTGCATCAGCGCGTGGTCGGACAAGACACTGCGATCAAAGCCGTCGCGAACGCGGTTCGTCGCGCCCGTGCTGGATTGCAGGATCCGAATCGCCCGATCGGCTCATTCATTTTTCTCGGTCCAACCGGCGTCGGAAAAACTGAACTCGCGCGTGCGCTCGCAGAATTTTTGTTCGACGACGAAAACGCGATGATTCGCATCGACATGAGCGAATACATGGAGAAACACACCGTTGCACGCTTGATCGGTGCGCCGCCGGGTTACGTCGGTTACGAGGAAGGCGGACAACTTTCCGAAGCGGTGCGGCGCAAGCCCTACTCCGTGGTGTTATTCGATGAAATCGAAAAAGCGCACCACGATGTCTTTAACGTCCTACTGCAGGTGCTGGATGATGGACGCATCACGGATGGGCAGGGGAGAACGGTGGATTTTAAAAACACCGTCATCATTATGACTTCAAACATCGGCTCGCAATTCATTACGGAGGAAGAGTCGAGCGAAGGTCGCACCCGATTAGTCATGGAGGCGTTGCGCGCCCATTTTCGTCCGGAATTTTTGAATCGGGTGGACGAGATAATCATCTTCGATCGCTTGACCGAAGAGGATCTGAAGAAAATTGTCGAGATTCAGCTGGGCCGTTTAACAAAACGTCTGGCGCAGCAAAATATTACGCTGGAATTGAGCGATTCGGCGAAAACGCTCATTGCGCGCGAAGGTTATGACCCGGTTTACGGTGCGCGACCATTGAAACGCGCGATCCAACGCGACCTACTCGATCCGTTGAGCATGAACATTCTCGAGGGAAAATTTGGTGAAGGGCAGACCATCCGGGCCGAAGCGAAAAATGGCGCGATCGAGTTTAGGGCGCGATAAACGCCGTCATCCTGAGCGAAGCCGAAGGATCCCGCCGCCAAAGCTTCAAGGTAACTTGCACGGGATCCCGTGACTGCGCTCAGGAGACACAGGTTAAATCATGTCCTTTGCAATGCGCGTCATCCCGAGCGCATGCGAGGGACCTCACGCAAACTGCACGGATTACACAAGGTATCTCGCATCTTCCACTCACGTAGGCGAGGTCCCTCGCCGTCTCCGCGACTCGGGATGACGATGGGGCATTTGAACATTGGTCAATTCATGCTGTCTTAGGTGCATGATCAAAACGACTTTAGCTTTATTGGCAGCGGGAGTATTGGCGACAAGTTCGTCCTTCGCCGGCGGGAAAGCGTGTTGCAGCAAAGGCACGCAAGCGTCGAATGAGAAGGCGAATTGCATGAATCTGGCAAGTCTTAATCTGACCACGGACCAGAATTCGAAACTAGTTGCCTGGCAGAATGAGTGCATGAAAGCGGGGTGCACCAAGGAGAATCGCGCCGCCTTCATGAAAAAAGCCAAGACGATCCTTTCCCAAGATCAATACGCCCAGTTGAAATCGGAGTGCGATAAAACGATGACGAAGAAGAGCTGATTCTTTTTCGTTGCTAAAATTTAAAAGCGCGCCAGCTAATCACTGGCGCGCTTTTTTTGCGGAGGGATGGCCTCCGTGCCGTCCCAAAAAGAATTTGGGACGAGACAGAACTCGTCCCTCCAAATTGCAACTAGGCGCTGCGTTTATGGGAGGACTTTCGTGAGCAACTCCGCCAGTCGCCAACCCGCCTTGTGTAATTCATCGCCGACGATGGCGGTTGACCATTCGAGATAACCGGTCCCGATTTCGTGTGCTTGGCCTTTGGCAAAAACGCGGCCGTCTTTCTCTTCGCGATGGACGTGTTCGAATCGGACGCGCGTGTGCGCCTCGTGCGCGATCGGCAAAATCTCGTTAGTCCATTGTTCAGCCCACGTTTTTGGATCGCCCGGCGTCCGCCAGTTCTTGGGTTCGTTCGTGACAAAGTCGGCAATCAGCTTCTCCTTCGCGGGCGCGTAAACACTTCCACGCTCTTCCTTCGGGACTTCGTCCGGCGTCCCAATTGTTAAATTGCGCACCGTATCCAAATCCCAATACGCGTGGAACGAGTGGTAATAATGTCGCGCCCGCGCCGCCGTCGCATTCTGGACCAAACTTAGGGAGTTTCCACCTTCGTCGCCCAAACCGGTTGCGCCACGGTCGGGATCAATCGGCTCCCCCGCTTCGTTAAAATATTCGGCGCCGACGTGCAGTGGTTGATGAATGTCGCCGACGCAATGCGCCAGCAAAATCAGCGCGATGGCTTTGGTAATCCTGCGCGGATTATCTTCGGCGATTTCACCACGCAAAACGCCGACGCAGTAAGGAATCGTATGCACGATATCCCAGTTGCCGCGTCCGCTTTTGCCATCGCCATACTTTTCGGCATCCAGCACCGGCACATCGGTGTAATGCATCCAATGATGTGACGGCGCCTCATCATTCGCGTCCGGGTTCGGCGGATTTGCTTTCCAAAAATCGTGCAGTTGTTGCTCGATTTTCGGATGCGCCAGGAAATGAATTCCGCGACGGTCATCCGGGCCGTTCTTGTCCCAACTCTTGATGTCGTCCGCAATTAAAGAAGCCCGTTCCAGCGGAATGCCGTCGAGGAGTGTCTTGATTTTTTCCGCGGTCGGCGTGCCGGCCAGTTTGCGATCGGCAATTGCGCCGACGATTTCGTGACCGAGCGGACCGTAGGCAAACGAGCTGCTAACGAATGCAAGGAAAGTCAGAATCGCAAGTTGTAGGGGCGCTCGGATCAAGCGCCGAATAACGCACAGCAGGCGCTCGGCACAAGCGCCTCTACAATCCACCTGCACTTACACTCTCCTTCTGAACGCGTGGTCGCCATTAAGTGCAAGTAAGAGTGAATGTGTAGGTGCAAGTGTCCCTTAGCGTTTCGCCATCACTTCGACTTCAAACGCGTATTCCATCCAGGTGCCGCGCGGTCGAGCGCGCTGACGTCCAACCGCGCCGCGCGGTTCATCTTCGCCCCAATACAAATCGATTTGCAACGGATGCACGCCCCCACCGGTGTCGCAAACGAACCATTCTTCGCTGCCAGTTTCCTCGTTGACCGTTTGCGATTTGATCCGGAGCCGGGCGTGCTGACGCAGAAACTTGTTACGCGACGAAATCGCGCAGGAGCGGCGGGGCACCAGCACTTCACCGCGACGTCCGACCGGCGCATCAGCGAAGGCGTATCGGTTGTCGCTCATCCAACGGATATAGTTTCGGCCATCAATTGCTTCGTTCATTCGGCCGAAGCCTTCTTTCTTTACCGCCAAAAGAAAATCCCGAGGATACTTTCGTCCGCGCAATCCCGCCGCAGTCACGGGTGTCGCATCGAATCCGCGCTCGCTGGTGAAGCCGGATTCCTTTGGAGTGTAATAAATCGTGCAGAAGAAAATATGCGGATAAATCGTGCCATCTGGATTCTGCTCGAGATGCGAATTCCGAACGCGTTCCTTTAGCTCGGCTACTTTTTGCTCGCGTAATGCGCGCAGCTCATCATCCGTCATCTTGTCCATCGCCATCTCAGGATTTTCGGCAAAGGCGTAAATGGCGCTGGCGACGAGTACTCCAACTTGGAGGGGCACACGCCGTCGCGCCCCGTACTTGTTTGGGATGCGACAGCGCGCGTCCCTCCAGGAATTAATTAGTCGGGGAAAAATTCGGAGACCGGTCCGCCGAGCAACACCTCGATCGGCAATTTTTTGAATTCGTATTCGTAAGGCGGTGACTTCCACTGAAAATGATTCGCGTACATCCGGCGAATGCAGCGTATGATTTCGAGACCGGTTTCGAATGAACGAAAGGAATTGCGATCAGTCACGTGCAATTGTGCACCGCCGCAGGGTTCACCGGCAAATTTCTGAAATGTCGACTGGAAGAACATCTCGCGGAAATGTGCCCCCGGAAGTTCGAGCGCGTTTAATTGGCGGCACAGTTTTTCGGCATCGATCCAGGGTGCGCCGAAAATTTCAAACGGCCTGGTGGTGCCGCGGCCTTCGGAGACATTTGTGCCTTCGAGCAAGCACATCCCGGGATACACCGTCGCGGTATCGAGTGTCGGCATGTTCGGCGACGGCATTACCCAGGAGAGGCCAGTTTGATCGAACCACATCGCGCGCTCCCAATTTTTCATTGGCAAAATGCTAAGCGCACATTTTGGAAAGCATTCGTCGCAAAATTGGGCTGCAAGTTCGCCGATGGTTTTTCCGTGACGAACTGGAATCGAATGCAGACCGACAAACGAGCGATACTGCGGATTCAGTCGCGGACCTTCAACCGTCACCCCATTGATTGGGTTTGGCCGATCGAGGACGATCACGTGAATGTTTTCGCGTTCGCAGGCGCGCATCGTCAGATACATCGTCCAAACAAAAGTGTAGTAGCGCGCGCCGATGTCTTGCAGGTCAATCAGCAGCAGATCCAGATCTTGCAACATCTCGCCCGTCGGCTCGCGCTGTTCGCCGTACAAACTGTAAACCGGTATCCCGAGTCGTGGATGCTCGTAACTTCGCCATTCAATCATGTTGTCCTGGGTTTCACCGCGATAGCCGTGTTGCGGACCGAAGAGCGCGCGTAATTGGAACAACTTCCCATTTTCGCGCTCGAGAATTTGGCATGTGTGCTCCAGCTTCGAATTCACCGACGCTGGATGCAGCAGCGCACCGATGCGCGTGCCGCGCAGGTCGCGCGGCCAAAACTCAGCGAGATAATCGATAGCAAGCTTGACTGCCATTTGTTCTGTTGTAGCCGCGGTCGTCGGCCACGGCGAACGCATAGTTTGGAAACGACGATCGGATGCGTTCGCGCCTTCAGCGCTGATTTACGATTCCAACCGAATCCTGCAACGCGTTTGTGTTCAGCGTTTCAGTCTGCGGGCTTTCTCCGAAAAGCGTCTCACGTCGTACAAGCATCCGTTTCGCAAAGCACAAGCCGGTGCCCAGGGTGTGCATCGGTTAGCGCCGATGACGCTGGACAGATTCCACGTGCCGTCGACAAGACCTGCGTTCTAGAAGCCCCCTTAGTTCGCCGTATAGACTTCAACCAACGCTGTGCCCACACTGTTTCCTGCGCCTTTAACGATCGCGGTATAGTTGCCGTCGGGCAGGCTGGCGAAGATCGCCGATTCGCGATCATCCGCGGGCGCAAGACCGGTGGCATCAATTGTCGACTGCTGGCTATCCTTCCAATTATCGTTAGAAGCAATCAGTTTCCCATCCGAGTTGTAAAGTTCGAGCGTCGGATTCATCAAAGGGTCCGTGATTCCGAAGCCTGACAATTCCGGCCCGACGGCCCGCGCCAGCACAGACAATGCTCCAAGAGCGCCCGTCGGATCACCTTTCACGGTAAAGCCGGCAATCATAACGCGCTCACCGGTTTGGACATAGCCACGCGTGCTGATGTTTAATAGTTGATGTATTGAGGGGAGAAGGGCGAGAAACTGCGGTCCCAGGAGTCCCGGCACATCAATGGTCACGATTCCACCTGGTGTGATTTTCAGGACGTCGCCGCTTCCAAAATTGGCGACGAAAAGGTTTCCGGAGGCGTCGAACGCTAATCCTCTGGGGCTATTAAGTCCGGTGGAAACAAAGGTAGTTACTACGCCCGCGAGATCGACTTTCAGGATCGCGTTGCTTCCAGTATTCGATACAAACAACGTCCCCTGTGAATTGAATGCCAAGCCGAATGGCCCGTTCAGGCCTGTCGATACAAACGTCGTCTTCGTGCCATCGGTCGTTATCTTTACAATGGTATTATTCCCCGAGTTCGCGACGTAGAGATTACCGAGAATGTCGAAAGCGAGGCCGCGGGGCGCGCTTAGTCCGGTGGCAAACGTGGTAGTCACTCCGCCCGGCGTCACTTTTAGAATGCTGTTCGTACCAGAGTCGGCGACGTAGAGATTGCCTGCAGCGTCAAAAGCGAGGCCGCGCGGCGAGCTCAGGCCTGTCCCGAGGAACGTGCTCTGCGATCCAGCGGGGCTTAGCTTGATAATTAAGTTGGCTGTTGCATCGGCGGCGAAAAGGTTGCCAGATGGGTCGAAGGCGACGCCAGTCGGTAGCAAGGTCGCGCTCGAGAAGGGCGAGGGTGTTCCACCGCTGACTTTTAGAACGAGGGGGACAGCCGAAACGTATAAGTCTCCCGATGCGGCTTGCGCAATTGAGCCTGTTGAGAGGGCACAGGCGGTGGTGGTGGCAACAACGAAAAATCGCAATGTGTTCATGATTACGAGAATGCGAAGCTAGCGATATGCCACTGGACGGGTGAATACCGACAGCAAGCTCCTCAAATCTACGTCAACGCCTAAAGGTCTTATTTTTGACGGGATAGTTCAGATCGCGCGACGACGACTAGCAGCGAAGTCTCCCTTCTCGATAGTTCGCGAGACCGCGACGGCACCGTTAGCCCAAGGCGCGGTATCAAAACATCCTGCGGCATTGCCACAAGATCGTGATTCGATCCTAAGCGAGCGCTGAAGGCGCGCTTTAAGGCGCCGAAAGGAATCGCGCAGCGCTGGGGTTTGTTCTTATGGACTTGGGGCGCTGCCCCAAGCTACGGTAAATACCGCGCCTTTGGCGCTAAACACATAGCTGTTTGGGAACGCTACAAAACTCCATTCATCTGAATCGAAGAGCCGCGTCAATCCGGTTTTTCGCGAGTCGACATTTAACTGTCGCATATGCGACAGCCAAATGTTAACTCGGTATTTTGAGATGGCGATCGGCAGCCCGGTATGATAAGTCGGATCGGGCTAATTCAGCGGGCGGCGGTGAATTAGCGAGGCGATCTTTGTGAACAGAATTGCGAATGCAAAAGCGGTACAAATCTTGGCAAAGAATTCGCCGTGCTGCGCGTAAAACGTCAGGGTTGGCTCGGCCGCGATGTTGACGTCGCCGACAAGAGTTCCTTCTTCAAAAATGCTGCCTTGGTCGTCGCGCAGGATTTGAGTGACGCGACCGAATTCACTAACGAAACATGTGACACCGGTGTTGGCAGCGCGCACCATTGGGCGCCGGTTTTCTACGCATCGAAAGACGGCGTTGGCCAAATGTTGTCGCGAACCGGCTGAGTGCAGAAACCAGCCATCGTTGGTGACGTTGGCAAGAAAATCTGCGCCGCGCAGAACAAATTGCCGCGTCAACTCGCCAATGGTGTCCTCGAAACAAATCAGCGGCGCGACCTTGCCGTGATTATTCGCGAGTTGAAAAATCGTGAACTCGCTGCCGGCGTCGAAATCCTCCGGAACTTGATCGCCCACAATTTTCGCGAAGAGGGGGAAGGAATGGCGGAAGGGCACAAATTCTCCAAAGGGCACCAGATGGACTTTGCGGTAAAGTTGCGGATCGTTTTCCGGCTGAAACAGCAGAGCGGCGTTGTAGACCTGATGCGGTTCTTCCTCGATCGCGCCAAGCAACACATCAACCTTGTTCGAGCTGGCGATCTGGCTCACAAAATCAAATGTTTCCTGATCTTCAAGGACAGGTGCCGGCATCGCGCTCTCTGGCCAGACCAGCAGATCGACATTTGATGTGGATGCGAGAGCTATTTTACTCAAACGGGTGAACTTATCGAAGATTGTCTGCTTATAACGGACATCGAATTTTTCTGCGCGCGGGACGCTCGCTTGCACCAAAGCCACATGCAATGGACGCGAGACCGGCCGAATTTGCATTGCACCGATGCCTAACAGAAATACCGCCACCAAGCCAACCAGCGTGAGGGTTAAATCAAAATGCGGCCGCATCGCACGCGTGCGCGTTTCTTCCCAAATCCGACGCGCGGTTGTAACCAGGATGGCGTTGCAAAACACGACCAGGAAAGTCACACCAGCGACCCCGGTAAATTCCGCGATCTGGATCAGCGGCCACGTCCGATGCAGCGCGATGCCGAGCCCATTCCAGCCGAAGCCGGACATCAACCAGCCGCGCGTCCATTCCAGCGCGACCCATGCGGCCGCCAGACAAAGTGCGAGAAAGAGGTTGTGGCCGGAGCTCAGCCACGGTGAGCTCGCCGGTATCGATTCCGGCTTCGCTCGCGCGAGCATTTCGCTCCACTTATCGCGCGCAACAATTTTGCGAGGTCGCGGGCGCATCAGTCCGCAAAACCATCCCCAAGCCGCGAAATAGAGCGCCAGATAAAATTGCAGGATGAACCAACCCAGTGCGGTCACGGTCGTCATCCAGAAAAAACAAGTCCAGAAAAAGGCGAGCCCAGCGACGTATCCGAGGAGGAGATCACGCAGCCAGCGACGCCTGGTATTTTCACCCGAGAATAAAATCGTCGCGCACAAAGGCACGAGGGCGATCCAGATGAGCCACGTTTGATCGAGCGGCGGTAAAGCTGCCGCGGCAAGTAGGCCACTGATGATCGCCGTCAGCCACGGCCAGAGCCGCAGCAATCGTTTGCTCACTTCAACTGCGACGGCGCCGTCGCTGTTTTGCCGCTTCGCGCCGCCGGTTCGGATCAAGCGCATCTTTCAGATCATGCGCGTAAGACGGATTCACGCGAAAAGAAGCGCGCTCCACATCCTCCAACGTCCGAATATTCACCTTGGTGGCAAGAAGGTAGCCCATCGCCACCAACCCATCGAGCGTATCAATAAATTCCCCGGCCTCGACTTCTTCTATTCGGTCGAGCAAGAATTTTCCTGCCATGGCAGTGCCGGTCAGGCCGATGGCCTTGAGAATCGTAATTTCACCACCATTTAACTGGATTTCGTGTCCCACCTCGCAATTCTTACCGCGAATCACACGGTGTCGAGTGAGTTATTTGGCGAGGCGTTGATCCGCGTCTCTTTGCAGCCAATTCCAAAGCGCTTCCAGCCGCTTGCCGATTTCGGTTTTCGCGCGCGCCAATTCCTCGCGCAATAACTTTCCATTCTCCGGCAATTGTGCGCCAAAAAGGTAATACTTGATTTTGGGTTCGGTCCCCGAGCCGCGAACTGCAATCCGAGTCTTGTCCGCCAGCTCGAAAATTAACATTTTCTCTTTCGGAATCTCATCGCCGTCGACATCGTGAATAGTTTCCTTTTCGAAATTTCGGACACGCGTCACCGCACTGTCCAGCATCTGGCGCGGTGGATTTTCGTCGTAGGAAATGAGCAGCCGGCGAATCTTCTCCGCGCCATCCGCGCCTTCGAAATAAAGCGAGTGGCTCTTTTCCTCGAAATAACCGAACTCGCAGAAAACTTCGTCGAGCAGTTCGTCCAGCGTCAGCCCACGCGATTTGGCGTAGGCCGCGACTTCGCAAAACATGATCACCGCAGCGTTGCCATCCTTGTCCCGCACGAAATCGGCGGCGCTGTAACCATAGCTTTCTTCGCCGCCAAAAATGTAGAACGACGATTTTTCCAAACGCAGCCGGCGCGTTTCCTCCTCCGGTAGCTCGCGGTAATTTCGCGTTCCCGTCAGCTCCTCATACTTCTTCAGTTTTGCGCCGTTATATTTGAAACCGGTTAGCGTCTCGACGCAGCGCAATCCAAACTTGTCCGCGATCGCTTTTTGCAGATCGGTCGTGACAAAAGTTTTGATGATGACGCCACGACTTGCGTTCTCTTTGTTTACAATGCCGAGGTCGAAAAATGTTTTGGCCCGATACCACGCCAGCAACGAGCCGATTTGATTTCCGCTCAGTAATTTCATTTCGCCAGATGACGTCCGCACTGCCACTCCCATGCGGTCGCAATCCGGATCGGTCGCAATGACAAGATCGGCATTCTGTTTTTGGGCGAGCGAAATCCCGAGGTTCAGCGCCTC
>OBJR01000076.1_pt1 | contig 10797 bp, 2 predicted proteins | sample 1519711 | NCBI WGS metagenome assembly OBJR01 (sample SAMEA3235155, study PRJEB22506) | soil metagenome | biome: Forest; feature: Temperate coniferous forest; material: soil | place: Canada | collected 2011-06-18 | depth 0.2 m | reverse complement strand
ATCAACAACGGTGGTGGGAGAAAGCGCTCACCGGCGTGTTTGAACTAAACTTTCGCTCCCTTGATCAGATTGCTGCGTACGTGATCGAGACCAAACGCGTGATCGAAGAGGATGGGCTCACATTGATTTCAGCGTTAGGATACGCGCTGCCTGCACTTGAATTGCCGCGAGATAGCACTGGTTTCGCCTCAATTCATGCGAAACAGCTCGGCCAAACCCACAAATGGCGGAATCTTTATTCGACATTCGAGAAGAAGCGCGCCTGTTACTTACGCAAACTCACGCCTTCGCAAGTATTGCTGAACAGCGAGGATCTCCGCAACTCGTTCGCGAAAGTTAGAGATGCGATCAGGGATGTTCTCCATCCGACGATCCTCTCGTTCATTGAAACACCGGCAAGTTGGAACAGCAGCTCGTCGGAGCTAGCGGAGTGCGAATGGGTAGAAATCGAGCCCATTTTCAGCGGACTAAGACCCGAAAAATTGAATCTCGGGGAAGCAACGCTCGAATTCTACGACGACGCCAAGCCCGGCGTGTTGTCGGATGATGAAGTCGATTATCTCAAGTTGCTGACGACAAGTGCCCGAGAGCCAGAAGATGACGATCGTGATTTCTATGAGGCCCACCGAGACGAACTGAAGGAGGACCGGAAACTCAAGTCGCTGTGGGATCGTTTTATTTTCGGCAGCCCCCGCGAAAGCGAGGACTTCCTCATCGGAATCGTTCGTTGTATGGAGGTGCTCTTCAATCAGAGCACCAGCAACGCAAAAAGGCTTCTGACGATCCGGTGTGATCACAAGAGCAAAAAAGACTTCAGAGAACTGAACGTCGACGCGGGGATTTACTTCGCCGGTAGATACCGAGGGATCAAGGATCTGCTGGGAAGCAAAGTCGATCTTAAAGTCGGACCACTATTTGAGTTTCCCGAATTGGTTGAAGAATGGAGGGAAAAGGCAAAGGGAACCCTAAATCGCTCCACCGCCAGAGCTGCCCTTCAATTAAAGTTCGCGCTCGAACTCGAGGTCACCAGCGATACCGGCGACACCACAAAGACAACGACGCAACTCCTCTGGAAGTTCAATCCGAACACTATCTCGACAGAGTTGGCACCAGATTGGGCGCGTTTGGTGGAGCACCCTTTAGTCTACTGCAGCGCTCACCGAGAGCCAGTAAGTGGCAAAGGCCAATTTCAATCCGTAGATCTCTCGAACGCGAAAACGTTCGTTGCCGCGTTTGACAAAGATAGGGGTTCGTTCGTCAGCGCATATAGGAGAGAAAACGACATAGCGCTCCAGTGGATCGAAAACCTTGACAGCGCACGCGGACAGAATTTGGTGACCGATGACATTGCTGCATCTCTGAGGGAGCGCTTTGACGCTTTCGTCTCCTCTTATTCAAAGGCGATTGAGGGATTTGCCAAGGAAGGGCTATCGTACCCCTGTTACACCGAGACGGTGCAAACGTACAGTGCCCTGCTAGACGCTCTATGCGAAAAAGCGAAGGGCGATCGGTCGCGCGAGCTTCTGCTAAAGCCGATACTACAAATCGGCTTAGTTTGCGTGTTAGGAGGGCACCGACCAGCGGCAATTGTGGCGCCGTGGCATCCACTGCGGTTATCTGCGATGTATGTGAAGAGCCGACGATTTGCGGACCTCTTGAATCATCTGCTTACCGCGTCCGATATCGATTTCGGGGACGCCAGATTGTTCTTCAAGGATGTCATCGAAACGTTTGAGCATCCATTCTATCCGGAGGTAGTCCTCGGGTGGCAGGGAAGCAAGGCGGAGCTGCTCGCGCTCAGCGATGTCGTAGCGGATTACACTCTTCACGAACCCCCGGTGACGGATGAAGCTGCCTGGGAAGACACCAACGAGAACCCCGCCGAAGCTGCGGAACGCGTGGCGGAGCTAGCGGATCGCTATTTAGCACTTCATCCGCATGAGTATTCGAACTTTTCTGTTGTCCTCTACAACTGCGACTCTGCTCGTCTACCTCAAGCAGTTGTCGATCGATTGGGAGCGATGCAGGAAGATCAGGAGGATGTCCGTTGCCAGATAATTCTTCGGCATATCGACGCGAATCGCCTAAGCTCCCTCTATGAGAAAATCATTGAGTCGATAGATACTGACGTCGACTCCTTCAATGCGAGCGAGGCCACAAAGGATTTCATGGCGAGGCTCCGCATCGGAATCATGGCCGATCAGGCCCCACCGCCAGACCCCCGTGAAGGCTCCCCGTCTGATATTGTATTTTCCCAGGATGTAATTGCGCGGCACGCGCGGCTCGAGTGGTATCCCGTGGATGCCCACCCCGTTCAGATGGACGACTTGGTTCCATCGCAGTGGTCGCGACGCATGCCTGCTGCCAAAGACGACATGAAATCTGTCGTCTATCTATGTTGTCCCGCGCAAACCGCGGAAGGTTGGTCGTACATCACGGCGATCACGACATTCCTCCGCCGAGATTGGTCAGAGACGGGCTCCCAGCGACTGCTCCCGGCGCGTCAGCTTGACTTCCAGGATCCAAAGATGGTCGAAATCTTCGAGGAAAGTCATCGCATGGGAAACTGGGTGGTTAATTACGACGAACTGCTCGATCGCCGCCAGCTTCTTAACCAAAGCGTCAGAGTTATTCGTTACAAGCAGTCAGCAACCCAGGGGCGCAACCTCGTTATCTCTTCCCGGGCACCTTTGGACCTGCTTCGTACGATGGTTCTTAGTAGAATCAAGGCCTTGGAACTGGGCCTAGAGCCGTCGGAGGAGATCAAGCTTGCCGAACGCTTCATCCAAGATGCCAACGACATCTCTGGCGAAATTGTTTTGCGCGCTGCGCGCCGAGGCAAAAACGCAAGCGAGTTGATGGGCGTTGTGCTAAGCGCGTTTCTTATTCGGCAGGAGCTAGGTGTCGACCGAAATTATGGTTGGTATTTTCTTGATGACTATGCTGAATGGCTCGGTCAACGCGAAGAACAGATCGCTGATATTCTGGCGTTGAGCCCGGAGAAGGCGAGAAACGGCACTTTACGCCTGGCCGTTATTGTTTCAGAAGCAAAATACATTCAGTTCGCAGGACTATCGGCAAAAAAGAAGGAGTCGCAAAAGCAGCTTGGCGACACCATTCGACGTATCGATGACGCTCTCTTTGGTTCCCCGGAACGTCTGGATCGACGCTTGTGGTTGTCGCGCTTTTCCGACCTTGTGCTCAACGGAATTCAGTTCCCTGCAAGCTTTCCCATCGATCTGCCGGCGTGGCGCCGGTCGATTCGCGAAGGCGGGTGCGAAATATATCTTCGCGGATACTCGCATGTTTTTGTGTCGGGACCTTCTGACTCTCCTGACTGCTCGGAGTTGGTAGAAGTGGCGGAGACGCCGGATTCAATGCAGGAGGTTTATTCGCATGGGCGTGTTCGCGAACTCGTGCTTCACTATTGGAGTAAGACGCAACCATTACCTGTCCGAGTAGCTGTTGCGGGTAAAGATGTCTGGCAAGAGGAAGCGTACCGCGCACCCATACCGGCAGCGAAACCTAAGATGGTGAAACGGATCGAGAAAATTCCGGCTATCGTCCCAGTAAAGCAAAGGAAGACCTCCGTGCCCGATGCCGAACACGCGACGCCAACAAGCGTATCTTCAAGGACTGCAAACGCTGACCATCCGATACCTTCCATAGAATCTGGATGGCCGTACCCCGGCATCTCAAAAATAATATCAGATTTCACCGGGGACCATGCGGACAATACTGCCGATGCTGCGTGGCTGAAAGAAACGGAGAGGCTTTGCCGATCGGCACTTCAACAGTTTCAGCTTCAGTCAAAGCTCCTGTCGAGTGCTCTTACGCCGAATGCTGCGCTTCTAAAGTTCCGAGGGAGCTCGGATCTGACGGTCGATCAAGTTCTCAAACGCCGTTCAGAGTTCCTGACGACGCACAAGCTAAACGTAATTTCCGTTAGTGCAGAACCCGGCGTTGTGGCAATCGCAATCGCGCGACCGCATCGCCAGATACTCCAACTGCCCACCGTATGGAAAAAGTGGAATCCGGATTGCGAAATGGGTAATCACGATCTGCTCATTGCAGTTCGTGAGGAGGACAGCAGTCTCTTATTTCTATCGCCGCGCGAGCATGCGCCGCACACGTTAATCGCTGGCACGACAGGTAGTGGCAAGTCAGTCCTGATGCAGAACATAATATTAGCGATCGCGGCGACGAATACGCCTAATCAGGCGAGAATTACACTGGTCGATCCCAAATTGGGAGTGGATTACTTTGCTTTTGAGGGACTACCCCATTTAGACGGCGGTATCATAGACAATCAAAACGAGGCTACTATTCGCCTCACCGCTTTGATCGCTGAGATGGAACGCCGATACGCCATCCTGCGACAAAACAAAGTAGCGAATATTTTCGACCTGAATAAGAAAGAGGATGCCACGGAACGACTGCCGTTTCTTTGGCTGATTCATGATGAATTCGCCGACTGGATGATGACCTCCGAATACCGTGATTCGGTAACGGATATTGTGGGGCGTCTGGGGGTCAAGGCGCGCGCCGCTGGCATCTCACTCGTCTTCGCCGCTCAACGGCCGGACGCGAATGTCATGCCGATTCAGCTGAGAGATAACCTTGGCAATCGTTTGATCTTGCGCGTTTCAAGCGAAGGTACGTCCGAAATCGCCCTCGGTGAGAAAGGCGCAGAGCGCCTACTCGGAAAAGGGCATATGGCTGCGAAGCTAGAGGGCACGCCAGCAATCGTTCATGGGCAAGTCCCATTTATTCGAGCAGAAACACTCGAGGCGATGGTCGCGGCAATAACGTCCAATTGAACTAATGCCATTCAAGATCGCGGCGCGCACTTTGTTACATTTAGGTGCGGAGCTTATCAGCTCCGACGGCGTAGCTTTGTATGAACTTGTTAAGAACGCCTTCGATGCTCGTTCGAAACGGGTTGTAATTGAGATTATTCGAACACTCAAAGAACTACCGGAGCACCTATCGATGGCCCTCCTCGATGAGAATGCGGTCGACACTGAAAATGTATCTGATGAGGTCCGACAAGGCATCCTTGGTCTTGTAGACACGACCGCTCCAGCCGTTGACAAGTTTTCGGCTTCCCTGCGCACAGTGGAAAAAATGGGATCGCTCCGCCGACTTGTGCGTGGCGCGAATGCCATTGTCATCGAAGACTGGGGGGAAGGGATGTCTCTCGCAGATCTTAATGATGTCTATCTCACTATCGGAACGCGTTCCCGGCTTAAGGAGCCGAGAACGAAAGAACAGCCCGTTCTCGGCGAGAAGGGGTTAGGTCGGCTGGCGGTAATGCGTTTAGGAACTCACGTTCGTGTTATTACGAGCCGCCCGGGAGAGAAACACTGGAACGTACTCGACATTGACTGGTCTATATTCTCTCACGCCTCGGACGCAATGCTGGAGGAAATCGAGGTGCAACCGTACCAAGGAGATCGCAAGGCGGAGCCATCTCTTGCGGGGACAAGGATCGAGATCACCGCTCTAAACGAAACGTGGACCGAACAGAAGCTCCGGGACATTGCTGCTGGCGAAATAAGTCGACTCATGGACCCTTTTACCAAGCCACGCCGATTCCCGGTCCGATTGAAGTTTAATGATAAGAAAATAGAAGTTCCGATCTTAGATGAGGAGATATTCCGGCGGGCGCATGCCGCCGTTGAGGCGCGACTGACTGTCAGCGGATTGCGGAATAGACCGCAAGTTCAACTTGTAGGAAATGTTCGCTACCAGTTGCGTGGCAAAGAAAGGGCTTTCACAAGTTCGTTACCGATCCTAGCGGGTACGGCTAAATGCACGCCGTCGGTCCTATGGTCATTAGGTTCGTGGTCCATGAAAGCATTTTGGTTTAATCGAAAGCTTCTGCGCGAAGAAGGAGCGGACGGCCGCGAAGCGGCGGATTATGTGAATGAGTGGTCGGGAGGGTTGATGGTATTTCGAGATGGATTTCGCGTCTATCCTTACGGTAGTAAAGACGATGATTGGTTGGATCTGGATCGAAAAGCCCTTGCATCCGGGGGTTACAAAGTAAATCGGAAACAACTCATCGGGAAAGTCGACATTTCAGCTGTCGATAATCCTGGGCTCAACGATCAGACAAATCGAGAGGGCTTGCGCGAGTCGCCCGAAAAAGAGGCCCTTGTGAATATACTCAAGCATATTCTTGAGGTTCAGTTCAGGGGATTTCTTAACCGAGTCGACGCTGAAATCAGCCCGAAACTAAAGGTAACGTTCGAGGTGCTAGCGGAACGCGTTGACCGTCAGGGAAAAAATTTGCGCGCAAACCTACGGCTGTTGCGCGCAAAACACCCGAAATTAGAAGAAGAAATGCCGCAGGTTTTTGCGAACCTGAATTCATCTGTTGAAGCGCTGCAGAAGATGATGGCCGAAGCGCAAGAGCTCGCGGATGAGCTTGAGTCTGGACACGAACGCTTGGTGCATCTTGCCGGATTAGGTCTGATGGTAGAGATGCTCGCACATGAGTTGAACCGTTCCACCGCGCATGCTCTTGGAACGCTAGCTAATGCTAAGCCAGCTTCTAGCACGGCAACGCGGGGAGCTTTAGAGACGTTGGAGTTTCAGCTTCACACGCTGCAGAAGCGGTTGCGCACGCTAGATCCGGCGACAACATCAGGCCGTCAACGGAAGCAGGATTTTGATCTGGTAGCGCTGATACGGCAAATCGTGGAAGGGCATCAAGCAGAGTTCGACCGGCACGGTATTGGTCATATGATCGAGCTCAAGCCTTCAGGTGCGACAATGCCAGTGCACTTGGTGAAAGGCATGATTATCCAAATCATAGAAAATCTTATTGCGAACGCGACTTACTGGCTCAAGCACCGAAAGCTTCTCGATCCGACCTTTGATCCGCATATCACGTTTACAATTGATATCCGCGATAGACGGATCCTTGTCACCGATAATGGGCCGGGAGTGGATCCCGAAAGTGCGGATGACATTTTTCAACCGTTCTACACGACAAAACCGCCAGGCGAGGGAAAGGGATTAGGACTGTACATTGCAAGGGAACTGGCAAAGTATCATCACGCTTCCGTCACGATCGCGGAGACTCGAACCGCACACAAAGATAGACTCAATACGTTTGTACTAACCTTGCCCCCGGCATGAATGCTCCTGCCGAGGTTGTTGATCGCCTCCGTCGTGCTGGGATCACGGAGGCGGCTATCATTGACGACGTTTTTGACGGACCCGCCAATGTCGATATTCGGACGCGCTCTCTCGCATTTCTGGAAGACGTAGAGGACGACGATGATGCCTCTGCGGAGTTGCGCGAAAATTACGGGATTGCTCCAGGCGACCAGCTAACAATCGAGGTCGCGCGAAAACTATGGGCAGACAGAGAGCATTTACGCCCCGCGCTTCGAAGGCACATCGATCTTCTATTCGCCGACTACCGCCAACGCAAGAAAGACTTACGGCAGATTGAAGCGCATCTGAAAGAGTTAGGCATCAACGTAAAATGCTACGGTGATGCTGGACGCGACCCGACGAGACTCCCTCCAGAGTCAACACGATTCATCCTTTTGGATTATTCGCTAACACCGGACGAGGGGCCCCGGTATGAAGCGTCGGAGTGGTGCTCAAAGCAGCTATGTGCCCGACAAAATCGACCTTTTCTTGTTCTTATATCTGATCAGCCGGCTGCGGAGGTTCACAAAGATCGGTTTCGCAAAACAACCGAACAGCTCGGCGGGACATTCGCCTTTGTTCGGAAGCAACAGGCGGTGCGATCGGATATCTTCTATTTACAAATCGCGACCTGGGTTCTGGGCCATCCAGCGCATAAACACCTCCAAGCATTTGTGCAGGCGGTAATCAACTCAATGGACGAAACAGTCGAGCACTTTAGAAATGCTTTGCGTGAATTAACGATGCAGGACTACTCCTTCATTCAAAGGATAACGCTCGAAGAAGAAGGGCAGCCACTCGGCGAGTACATGCTAGAATTTCTTACGGGCCTGCTGTCTCACACATTTCGGGCGAATCCGCAGATCCAACAAACACGCCAGGAACTCGATCGGCTGGCATTCGATCACCATGTTGCTTCGGATACGCAGCCCAGTGCGGAACTCGCTAAGATGTACCGAGCCGCACTGACGGACCCTGTTTTCGAGGATGTTGGGTTACATCCACACGATTCTTCTCAAGTTGTGCCTACTCATGAAGAAATTGCTGCATGCGCTTACGAGATTTGGGAGGCAGAAGGCCGACCGCCCGATCGCGCAGACGAATGTTGGTTTCGGGCGAAAGATCGGCTGTCGTCGTCGCTACCTCTGCTATCCCTTGGAGATATCTTCATTAAGGACGCACAGAGCAGCCTTTGGATGGTAGTCAATGCTGCCTGTGATCTTCTATTCTCGCCGCGGTCCAGGAGCCGCCAGCCTAGACGAGAGCAACCCATTTATCTCATTCGGGGAGCGTTCGTGGATCTACATGATACCGCCGACGTCGGGAACAACGAAGTCACAGAACTGTTCGCGTTTGAGGAGAAAGCATATCGAATTCTCTGGGATTACCATTATGTCCGCTCAATATCACTCCAGGATTTTACAACTCAGGTAACCGCGAAGGGTTATCATCGGAAAGCGCGGCTCGCATTACCTTATGCTTTGAAAGTTCAGCGCGCGTGGACAGCACATCTTGATCGCATAGGGCTTCCGTCTCCTCCGCCAATGTTCGATGAAGCAGACGTTTCCATCTACGCACAAAAGTCTGAGAACGAGTGGGTGCGGATAGGCGACCCTGTGCAGGGTGGCGCGATACTAGTGAGCCGTAAAGTCAGCGGGGGTTACGAAGAACTTTGCGTGCTGACCATGAACGGTGAGAATGCGGTCTACGAGGGTCTCGGTAGCGCAATTAACCTTGTGAGGGATCGATTGGCCGAACTAGAAGGCCAGGTTGGATCGTTACCGGAAGCCGAGAAAAGACATCTTCGAGCGAAAATTCAAAGAACGAAGGCGATACATCAAAAAATGATAGAAACGCAACAGGATGCGAGTTGGCGGCTGAGACTTTTAGAGAATCCAAAAGCGATTTCATCGAAAGGACCTGCATGGGCTGTCGAGCGAATGCTTGCGATGTACTTCGAAGCGGGTGCCCAACGCGCATTCGATAAACAAGCTCAGCTTGTCGTTGATATCACCCGGCCAGCGACGCACTCTGTTGTTGCTGCAGGAGATGTGGCGAACGAGACGCCCGTTTGATACAGTTTGCGATTTCCCGATTCTTTTCATTGGCTATAAAGACTTGGCACGCGAACTCCGCCGCACTGTTTGGTCTTAGCGCGGCGGGAGGGAGTCAATGGTCCCGCAGTTTTGTTGAGGTTGCCATTAAGACCGTGTGACTCGGCCAAGGTAAGAAATTCCTGCTTCGATGGCCCGAAGCCCATAGACTCAGACAAACTAAGTTTGCGAAGTTTGGCACTGAATTTCCTCATGCGATCGGCCTCTGGATGATCTGCTGCCAAATAGCGTTCCTTGAAGTAAAGGAGCTGCGATTGCGGCGATTCGACGTATTCAAATACCTGCACGAACAGTGTTCGTAGATTTACCTTTATACGCTGTCGAAGCTCTGGCAGGGGCTTGCCGTCAAAATCGTCATAGACGAGGAACGTAACTTTCCCAGAAGTCTTATGGATCTTGACGACGTCGGCTTCTGCCATATCGCCGTAGCGCATGAGTGCACAGCCCACGTAAACTCTCAAAATCGGAGGCAGTGACTCCAAAAGGCTGCGATGAATGAATAGCGCTTGCTCATCTCGTAATCCGATTTTCACATCGTCACAGGCGAGTTCGATCTCTCCGGGATCACCTGCGGCGAACAGAAGGTCGCGGCCGCTTTGCAAAGCAGTTTTGTAGTCACGGTAAAAGCTTTTGATATCCCGTCGCAAACACTCCGATAACTGCCCAAAAGGTACCGCCTTCCGTAGATTGGCGAGTGCCATATAAACCTCGAGATCGCGGTGCCTTTGTTGTCGAGCCGCATCGAAGGCGTCTGTTCCGAATTGCTCGGTGAGCAATCGTTGAGCAGTCTTCGGTGTTCCAATCGCTTCGCGCAACTCGCCTGCACGGCCGAACTCGTCGACCTCTGGCAGCCTGCCCAATTGCAGCGTGATTTGCGCGAACGCGGCTAACAGATCTTTATGTGCTTCGTATAGCGCGATGCGAAGTCGCATTCTCCGCTCGCGTGGTGCGCCGAGACCAAGCCGATCAGAGAGCCGGCTCCAGTCGATTCTGCGCTTCGTCCTCGCGGACAAGAAGTCCTGTTGATCAGCGGGATCTCGAAAAACATAAAACACACCTAAGGCGACGGGAGTAGCGGTCGTCTCCAGCGCGTCTTCGATCAATTGTTGGAGTTCACTTTGATCGAAATACTTTTGAAACGTATTCCGCCTAGTGATAACACCGTCGCCATATTGTAGGGCGACCGATTCGTCAACCGTGCGGTTGATGAGCGCAGATACGACGAGTAACTTCTTGGCGAGACGAAATGCGCTGCAGAGGGCGTCAATTCTCTCTGCGGGATCTTCGATGACATTTAGCACGTACCCAAGGTTAACAACGTCAGCAGCTTCTCTGGATGTTTCTCGACGGTGCACTGGGTCCCACCCTTGTGCCGGGTAGCCGAGTGCGCTGAGGGCTTTAATGTCAGTGCCGAGTCCGCAGCCGTAGTCGAAGAAGCTTTGGTCTTTCGTTAGGAGACCGTACTGCAGGAGACTCTTGGTCGGCTTCGACAGATCGTAGCGAGTAATCGCGG
>OBJR01000074.1_pt1 | contig 10915 bp, 8 predicted proteins | sample 1519711 | NCBI WGS metagenome assembly OBJR01 (sample SAMEA3235155, study PRJEB22506) | soil metagenome | biome: Forest; feature: Temperate coniferous forest; material: soil | place: Canada | collected 2011-06-18 | depth 0.2 m | reverse complement strand
TGCGATCCCCCAAATTCCCGAACCCGATGCAAGATCGAGAACGCGCACTTCGTTTTTCGCGTTAGCGACTTTCAGATGATCGGCCAGCACTTGGGCAGAGCCGTAGCTCATCGGGATGATGTTCTCGACCAGCTCAGTGAAAAATTCCGTGCCTGGTCCCTCTTGATTCCGCGCTTCTGCCGGCCGGCCGGTGCGAACGATGTCATCGAGTTTCATCCAATGCTGCATCAGTCGCACCCGGTTCATGCTGAAAAAGCCGGCGAGGGTGCCGGGTTTGTTGCTGATCAGAAAGGCGTCGCTTTCCGGTGTGAGCGCATATTTGTCGCCGCTTTTCTTCAGCAGTTCGAGGCCGACGAGCGCGTTCATGATCGCGCGCAAACCGCGAACCGATGCTCCAGTTTCCCGGCTCGCTTCCTCGACGTTCTTTGCTCCGGTGGTGAGGGTGTCGAAAACCTTGTTCGCCACCGCCGCGCCAATGATCAACGGTGGTGCGTAGGCAAATCCAAACTGCAGCAAACGTTCGGGAGTGACTTGGGCTTCCTCGATTTTTGCCATGGAAATTTCAGACGATAAGTTGAAACACCGATTGCGCACTTCGAAGCAAAAGGCAAAATGCAATCGATGGCGGAGGAACCGGCCCGGTTAAAAATCGTCTCTTTTGCCATTCACTCGGCGCGCGGAGTGATTCGCGATCAATCGACACGACGGTGGGTGATGTTCATCACGCTCGTAATTGCAATGCTCATGCTCTTTTGCGGCACCACTTTCCTTCAACCATTGCTTTCACCGCGCGAACATCCCGGTTGGTTCGTGCTCTTTTGGCTGGCGTGCGTTTGGTTGACCCTGACCGCACTTCTCCTCGCGCTTTTCGATTTGCTGATGCTGCGGGCGCAGGACCGCATCGCGCGAAAAACTTTGCGCGAAAAAATGGATCGCGATTGAACGAATATAAAACGCGCCAGGAAATGGAAGCAGACGAAGGACGTCTGCTGGCGCCCTTTGCCCAAAAGTCAGGCGAATCGCGCGGCCGGCAATTTCCCGAGCCGCGCCACGCTTATCGCACCGAATTCCAGCGCGATCGCGCTCGCATCATTCATTCACGCGCCTTTCGTCGTCTGGAATACAAGACCCAGGTTTTTCTTAACGGCACCGGGGACCATTTGCGCACGCGATTGACTCACACGATTGAGGTCGCCTCGATTAGTCGCACCATCACGCGGGCCTTGCGCTTGAATGAGGATCTGGCCGAGGCCATCGCCCTGGCGCACGATCTCGGCCACTCGCCTTTCGGCCATTCCGGCGAAGAAATGCTGGCAGAACGTATGCGCGAGCACGGCGGGTTCGAGCACAACCGCCAAAGTTTGCGCGTTGTCGAATTGCTCGAGAACCCGTATCCAAAATTTCCCGGCCTGAATCTGACCCTCGAAGTGCGGGAAGGATTGGACAAAACGCAAGTGAGCTCACTCGAAGCGCAGATCGCGGATTTGGCCGATGAGATCACTTATTACAGCCACGACCTCGACGACGCGATCGACTTCGACATTCTTAATTTTGCGCAGCTGGAAGAAGTCGACGTCTGGAAAGTGGCGGCCGATTCGGTGCGCGCACGTTATGCCGACTTGCGCGAGCCGGATCTGCACAAGCTCATCATTCGCGACGTCATCGATCGTCAGGTGCAGGACGTGATCGTGACCAGCGCGGAGCAAATCAATTCGGCGAAAGTTCAATCACGAGACGACGTCCGGAATCAGTCGGCCCTCATTCGATATGGTGACGAACTGGCAAAGGCCAATCGCGAGCTGCGGAAGTTTTTATATCAAAATGTCTACTACCATCCGCGTGTGGCGGAGGTGAACAAACGCGCGTGTGAGATGCTGCGAAAAGTTTTCGAAAGCTACCTTCTCGATCCGAGCCGGCTGGGGGATGCGGCCGCACGCCGGATCGAGAGCGAGGGCTTGCATCGGACGGTCTGCGACTACATCGCCGGCATGACCGATCGATATTTGATGGAGGAGTATGAGCGGATTTGCCCGTCATCCCGAGCGGAGTCGAGGGATCCCGCGGCGTTACCTTAAACGTTTCATGGCGGGATCCCTGATCCGGCAGCTGCCGGACTCGGGATGACAGCTTCACGCGGCGGCGTTGCCGGTTTCGTCGCGCAGATATTGAATGACGAGGCGCAGTCGCGTATTCAAGTCCAGCTCTTCGAGCACTTGCTGGCGGCGCGCCGGATCGTCGATGAAAGTCGAGGCCATCAAGTCGGCCAGCATTGCCAGATCCGTCATGTCGGTGACGTATCGATCGATTTTTGTCGGCAACTGCCGCCCCAGAGTTTTAAAGCGAGCGTAAAGTTCCAGGACCTTGGCGCCGAGCGCGTCTGTTTCGACTGTCGTTTCGTTATCGGACCGAAGTGTTTCGAGCTCGGCGATTGGAAACGGGTGCAGTTGCACAAAATCGGCGAAGCGCACGCGTTGCAGACCTTGTAAAATCAAATTGGAAGTCCCATCGCCACGACCGACGCAGGCGCGGATCAGTCCAATCGTGGCGACATCGAAGAAGTCGTCTTCGCTTTTCCATTGCGCGCTCTCGGGCCAGAGGAGCGCGACGCAAAACATTCGCTCATGCGCGAGAGCGTGCGCGAGCATATCGCGATAGCGCGGCTCAAAAATGTAGAGCGGGAGCAGTGCATGGGGAAAAAGGACCGCGCCCGGCAATGGCATTACCGGCGCTTGTTCTGGTAAAATTGCCACCTCGTTCATTCTGCTTCGAATTAAGAAGGCAAAATTCGCGCCAAATTTGCCTCCGCAACGAATTCGCACGACCGCCGGATTTTAACCGTGTTGGCCGCGCAGTTGCCGGACGGTGAGCTGCCCCTCATAGAGCGCATGACGCAGCGGAGCGTAAATAAATGACGACCCCGCTTCGCGAAAAAACAGGCGCGAGATTGGTCCGAATTTCCCCGTCGCCATTACGCACAAACGCATGGACGAAAGCCCGCTCCACAAGAATTCGAACAAAGTGAGCAAATCGCAAAGGGTGTCGGCTCGGGTGACGATTTTGAAAACGTCTGCGCCGGCTTTCCGGGCGCGAAGCAATTGTTTGTGCAGAAGCGCGGATACAGGCGTGCGTTCGAAATCGTGAAGGGAACAAATTCGGCCAACGCGCAGGCGGCGCGCTTCGTCCCACACCTCGCGCAACTCGCGCAATGAACGCAATTCAACATCGACGAATTTTGCCTGGGGAAGAAATTTCAGGAGCAGATTGCGCCGGCCAGAGCGCAATTTCTTACCGCCTTCGGCCGGGTGCCGCGCCGTGATAATGAGAGGCCGGCGGAGCTTCGATAGTTGCGATTCGCGTAAGTTGGGCAGATGATCGAGCCGCAGTTCAAACAAGTCCGGCGGGGCGCGCATTCGTGTTGCAAGACGCAGTTCATCGATTGAGGCGATCACACCGACGAGAGCGCAGGCCGGAATTTTGCTCCTGTGATGCGCGTTCATAATTTATAATTCTCCGATGCTTGCGCGGAAACAGGAACTGAACACGCAGCTACAGCAGCTGATCGACGCGCTCTTGCTGGCAGTCTCATTATGGTTGGCCTATGTGCTGAGATTATACGGCACGTTCTGGTTCAACCTCGCAAACATGATCGATCCATTCCGGAACTATCAATGGCTTTTTGTGGTGATAATGCCTTTCGGACCGATCATGCTCGATTTACAGGGCTTTTATCAATCGCCTCTGAACAAAACGCTCTGGCGGTCGTTTGTTCAGATTCTGCGCGCGATGGTCGGGCTGACCATTATCGTAAGCGCGTGCGTCCTTTTTTTGCGATTGCCACTTATCAACCGCACCATGCCACTGCTTTTCATCGCGATTGCAGCCACGGTCCTGCTGATGAAAGAACGTCTCGCCGTTCTTTACATTCGCCGGCAGGCGGGCCGGGGCGAAAGACGCGAGCCGGTGTTGCTTGCCGGAACACCGGAGGACATCGCGGCTCTGGAGCGGTCATTTCCGCCCGAGCAGAAGACCCTGGTGGAGGTGGTCGATCGTATCGACATCACCAAACAGCCGATCAGCGATTTGGTGGAACGCATGCATCGCCACGCGGTCTCGCGCGTGATTTTCGCTGCCGGCCACACCCAATTAAATAAGGTGGAGCAAGCAGTCGGCGCCTGCGAAATCGAAGGCGTTCCGGCGTGGTTGGTGACCGATTTTATTCAAACGTCGATCGCCAAGCCAGATTTCGACGCATTTGCCGGCCGTCCCATGCTCGTTTTTCGTTCCACCCCGGAAGTCTCGTGGGCGTTGCTGGTCAAGGCGATCATCGATCGCGTATGCGCGTTTCTGTTGCTCATCGTCTTTGCCATTCCAATGTTGCTGATCTCGCTCGGTATCCGGTTGACTTCACCCGGTCCGATTCTATTTCGCCAAAAACGAGCCGGTCGTTTTGGCAAACCATTTGTGATGATGAAATTTCGTTCGATGTCGAGCGATGCCGAGATGCGGAAGGCCGAGCTGGAACCGTTCAACCAGATGAGTGGGCCGGTTTTCAAGCTGGAACAGGATCCGCGTGTCACCCCGTTTGGTAACTGGCTCCGGCGCACCAGCATGGACGAGTTACCTCAACTGGTGAATGTGCTTTCGGGCGATATGAGTCTGGTTGGTCCACGCCCCTTGCCGATCTACGAAGTCGAGCGCTTCGAAAGTAGCGCGCAGCGCCGCCGGCTTAGCGTCAAACCAGGCTTGACCTGCCTCTGGCAAATCAGCGGGCGCAACGAGGTGAAAGATTTTCGCGATTGGGTCCGGCTCGACCTCGATTACATCGATCGCTGGTCGCTCGGCCTCGATCTGAAGATTCTATTGCGCACCATTCCCGCCGTTCTCAGCGGTCTGGGAGCGAAGTGACATTCCGCCCGCCCGCCACCGCGGCCAACATTCGCTCGACATACTTGGCCAGAATATCGAACTCCACATTTACCAGGTCGCCCGCCTGAGCATTTTTCAGGTTGGTATAACGACGGGTATGCGGAATGATCCAGGTCACAAAGCTTGCCGGCTTCACTTCTGCGATTGTTAAACTGATCCCGTTGACCGCGATTGATCCCTTTTCTGCCACATAACGGGCGCGATCTTCCGGCAACGCGATCTCCAGGCGAGAATCCGATTCCGCAAACGCGATGATGCTGGCGGTGCAATCGATATGGCCCTGCACGAAATGTCCTCCCAGACGTCCGTCGGCGCCGAGGGCACGCTCGAGATTAACGGCGCTGTCGCGCTTGAGCGCACCCAGGTTCGTGCGCGCCACCGTTTCCTGCAGAAGATCGAACGTGACCTGTTCACGCCTGTGCGATGCCACGGTAAGGCAGCAGCCGTTTACGGAAATGCTATCGCCGGTGTGGATGCTACCGGCAACCCGCGGAGCGGACAACTGCAACTGCGTTCCGCGATCAGTCGCACGAATCCAGAGCACGCTTCCAGTTTCCTCAATCAGTCCGGTAAACATTGGAGCGTCATAGTCAGGCGACACGCTCCGGCGCGCAAATGATCAGCTGCGGAAGAAAATGAGGCCGACCAATACCAGAACGGGAACCAGAATGGGGAGGGCGTACTTAATAGTATAGGCGAGAAATCCCGGCGCCGGCACATGACGCGATTCCGCGATCGCGCGGACAAGCAGATTCGGACTGTTCCCGATGTAGGTGAGGCCGCCAAATAAGGTCGCTGCGAGAGAAATGGCGGCGAGACGGCTTCCATGGTCCGCTGCAAATTGTGCGACATCGGGAAGATGATTGATGTCGAGATGATCGAGACTAAGGGCGGCGGTAAGGAAGGTAAGATAAGTGGGCGCATTATCGAGCACGCCGGAGAGCAGACCGGTGCCCCAATAAAAACGGGCGTCGCTGGCGAGGTGGAAATCAGTCGCGTGGATTTCGACGTAATCGAGCACTGGAATCATGGTGCCAAAGATGCCGAGAAAAATCCAAGCGACTTCGATGAGTGGCCGCCAACTGAACTCGTTCGCTCCAAAGACGCGTTGCGGAGTGAGAAAATATGAAACAGCGGCGACCATGAGCATCAACGGTTCACGCACGCCGTTTGGAATAAAAACGAGAATGAGCAGAAGCGCGAGCAGTGCGCCGAAATTCCATTTTCCGTAGCAATGAAAATGAGTGGAGGGCGTCTCCGCGACGCGGCTTCTCGAGCAGGCAATCGTGTCTGCCACAAAAAAGATGACGAGCAGCGCTCCGGTCGCGGTGAGCCATTGTGGCCAGCAATGGAGCGCCGCCCACAAAAACGGCACACCTTTAATGTAACCGAGAAAAAGTGGGGGACCGACAGGCAGGAGCGCACCACCGAGGTTGCCGACGATGAAGATGAAAAATGCGACGTGCATGGCCGTGCCACGGCCGCGGTTCATGTGCAGAAAGGGGCGGAGCAGGAGCATCGATGCGCCGATGGTGCCGATAAAATTTGCCAGCAGGCTTCCGCCGAACAGGAACGTGACGTTTGCCAGCGGCGAGGCGGATCGCGGGATGTGCAAATGGATGGCCCCGGCCACGACAAAGAATGCGCCGACAACGACCATGAAACTCGCGTATTCGCCGGCGGCATGCTGAACCCGAGGAGCGCCGTGGAGCGCGAAGAAGTAATAGCCGCAGGTGGTCGCGGCCAGGAGCGCACACAATTTTTGGTAATGCCGTTCCCAATGCTGCCGCAGGATCAGCGGGAAGATTGCGATGGAGAGGAGAAGAATGGCGAACGGTCCGAGCAAGGCGGGATGCGGTTCAATAATGGTAGCGCACATCGTGTTGCCTCAGGCCTAAGTGCCGAGTGATTCGATTTTGGGTCAAGCAAAAGCGAGCACTGCTAATGTCGCCGAGCGCGATTGACCAGATCATTCCTTGTCAAATGTGTTAGATAAGCCCGCAATACCTTGCGCTCGACGATGGTAAATGATCGGCTTCAGCCTCGGAGTAACTGGTCTTCGGCCGGCCGCGTCGCGATTCTGTCCAGCGTTCTCTTCGTCTCGGGAATCGGTTCGCTGATTTTCGAAACACTCTGGCTGCGCCTGAGCGGTTTGACTTTTGGCAACTCGATCTGGTCTGCCGCGTTGATTCTTTCCAGCTTTATGGCGGGTCTGGCGTTGGGCAATGCCATCGCAGCATCGTCGAGATTTCGGCGGTGGCAGCCGTTGCATCTTTACGCCGTACTGGAGCTGGCCGTGGCCTTCTTTGGTTGCACAATTGTCTTCGGCCTGCCGCTTCTGGGCGAGTTGATGCGGCCCGTTTGGCAAATGTTGTGGAATTATCAGCCGACGCTCATTGGATTGCGTTTTGTCCTGTCATTCCTTATTCTGTTGATCCCGACAACGGCGATGGGCCTGACACTGCCGGTATTGGTGGAAGATCCGATTCTGCGGCGCGCAAATTTCGGGCGAGCGATCGGTTTTCTTTATGGCTCGAACACCTTAGGCGCGGTGGCAGGAGCGGTCGTTGGTGAAGCTTATTTAATTGAGGCGTTTGGACTTCGCGGCACGGGCTTGACCGCGGGTTTGGCGAGTTGCATCGCAGCCGGCATCGCATTGTTCGTGTCTAAACGTGACGGCGATAACGCCGCGTCGATTCCGGAGCGAGCATTGCCAATGCGCTTGGATGTAAGCTATCGGCCGCCTTGGCGTCTGCTTTTCGTGAGCTTCGGGACGGGCGCCATCGTTCTTTGCCTTGAGGTGGTCTGGTTTCGATTTTTGCGCCTGTATGTTCCTTCGTCTTCAACCGCTTTCGCGGTTATGCTCGCGGTCGTCCTGGCTGGGATCGGGCTGGGCGGCATTGTGGCTGGGGCGATTCACCGCCGCTCGGCGCGACTGAATCAATTGCTTCCAGTCCTCTTGCTGCTGGCCGCGATAGCGACGCTTTCCTCATATTTGTTCTTTCCAGCGGAAGTGGTTCAAACGCGCACAGGAGTATTCGACGTCTCCTGGCAGCAGATTGGGCTCTTCTCCATCGCCTTAATCTTCCCAGTCGCGTTTCTGTCGGGAATTCTGTTTCCGTCGATCGTTGCATGTGTTCAAGCCAGCGTCGAAGACCGTATGAACAGCGCAGGGATTACCACGTTGTTTAATACAACCGGCGCGGCTGCTGGTCCGCTGCTCGCCAGTTTCCTGTTGTTGCCGAGTATCGGCTACCAATGGAGCCTGATATTATGTGCTGCGGGCTACGCTCTGCTCGCCATCCTGGTGTGTGAACGTTCAACCTGGTCGCTTCGGCGACCAATCGGCTTGGTCACCACTGGACTCTGTGCTGCGCTGATTCTCCTTTTCGCAATCTTTCCGCACCATCGCGCTGAGATGCATTTCGCACATGCGAGCCGTCCTTACGAAACGGACGACCAGGGCCGTTTGCTTGCACATGTCGTGAAAAAGGTGGAGGGCGCCTCCGACACATTGCAACTGCTGCGGCGCGATCTTTTTGGCGAACCGTACTACTACCGGCTTTTGACGAACGCATTTTCCATGTCGGCCACAAATCCGCGCAATCAGCGCTACATGAGATTGTTTGCCTATCTCCCGCTTGCTTTCCGTCCCGAATCAGAAGACGTGCTCCTGATCTGCTATGGGTGTGGCGTAACCGCCGACGCGTTTCTCCGCGGGTTGCACGTTAAAAGAATGGATGTCGTGGAAATTTCGAAAGAAGTGCTCCAGCTCGCTGATTTCTATTCGGGTATTAATTACTCGAATCCGCTGCGCGATCCTCGGGTGACTACCTTCATTCAGGATGGCCGCTTCTTCCTTCAAGCAAGTCCGCGGCAGTACGACATCATTTCTGGAGAACCGCCTCCGCCGAAAGTAGCGGGGGCGGTCAATCTCTACACGGAGGAATTTTTTTCGCTTATGAACAGCCGCTTGAAGCAGGGCGGAATTGCCACCTTTTGGCTGCCGATTAACCAGCTGAAAGTCGAAGAAGCGAAAGCAATCCTACGTGCGTTTCATAATGTATTCCCAAACGCGTCTCTCTGGGCAAACGGCGATCAAGAATGGATCATGATGGGCATCAAGGGTCCGGGGCGTAAAGTGAAGGAAGAGGAACTTCGGCAGTTATGGAGCAATCCGGATACTGGCGCAGATTTGAGAGGAATCGGCGTTGAGGTTCCTCAACAATTAGGCGCGCTTTTCGTGATGGACGGCGAAGAGATTGATCGGATCACACAGGGCGTCAAGCCCTTGACCGACATCTATCCCAAGCGGCTGACGGATGAGCCTTGGGACGACGAAGCGAATCACCGCTTTGCCTTGATGTACCTCGAGGCGCCCTCAGGGATTCGCCGTTTCCTTCGATCTCCCTTAATTAGCGCGATTTGGCCTGAGACGCTGAACGAGTCGCTGGAATCATTATTTATTCTCCGCCAGACGCGATATCTCTCGGAAACAATTGGAAGCAACAAACTGGCCGAACTGGATGTTTACCTGCGCCACTCCCGTTTGCGAATGCCAGTGTTGGAGGTGCTAGGGAGCGATGGATTTCGGCTCGCCATTGCCGAGCGAGTGGCGAAGGAGTCGCAAACGCCTCCGCTCGAAACCATGCCAGACTTAATTGCAGGAGCGCTGGCGCGTCGGGATATCGAGGGAGCAATTCGCCTGCTGGAGAGCGAGAAAGACCGCGGCGTGTTTAGTCTCAACGACACGTTCCTGCTTACCTACCTTTACTGCTTAAACGGCAGCGTGGAGAGAGCGGAAGCGCTCGCTGCCACCAATGCAGGCTCAATCAGGAAAGATTCGTTCGTTGATTGGCTTTGGGAGAAATTGAAGAACGATTTCGGATTTCATCCACCGCGGTGATTCAGTGAAGAACGCCCCTCTTGCGCGGAAATTGCAACTCAGCGAGAATCGCGCGGCCGGGACTGAACTCACGCTGAAAGAGATGAAAGTCTCAACCGTTATTCCCTGTTATAACGAGAAACCTCCGATCGAAAAGCGAAGACATTCTGATTAGCTGAAGCTTAGTCTCGCTCGAACGGCAGCCGTGGAGAACGCCGCGCGGCTTCAGCGGGTAAAACGGGGATCGTGTCGATTGTCGATCTTCTGGTCCTGTGCCATGATCGCGCCGGTGAAGTGAAAACCAATCTCTGATGCGCCGGCACGCATTGTTCATTGGGCTGCTTATTATTATCGCGGCAACGCGCTTTACGATTCTGTTTGCATCGCAAACTCATGTGCACAGCGACGAAGCGATCATCGGCCTGATGGGTAAACACATTTTGGAAGGGCGTTATTTCCCCTTCTACATGTACGGTCAGTCCTACAACGCGGGCGCTGCTTGGGAAGCTTATCTGGCCGCGATTGCGTTCGCATTCTTCGGAGTCGGCGTCATTTCGTTGAAGAGTTGCATCATCGTGCTGTCGTTGCTCTGCCTTTTCTTATTTTATTGCATGTGCCGGGCGCTTTATGACGAACGCACAGCCCTTTTGGCCACGATTGTGTTTGCCCTCACTCCATCACTTCTCAAGTGGCACTTCCAAGTGAGAGGTTATTCCTGGTATTTCCTTTCCATTCCGCTGCTGACGATTCTCTTCTTATCGATCCAATCGACCCCGAACCGAAGGTGGTTGCCATTTCTTTTGTTCGGCGCTGTTTCAGGTTTAAGCATCTGGGGTTTGGAGTTGGGAATCGCGTTTAACGTGGTGCTATGGGTTCTCCTTTTGATCCGTCGAAACTTATCGTTCAATAACGCGCTGGTCGCGCTTGCTGGTTTCATCATCGGCTACGCGCCGGCCATTGCATTCAATCTCACCCATCATTTTGCCAACTGGAACGCCGTGCTGGGGAAAACTGCGGGTGGCGGACTTGCACTCCTCTTTCACCCCGGTGAGCTCTCGCAGATTTTCTTAACGGAGATGCCAAAGTTCTTTGGAGCCGATACTG
>OBJR01000073.1_pt1 | contig 11053 bp, 8 predicted proteins | sample 1519711 | NCBI WGS metagenome assembly OBJR01 (sample SAMEA3235155, study PRJEB22506) | soil metagenome | biome: Forest; feature: Temperate coniferous forest; material: soil | place: Canada | collected 2011-06-18 | depth 0.2 m | reverse complement strand
GGCCGTGCCGGCTGCTAAGAAGCACGCGACACGCGTGCCTCCACAGGAGCTTGATCTCAAAGATGCGGAAATTCATCGGGAAACAGGAGTAGCTTAATTCATTCTCGCGGTGGCGTTACTTTTGACGAAAAAGTTAGAAAATGCTTTCGCCAACCGTGATCGCATCGCCCGGGAGGACGGTGAAGTTAGCGTGGTCCCCGCGGGCGAGACGTTTTGCATCCACCCGAATGATTTCGTCTCGGCCGGAATTGGAATGCCGGCGCACGCTGACTCGCTCCGGGGCAGCGATGCGAGTGTAACCTCCGGCCATCGCGACCGCTTCCAGCAAATCGATACCTTCGGGGCTGCCATCCGGCATCTCGTAGCTGCCGGGGCGATTGACCTGGCCCAGCATGGTGAAACGGCGCTTGGCGTAACCGACGAGCATGACGTTAACCCTGGGATTAACAAGGTAATCGCGAGCGTAGAGATCGGTAAGCCTCGAGGCCGCCTGCGTGAGCGTCAGTCCTGCGAGGTGAATTGAGCCAAGCAGCGGAACGCTCAGGTTGCCCTCGCCATTCAAACGTCCGCTAGTGCGCAAATCTTCTTCGCCGAAAACTTCAACCGCGACCTGGTCGTTCGCGCTGAGGATATAACCACTCGGAGCGCTTACTCCCGGCGGAAGTGGCGCCGCTGCCGGCGCCGGTGCGGGCGAGTTGCTGCTCGTGCCTGGAACCGGGTAGGTAGGACGGACCGGTTCGGCCGATGCCACCGGAGCCGGGGACTGGGCGAGAAGGGAACCGGCTGTTCCGGCAACGAGAATCAGGAGCAAGCGGAGGAGCATGAACTAGAAGGTAAGCGAGCTACGAACTCCGAACTGATTATCGTAAAAACTGAATAAATCAAGTGTGCTGGAATCCTCCCGATACAAGTAGTAAACCCCGATGCTCCAGTAGCGGGTGATGTTGAGGTCGATCGACGGTTCGATATAAAAGTAGTCATCGCTGCGGGCAGTGGAATCGCCGGTGGTTGCATTGAGGTAATCTGAGTTCGTGTAACCGACCGCGAGGCTAAAGTTGGCCCGGCTAAATAAACGCTGACTAAACGTCAAGCTGATGCTTGTCTGCGAATAGTCCTGGCCGGCGAGAGAGGCGGAGCTATTGGTACGCCGGCTGCCCAAGATGCTAATAATCGTATTCTCGAAGGGACGATAAGACCCTGCAATTTCAAAGACGGGCGAAACGGAATCTCCGCCGCCGCCGAACTGGCGAAATTCAATGCCGCCCGATAAGCTCAGGGAGATCTTTCCACTGACGATGTAATTGGCGCGAACATTCATCTGCTCGAATGTCTCGTCGGATGTCGGCCCGTCGCTCGAATTCACTCCGCCGGTTGCTCCGAGACCGATCACCAGCTTAGGGCTGTAAACGTAGTTTATGAAGATGTTGGCGCTGGCCACCTGCGAGCCAATCAATGTTTCGTAATCGGAGATGGCATAGCTGGCCTGGCTGCTAAGGAATAGTTTCCCCGTTAGATCATAAGTAGCGTTGAGAGTCGTAGTATAGTTATTCGATTGCGAAGCACGACCGACATCGGTATTTGCCTGGACGCCAGTGGTGTTTGTCAAGGTATTGAGATTGGTGCCATCGAGAATTCGAACCTCCTGGCTTAGCCCCAGAACGAGACGGCCAAAATCGTGTTGCGCTGCTAAGCGGATCAAGTGCTCGACGGCATCGCGCTCGGAATGCTCAGCGAAAAAATAGGCACTGAGAATGTAATCGAATGCCAGATAGTTGAAGCCTCCGGCACTGTCGCCAAAACCGAGATGAATTCCCGGTTCGATCACGGTGAAAGAATCTGAAGTCCGTTGGGTCGAGCTAATATTGATGTTATCGTCATAAACCTCCCGCACGGTCACTCCGACGTTGTAGCGGAAGCGGCGGAAGTTCTCGTTCACCGGATTGCCATTGGTCTCAACCTGCACGTCGCGTGATGGACGACTGATGCCACCAACCGGCAACGGTGGTTCGGTTCCAGACGACGCTGGACTCGTGTCAGCCTCGGTGGTCTGCCCCAGGGCGTTCAAAGGCAAAAGATTCAGCGCTCCCAAGAGAAAGGAGACGGCGAGGCCAAGGTGGGAAAGGATTCTCAAGGGGCAGCGGCGGATGCGGGCGACAATTTTATGGCATTTGCGTGGCGTGGGCAAAACAAACCGTAGATTAAATAAACGAGGGCCAAATACGGTCAGCATCACACGAGAAAGTGGGAGAAGCGCAGGAGGTTAGGAGTGACTGGCATTTGGCCCTCTTGGAGCAGCACGCTTGCCACGGCAGAGGCGGAGTGATGGAGTGGTGGAGTGTGGGAGAAAAGGGAGCCAAGCATAGAGCATGGAGCATGGAGCAAAAGGCTGACACAAAGGCCTTTCCGGGTAGCACACGCGTCTCTGGTGTTGGCGATCATGCCTTCGCGTTCACGAACTTTTCTGCAAAGACTGTTTCGGCGAGACGCCGAAACCAGCACGCGAGACGCGCGCGCTACCCGGCAGCCTGCGCTCCCCAGACTTAAATCGCGCTCGCAGGGGCGAGGCGTCATTCGGATTTCGTCATTCCTTCGTCATTCGACATTCGTGCTTCGTCATTCATTACCCAGAGACGAGCACGAGCCGCGTAAAAGGCTTCGCCTCACGCGGCTAGTAGGAGCAGGAGGGTGTTACGGCGGGACAAACGGTTTCAGCGCGTTCCAGGCTTTGCCCCATTCGGCTTTGCGCTCCCAAAGTTCCGCTTCGAGGTTTCGGAGGTAATCGGGATAGCCCTTCACTTCGTGCAGAGCTTGTAATCGCGCCAAGGCTTGCTCGATCCGGTCTTCTTTCGCCAGCGCCAGACAAAGCGCCGCGGCGATGTCGACGTCGGTGGGATGCAGGCGTGCCTGTAGTTCGAGATCGGCGGTGTTAAAACCACTCGGCGGCGCAGGCACGGACGGTATCGAAGCGAATTCGCGCGCCGTGGCGCACGCATTCTGATAATCGCCGTACTCGGCATAGCTCAGGGCGAGCTGTTTCCAGGCGATCGCTCGCCAATCCGGTTTCTCGCGCAGCGCCTCGGCGAGTTCCAGCTTGTCGCCGTTACGAAACCAGGCCTCGAATAACGTCAGCTTCTCTGCTGCATCGAATCCTTTTAATTCAGGATCGTCGGCAAGCAGACGATCGAGTTCCACCCGGAATTCGACCGGGCTGGCGTTCTGGAAAAAAACCAGGAGACACTTTTGGTTTTCGCGTCCGAGCAACCGCCAGCGATCGACCAGCTCCGGCTGATCTTTGATCAGGCCATAAATGTCTCGGTAGAGATCAGGGGCTTGTTGCGGAAAATGACGCAACATTCTGGCCCAGCTGTCGAATGCTTCATCGATCTCGCCGGCAAGTGCCCAAGTCGTTCCTTCCTTCCACCAGAGATCGGGCCACTGTGGAAGAAGATAACGAGCGACCGCGAAATCGTGTTTCGCGGGCTGGCGCAAATATAAGCCAACTTCGGCCACCGCTCGTTGGTAGTAAATGTTCCATTCCAGCGGCGCGATTCCCAGGGCGCGAGACGCCATCGTGCTCGCAGTTTCGTACTCGTTCTGATCGAGGGTGCGATCGATCTGATTTTGCCAACGTTCAACGGTAACGTTGCTGGGAAAATTCACGGATCCACCGAAGGACAGAAACCAGAAGACCGCGCCGAATAGTAGTATAATTCCCGTTAGTCGGAAAAGAATTGGCAAAATGGGCGAGCGCTTGAACCGCTGGTTTGGGTGCAGGGCCGTTCCGGCGAGCGCCAACGTCGGTAGAATCGCGCCGATATGATGTCCGGGAACATCGAAAAAGGCGTGCAAGGCAAAGCCACAAGTGCAGACCATCGCGCCGAATCGCATTAGTCGATACGTTCCGGACTCGAAAGGGAAACAGCGCCTGAGCCACCACAGAAAAAGCGCTGCGATGAGCAAGGGTGCGAGCCAACCCAGTTCGACAGCGGCCCAAAGCCAGTCGCTTTCCGGATGCACCGCCACACCCTCACCGATGGAATGAGTTTGCGTGGTTGTGAAGATGTAACGGAAGTTTCCCAGACCGATACCGGTGAACGGGCTGCGCGCGGTCAGATCAAGCGCGTCGCGATAAATGGCGAAGCGCATGTTGGACGGGGAGAGAAAATTGGATTCTTCGTTGACGAATCTCGTGACAGTTTTCCCGCCACTCCAAACAAAGAGGACGAAAAGCAGAAGGATGCCGGCGGAGGCAATCAGGGGACGGCGTTTTTCAGCGGAACTGATTAACCAAAAGAGGTGCCAGGCGACAATGCCGCCGCCGAGAAGAATGATTCCGGCGCGCGAGTAGTCGAGGATCAGGGCCCAGCAAATCAGCGACAGAGCCGCAATCCAAATCCACCAGTGACGTTGTCGTTTGGCGAAGCCATTAAGTGCAAGCGCGTAAACCAGGATTCCACCGATCCCCAGCACGTTGCTGGTATGATTTCGGTTCGGAAAAAAGCCGAATTGCGGCGTGTCCGGCCAGAAGGGAATCCGTGCGTGTAAGAAATTAGCAACGATAATAGCAGCGGACAAACTAACGATGAGTAGGGCGATGGCACTCCAGATTTTCTTGCGGGAAGCCAGGCTCCAATCCGCCGCTAGCAGATAATAACACCAGCTTAAGCCGAGAAAAAATTGGAGCGTTGACTGAAGCGTGAGCCAGGGTTGCGCGCTGACTGTCGCCGGCAATCGAGCTCCAGGTTTTTCCAGGACGCTTCTCCAATCGGGAAGTGGGAACCATTGCGATGGAAGGAAAGCAACGAGTGCCAGCGCAACCAAGGCAGCGAAGGCGATGTTTGGTAATGTGCCGAGCGATCGCTTTGGCGGCGCGATAAGAAAAAGCAGGCCCGTGGCGGCGGCCAGTGACGCCTCTGCCCATAGTTGGGTGCAACCTCCCAAAATCGGAGCGAGAGCGATCAGCGCGAGGGTTGCCGAAGCGGTCCAGGGTCGTCTCGGTCGAGATGAACGAGTTGGTGCCGGACTATGTCGACTGCGTCCCGGGTGCGATGCAGCCGGAAGCAAATCCAATCCGCTCCCGGGATTTCGGCCATTGGAAAATGTATAGACAGAGGGCAATCACAGTGAGTGGAGCCAGCATTGTACCAAACGGCTTCCGATGGTCGCGGCATTGGCAAGCTAATCGTTCGCGCGCGCGTGTGGAAAATTAGGACTGACAATTGACAACAGTGAACCGATCTTACGCGCGCGTATGGTTTGGCTGCGAAATGCCGCTCAATGGCTTTTGTACGCTGCACTATTTTTTGCCCCGTGGGCATACGGGGGCACCACGTCATGGAGCATTCACATCTTGGATACCTTAATGGCGGGAATACTCGTGCTTTGGCTGATTGAGCTGCTGTTCAACCGACGAAAGCCCAGATTTTCGAGCCTCCTCTTGTTTCTCCTGATCGCGTTGTTTGCGATCGGTGGTTGGATGGTGTTGAACGCAGGAGCTATTCTTGACACTGATTTCAGCGTTTTTGTTGCGATTCCCAAACCTATTCCGCACGCTCCGGGGTCGATCGATTATGTTCTTAGTGCGGCCTGGATGATTCGCGTCGCATTGTTGTCAGGAACGATGTTATTCGTCGCTGATCTTTCACAAGACAACCGCCGTCTGCTCCATCTCTTTTATGTGGTTGGTGCTGTGGCGGGATCAATCGCGTTACTTGGGTTAGTACAAAAGGCTACGGGAGCACCGATGATCTTTTGGCAGTCGTCGCCGCAGGAGCCTGTAAAAACATTTTTCGCCACCTTTTATTATCACGGTAATGCCGGAGCATTTCTCAATCTGGTTCTACCCGTGAGTGCCGGTCTGGCATTACGAGCGTTCACTGCGCCATCGGGCCCGAATGTTCGTGCCCTCTGGGCGGCTTGTTTTGTCTTATGCCTGGCCGCAGTAGCAGCAAATACTTCGCGAATGGCCCAAGTCGTTGCGTTGCTGATCTTTGTCCTGCTGGGATGGCGACTAGGACCTGCCTTGTTGTGCAGGCTTTCGCACACCGAACGCAAAGCTGCGTTCACTGGCGCCGCGGCATTTTTCGTCCTACTGTGCGCGCTTGCTCAGGCGAGCCACCTGGATCAGCCGGTCGGCCGGTGGCGGGAGCTTACGGAAAATATTCCGAATGACGCGCGGTGGCTGGCCGCTCGCGTCGCGATTGGCATTTTACCAGACGCAGGAGCGCTCGGGTTTGGACCGGGCACGTTCCGAGTTCTTTTTCCCGTCTATAATAACGCCCATACACCGCCGGTGCCGGGATTCTGGCGATTCCTCCACGAAGACTACCTGCAAACCTTACTGGAATGGGGGTGGCTGGGCAGCGCTTTGTGGGCACTGTTGTTCTTCGGCGGCATAATCTTTGCCATCCGCAATCTTTGCCGATCCCGGGCAGAAAATTGGAGCCCGCGTCGCCGGCTGTTCCTCCCCTTGTTGTTGATCGCGCTGGGCAGTGTTGCGATTCACGCTCTAGTGGATTTCCCCCTTCAAATCGCTTCAATCCAGCTTTATGTCGCCGCGTATCTGGGCATCTGCTGGGGAAGCGGATCGTGGGCGGCAGAGAGCGGTAGGCAGAAGGAATGAAAGGCCAGTGTCTAACTATTTGGTAGGAAAAGCATTGGGGGGCTCCAAAGCATGCAGATGCTGTTCCACTTGAAGGGCTTTGTCGATTTCGGATTGGCCACCCGAATCAGCGCGGGTTAGTATCGACTCTGGAGACTTGGCATTCCAGTTCTGAGCCCATCCTGCGTTAATGACCGACCACTTGCCTGTGACGTCCAAAGCGTCGATTTGTCCGCGAACACACGTGACCCGTGTGTGCGACGGATCTGTCTCGATGCAAAACAGGCTGCTGAGCGTTGCGTTAACCGTGACGTGATCAGTAACAACGGCAAGCGAGCCGGGCGTATCTTCCGGCTGCTCATAGGACAGGGTGGTTTTACCTTTCTTCAGTCGGACGCTGGCCGCGTGGGCAAGCATGCCCCCGCCGGTCTCATCCCCATCCTTTGTGAGCTTTAGCCCTTCAATGATTAGGTCGGAGTTTTCCAAAGTACGCAGGAGGACGCCGGGAAGCAGGATGAAGTCGGCTTCCGCGCCGGGGGCCACCTGCACGGAGCAACCTGCATTCAGCCTGGCGCCTGGATGGAGAATGTTGCGGTCGGTGTTGCGCTTTGAACCATAGGTGACGTAGCCGTTTACGCTGAGCGCCGTTGCCAGCGTCTCGTGGCTGATTCCTTTCCAGCATCCAGTCAGGAAAAGACTGGCGCAAAACACGATGGAAAAGGAAAACGCACCGTTCCCGGCCCTCCGTGAAGTTTTGGTGGACTCGGGATTATCCGGAACGAAGGCTGATCGGAGCTTTTGCAACGAGCGGCGACGGCCAGCGGTCGGAGCGCGCCTAGCTATTATTATTATGGCTTCTCGTCCGTCATCCCTTGGCATGGCCCGGCGTAATCGCCTGGGTGGCCGGCCAGGTATTTATTCACCTGGTTGCACGGCATACTCACGGTGTGTGGATTCTTGCCGTTGTGACAAACTTCGCAATTGGCGGCAGCCGTTGCCTGCCTCGGACTTTGTGTAACGAGAGCAAAGGTTAAAGCCAGCGTAACCGAAATGAGCGCAACAAGATTAGGACGGAGGGAAATGTTTTTTTTCATGTCTCGGAGTTATAATTTCAATAGAATCATAATTCTAACCGAACTGGAACTTGATACAAGGAAATTCTGACCTCCGCTCAAGGTATCTCCGTCCGCCCGGAGGTGTCCGAAATCTCTCTCATTCCGCAGCGCGTACGGGAGTCGAACCCAATTGAGCGATTTCGCGGTTTTGCGCGTTTAATGCGGTTTCTCGCCGGTAAAATGCGCGAAAAGCGGTGACGGTCGTGCACGGTCATTGCCGTAATCGCGCAGATTACGCAGTTTCCGTGTCCGAAATTGTCCGAATTGCCCTCGTGCGCGATAGTTGGTGACGAAAACCTGAACTAGAATTAGACGCACTGGCCTACGGACGCAAACTGGCCGGTAGAGCTACGGCTCGAAGAGGCAGGAAGCGGGCATGGCAACCTTGCTCTCAACCTGCCATCTATAGGACACAGCACACAGACTATATTGACATAACTTGTGTTCTGTGTTCTATTAAACGCATGAAAACAATCGCTGTTTCCGAGAAAGCCTATGCGCGGCTGGCCTCGTGGAAAGCGGGTCGGCAGGATACCTTTTCGGCGGTGATCGAACGCTTAGTCCCCCCCAAGGGAACACTCGACGCCGCTCTCGAGGCGGCCGAATCGTTGCCGGCTCTACCAGCACGCGAATTTAATTCGCTGGAGAAAGCGGTCAATGCCACGCGACGGAAGTTGCCTTCCTCATGGAAGTAGTGGCTGACACGACCGTCTTGATTGATCTCTGGCGTTACCGTAAGACGCCCAAGCGCCTTGACGATTTAACGAGAAAAGTGGATCAGGCGGCGATTTTGGTTCCATGGATCACGCAGGCCGAATTTTCTCGCGGCGCATTATTCAAAGGGCTTTCCCTCGAAGCATTGGCCGAGTTCTATAAAAGTTTTCATCTGCTCGCGCTCGATCAGGAGACAATGGATACGTATTGCCGCCTCTGGGTAGCGATGGCGCGAGCTGGGTGTGCGACCGCTTACCCAGACTTATGGATTGCTGCCTGTGCCAACGCTCGAAAAGTTCCGGTTCTTACCCGTAATCCCAGGCATTTCGCCAATGTGCCAGAACTGGACGTGATCAATTATTCCATTGCGTAGAATAAGGAGCAAGGCGGCCAGACGGCCGCCGGTTATCGGTTTATCAGTTATCGGGGCTTCGCGGGTTATCGGTTATCTGTTCTCTGTTCTCTGTTATCAGGATCCGCTGACCGCTGATCTCTGTCCTCTTGTCGGGTGGCTGGATTTTGCGATAAAGGAGACGAGGAACGCCGCTAGCGGATCAGAGTCTTAGGGCGGAGGAAAAGACTGTTTTCGCGAGACGCAAAAACCAGCACGCGAGACGCGCGCGCTACCCGGGATTATTCGCGGAAGAAGAAATCAAATTTTCTTTGACGCGTGGTGCTACGGGCCTATGTTGTAGGTCCCGCGATAAGCGGGTCCCGCAGACGCGGGACGTTCTTCTTCTGGCTCAGGGCTGAGCTCGTCCCAGCGGTTATCGGTTGATTATTAATCGTTATCGTTGAGGACTGGTTTTGCCGTGTACCGGAGGCAGAACGGTCGATCTTTGACAGTTTGGTTTTGAGTCCGCGCACGACTGGAATTTGTCCGCCTTCGCCCTTGCGGGCTACGGCGCGATGAAATCCGAAGCGGATTTCAAAATGTGAAGTCAGCGAAAATTGAATTGTGCGTTACCAAGCTCAGGCTTAGCGGCCTGGGTGTTGGTTTCTTTGATCGAAATATTTAGTAGATCGACGAACCCGCGTAAAACGGATCGAGAAATCGATTCGTCACGCGGTATACAAAGTCAGATCAACCGATGCTATAGCGGTGTCGGTTTCAAACTTTGGTGATGAGTCTGCTGAGATTCATCGCCTCACGTTTTTAACGGAGAGTTTGATTCTGGCTCAGAACGAACGCTGGCGGCGTGGATAAGACATGCAAGTCGAACGGGATTACTTTTGTAGCAATACAGAAGTAATTCAGTGGCGAACGGGTGCGTAACACGTGGGCAATCTGCCGAAAAGTGGGGGATAGCTCGCCGAAAGGCGAATTAATACCGCATGTGGTGAGGGACGACATCTTCCTGAATCCAAAGCCGGGGCAACCTGGCGCTTTTTGAGGAGCCCGCGGCCTATCAGCTAGTTGGTGAGGTAACGGCTCACCAAGGCTTTGACGGGTAGCTGGTCTGAGAGGACGACCAGTCACACTGGAACTGAGACACGGTCCAGACACCTACGGGTGGCAGCAGTCGAGAATTTTTCTCAATGGGGGAAACCCTGAAGGAGCGACGCCGCGTGGAGGATGAAGGCTTTCGGGTTGTAAACTCCTGTCATTTGGGAACAAAGCCTTACGTTAACTGCGTGGAGGTTTGATAGTACCGAAAGAGGAAGAGACGGCTAACTCTGTGCCAGCAGCCGCGGTAATACAGAGGTCTCAAGCGTTGTTCGGATTCATTGGGCGTAAAGGGTGCGTAGGTGGCGCCGTAAGTCGGGTGTGAAATTTCGGAGCTTAACTCCGAAACTGCATTCGATACTGCGGTGCTTGAGGACTGGAGAGGAGACTGGAATTTACGGTGTAGCAGTGAAATGCGTAGATATCGTAAGGAAGACCAGTGGCGAAGGCGGGTCTCTGGACAGTTCCTGACGCTGAGGCACGAAGGCCAGGGGAGCAAACGGGATTAGATACCCCGGTAGTCCTGGCAGTAAACGGTGCACGTTTGGTGTGGGAGGATTCGACCCCTTCTGCGCCGGAGCTAACGCGTTAAACGTGCCGCCTGGGGAGTACGGTCGCAAGATTAAAACTCAAAGAAATTGACGGGGGCCCGCACAAGCGGTGGAGTATGTGGCTTAATTCGATGCAACGCGAAGAACCTTACCTGGCCTTGACATGCATCTCTAAGCTGGTGAAAGCCAGTGAGTGTCGAAAGACACAATTTGCACAGGTGCTGCATGGCTGTCGTCAGCTCGTGTCGTGAGATGTTGGGTTAAGTCCCGCAACGAGCGCAACCCCTGTGAACTGTTGCCACCGGCCCGCGAGGGTCGAGCACTCTGTTCAGACTGCCCTGTGAAACGGGGAGGAAGGTGGGGACGACGTCAAGTCAGTATGGCCCTTACGGCCAGGGCTGCACACGTACTACAATGCCCAGTACAGAACGATCCGAGACCGCGAGGTGGAGGAAATCTAGTAAAACTGGGCCCAGTTCGGATTGGAGTCTGCAACTCGACTCCATGAAGCCGGAATCGCTAGTAATGGCGCATCAGCTACGGCGCCGTGAATACGTTCCCGGGCCTTGTACACACCGCCCGTCACATCATGGGAGTCGCTTGTAGCCGAAGTCGGCGTGCTAAC
>OBJR01000072.1_pt1 | contig 11132 bp, 10 predicted proteins | sample 1519711 | NCBI WGS metagenome assembly OBJR01 (sample SAMEA3235155, study PRJEB22506) | soil metagenome | biome: Forest; feature: Temperate coniferous forest; material: soil | place: Canada | collected 2011-06-18 | depth 0.2 m | reverse complement strand
CGGAATACTTGCCTGAAGCGTTGCTCTGATTGGATTCGGGGCCGATTCAATTATCGAAGTAGCCTCGAGCTGCGTCCTATTATGGTGGCTGGCGGAAGGCTCGATTGATCGCGATCGCGTGGCGCATCGATTGGTCGGTGCCTGTTTTTTCGCGCTCGCCGGCTACATTGCAATCGACGCCTCGGTGGATTTGCTGAAACGCGAAGCGCCGCGCGCCACCTACTTCGGCATCATCTATGCGGCAGTCTGTGTATTTGTCATGCCTCTATTGGCGCGAGCGAAACGCCGCGTCGCGTCGCGGCTTAACAGCCATGCCCTTCATGCTGATTCTCATCAGAGCGATATCTGCGCCTACCTCTCGGTGATTTTGCTCCTCGGTCTCGCACTCAACGCCCTCTTCGGATGGTGGTGGGCCGATCCAATTGCCGCGTTTAGTATGTTGCCAATCATCATCCGCGAGGGGGTTGCCGGCTTGCGCGGCGAAAGCTGTTCGCACCCGCATTTTTGAGATGGAGTCAGGTTGCCCAGCGCCCCTTCTCGGGCAACTGTGAACGCCCATGCCGGATCGACTAACCACCGACATCATTGACGCTGAATTAGCTCCGGGTGCGCGTAATGCCATCCGCGTTTGCCTTCGGCTCCAACCCGCTGAGCGGATCACCATTATTACGGACGAAGCGACAACCGAGATCGCGGCGGCGTTGCAGGCGGAGGTGGAAGAAGTTGGCGCCGCTCACGCTTTTTTTGTTTTGGAAAATTACGCGGAACGCCCGCTCATTCGCATGCCCAAAATCATCCTCGATGATCTGGCGCAATCGCAGGTCTCAATCTATGCGGCGCGAACTTTGACCGGCGAGCTCGGCCCGCGCATCGAGATGACCGCAGTGGTAAATAAAAATCGCATCCGCCATGGTCACATGGTCAACATCAACCGTCAGATCATGGTTGAAGGAATGCGCGCCGATTTCGTTGCGGTGGATGCGTTGAGTCAACGTCTAATCGAGCGGGCTCGCAGGACCGAACGCATCCGCTGCCATACCCCACATGGGACGGAGTTTGAGGCGGAATTTTCTCCGAATCTCAAGTGGTTGAAAACGAGTGGACTGATCACGCCTGAAAAGTGGGGCAACCTCCCGGGAGGCGAAATTTTCACTTCCCCGAAAACCTGCCGCGGCACCTTCGTTATTGATGGTGTAGTGGGCGATTATCTTTGTGCGAAATATGGTGACCTGGCCGCCGCGCCGCTGACGGTTGAAGTGGAGGACAGCCGCATCCGGGCAATGCGATCGGAAAACAAAAAATTGCTCGAGGAATTTCGCGCTTACACTAGCACCGATGAGAACAGCAATCGAGTGGGCGAATTTGCCATCGGCACCAACACCGCCTGCACTCACGTAATTGGGAATATTTTACAGGATGAAAAAATTCCCGGCGTTCACCTCGCCTTTGGTCATCCTTACGCCGAGCACACCGGCGCCGATTGGATTTCAAAAACGCACATCGATTGTGTGGGACGCGATTTCGACATCTGGTTCGACGGTGAGCCGATCATGCGCGGTGGAAAGTTTTTGGTGTGAAATTGAACGCCGTCGTAATGACTGGCGAGCTGGCCCATCTCCTCGACAAGAACGCGGCTTGGGCGCGTCGAATTCAGGAGCGCGATCCGAAATTCTTCGATCGCCTCGCACATCAGCAATCGCCGCAATATCTCTGGATCGGCTGTTCGGACAGTCGGGTCCCGGCGAATGAAATTGTCGATCTTCCGCCGGGCGAAATTTTCGTTCATCGCAACGTCGGCAACCTCGTCGTGCCTAACGATCTGAATTGTCTTTCGGTCTTGCAGTTCGCGGTCGATGTTTTGCGCATCCGGCACGTGATCGTCTGTGGACATTACCGATGCAGCGGCGTGCGCGCGGCGCTCGAACATGAGCGGCACGGGTTGGTTGATAACTGGCTCCGACCGATCCACGAATTGCGCGAGGAATGCAAAGCAGAGTTAAACGCCATCGCCGAACCGGAAAGTCGCGCTGCGCGTTTGTGCGAGCTGAATGTGATCGAACAGGTCAAAAATGTCGCCCGCACCGCCACGGTCGCCGATGCATGGACGCGCGGCGATTCCCTCTCCATCCACGGCTGGATCTACGATGTCGCGGATGGCCTGCTCTGCGATCTCAACGTGACCGTCACCGAAAAAATCGTGAGACGGGATTGAATGACGAAAGAAGCTCGAATGTTTGAAATGACGAAGTAGTATTCGCGGTCTTGCACTTCGGCATTCGGATTTCGTCATTCCTTCGTCATTAGACATTCGTCATTCTAACAAGGCACTGATGCATCCGGAACTTCGTTCCCAATTCAACGCCGACTTCACGCCGGAGAAATACTCGGCGCTCCTGCATTGCGTAAACGAAACGGAGAAATGGCCGGCGGATTTCCGGATCTCGGAAACACCGATTTTTCTGATGCGCGAATTTTGTGATGAAGTGGTAGGCGCGGCTAACGAGATTGTGGCAAAAACGCGCGTGCCGGAATTCGCGCGCCACGCCACCAGCGCCATTCCGTCCGGGCTGGAGGTGCCGAATGAAGCGTCGCACCCCAATTTTCTGGTGGTGGATTTCGGAATCTGTACCGCAGGCGGTCGCTTGACGCCGCGGTTGATCGAACTGCAAGCGTTTCCCAGTCTTTACGGATTTCAATTTCTCCTCCTCGGCTGCATGCGTAAAGCTTATCCCGCGATCCCGCGTCATTGGACTTCATCCTTCGGCGGGATGGAGGATGAGGATTACCTCAAACTTTTGCGTAAAACCATCCTGGGTGATTGCGACCCGGAAAACGTTGTCCTGCTGGAAATCGAGCCTGCAAAACAAAAGACACGGGTCGATTTTGCCTGCACCGAATCGCTTCTCGGTATTCCGTCAGTCTCGCTCACCGAAATCATTAAGCAGGGACGGCAATTGTTCTACCAGCGGGCCGGTCGCGAGGTGCGGATCGAACGTATCTACAATCGTGTCATTTTTGACGAATTAGTTCGACGGAACGACCTGAAACTGGGATTCAGCTTTCAAGAAGAACTGGATGTTACCTGGGTCGGTCATCCGAATTGGTATTTCCGGATCAGCAAGCATTCGTTGCCGTTTCTCAAGACTGCGCACACCGCTCCGGCATTCTTTGCCGATGAATTTCCGGCTGCCGAATCGATTGGCGATTTCGTTTTGAAGCCGCTCTACTCCTTTGCTGGCCTGGGTGTCGAGATGGAACCCACGCGCGAGAAGCTATCGGCGTTGCAAAATCCGCAGCAATGGATTCTGCAAAGGAAGGTCCAGTATGCTGAGTTTGTCCCGACACCGGAGGGCCCGAAATCCAAGGCGGAAATCCGGATGATGTTTGTTTGGCCGGATAATGAGCGCGACCCAATTCTCGTTAATAATCTGGTGCGGATGAGCCAGGGCAAAATGATGGGAGTCGATTTCAACAAAGATAAGACCTGGGTGGGATCGAGCATCGCGTTACACGAGCGTTAGTGTGCGAGTTGTCGGCTTGGCCAGCTTTGACAAAGGGCGCATGGCGCTCCTGATCTCCGACCTTGATGAGGCTAAATGGCGTGAATTGACTGATTATCTTTCAGTCCACGCGTAAAGCTGAGCGGTTGAGTCATTTCAGCTTCACAATTGGAATGAACCCTGCTGCGAGGACAGCGGGCTGGTATCTCCGTTGAAGATTCGAAGGAAAAGTTTTTTCACAATTGTCGTTTTCGCCACTGCCTGGCTGATGGCACTAGCGACAGGATTTTGCCTGCTTTTACGATACGAAAACGGTCCCGGTCGGATTGGGAATGTCCCTGCGGCATGGCCGGCCGCGTCTCGAATTCACCTGGCGGATGATCGCCTGACACTAGTGATGCTGGCTCATCCGCGATGTCCCTGCACTCGGGCGAGCATAGGCGAGCTGGCCAGGCTTACCGCGCAGGTTCAAAACAAAATCAGCGCCTATGTGCTGTTTGTGACTCCATCAGGATCGGGTCCTGACTGGCAAGACAGCGCTCTGCGTCAAAGCGCTGCAGAGATTCCGGGCGTCACTGTTCTCTCCGACACGGATGGAGTCGAAGCGCAGCTCTTTGGCGCCGAAACATCCGGGCACACACTTGTTTTTAATACCGCCGGGCAGTTGTTGTTTAGCGGCGGGATTACGGAATCTCGCGGTCATGCTGGGGACAACGCAGGGGAGAACGCGATTCTCACTCTGGTCAACAATAACGCCGTGGAGGGGAACCGTACCTTTGTTTTCGGCTGCTCATTATTCAATCGCGCGAAAAAGAAAACTAACATCTCGTGTCCACCTTGAACCAGAAGTTCGGGCGGGAAGACTCGCTGAGAGCCCGCGCCGAGGAGCTCTTCCAGGAGCAGTGGAAAAAGGTCATTCTGAAGACCGATCAGCTGTTTGCGCGGCTGATGCTTTTCCAATGGGTGGCCGCGCTGGCAATAGCACTGATCGTCGCGCCCCGGACCTGGAGCGGACAGGCAAGTCAGGTTAACGTCCATATCTGGGCAGCGATCTTTATCGGTGGCGCGATCACACTGTTTCCAGTTTGGATGACGCGGGCCTCGCCTGGGAGCTTCGCGACCCGAAATGTAATTGGTGTCGCGCAAATGCTGATGTCTGCCCTATTGATCGACCTCACCGGCGGACGAGTCGAAACGCACTTCCATGTCTTTGGCTCGCTTGTCATTCTCTCTTTCTACCGCGACTGGCGAGTGTTGATACCGGCAACTCTGGTTGTTTACGCCGACCACATTTTGCGCGGGATTTACTCGCCCTACTCGGTTTATGGAGTACTGAGTGCCAGCCCGTGGCGATCGATCGAGCATGCCGGCTGGGTGATTTTCGAGGATATCTTCCTTGTCATTTCCTGTCTCCGCAATGTCCGGGAGATGCGTTTCACGGCGAATCGGGCCGCTGCCCTCGAGGAAAGCAAGCGAGAATTGGAGACTGCGGTCCAGGAGAATCAGGTCATCATGGACAATTCTCTGGACGTAATCTGCACCGCCGACGCCGAAGGCCGCTTCGTCACTGTCAGCGCAGCGTGCGAAGCGTTGTGGGGTTACACTCCAGCCGAACTGACTGGGAAACGCTATATCGATCTCGTCCTTCCAGAAGATCATCCGAAAACCAGGCAGGCTGCCGCCGATACGACGACAGGCCAGGCCCTCATCGATTTTGAGAATCGCTATATTCGCAAAGACGGCTCACTCGTTTACATGATGTGGTCAGCTTACTGGTCAGAGGCAGACAAAACGCTGTTTGCCGTTGGCCGGGATATTGCCGCGCGCAAGCACGCCGAACAGGAGTTGCTGCGGCACCGCGATGAGCAGACGCGATTGATTCTCGACACGGCCTCCGACGCCTTTGTTGCGATCGATTCCACCGGCAAAATCACGACATGGAACAGCCAGGCGGAGAAGACGTTTGGATGGTCAACCGCGGAAGCCATCGGGAAAAAACTCAGCGAAACGATTATTCCCTCGCAGTACAGGGAAGCGCACGAACGGGGGCTTAAACATTTTCAAGCCACCGGTGAGGGACGCGTTTTAAACAAACGAATCGAAATCACAGCTCTGCGCCGCAATGGGCGCGAGTTCCCGATTGAATTGACCATCTGGCCGATCAAAGTGGGGCAAACCTGCACCTTCAACGCCTTTATCCGCGATATCTCCGAACGCAAACGCGCCGAAGAGAAGTTCCGTAGCCTGCTCGAAGCCGCTCCTGATGCGGTCGTCATTGTCAACAACGAAGGCGAGATCGTCCTGGTGAACGCCCAAACGGAACGGCTCTTCGGCTACGAGCGCAAAGAAATGCTAGGCGGTCGGGTCGAGATGCTCATGCCGGAGCGTTTCCGTGGTCATCGTGACACATTCTTCACTCAACCGCACGAGCGCAGGATGGGCGCGGACCTAGAATTGTTCGGGCAGCGCAAAGATGGCACCGAATTTCCAATCGAGATCAGTCTTAGTCCGCTCGAGACCGAGGAAGGATCGCTTATTTCCAGCGCAATCCGGGACATCACGTCACGCAAACAAGCGGAAGAAGCGGTTCAGCAAGCGAAACTGGATGCGGAGCACGCCAACCACGCGAAAAGTGAGTTCCTCTCTCGCATGAGTCATGAATTGCGCACTCCGCTTAATGCCATTTTGGGGTTTGGGCAGCTTCTGGAAAGACACAATCCCACTCCGAACCAGCGCACACGTATCCAGCATATCGTCGGCGCGGGGCGTCACCTTCTCGGGTTGATCAATGAAGTTCTTGATATCAGCCGCATCGAAGCGGGCAAGCTTCAGATGTCGCTCGAACCGGTTGTATTGGCCGACGCAGTGGAAGAAGCATTGAGCCTGCTGCGACCGTTCGCACTGGAAGGCGGGATTGAACTGGTCTGTCCGCCACACGTCGGAACCGACTCTTATGTCATGGCTGATTTACAGCGGTTCAAACAGGTCCTTCTGAATCTATTCACGAACGCAATCAAATATACACCGGCCGGAGGACGGGTGGTGATTTCCTATCGCTCCGCCGCACGGGAGAAGGTGCGTGTTGCTGTCACCGACACCGGACCCGGAATCGCTCCCGACAAGCTGCCACGACTCTTTACCCCATTTGAGCGCCTGGGAGCGGAGCAAACTGAAGTTGAAGGAACCGGTCTTGGTCTGACTCTGAGCCAGCGTCTAATGCAAGCCATGGGCGGGTCAATTGGCGTGGAAAGCGCGGTCGGTCAGGGCAGCACCTTTTGGATCGAACTTCCGCACACGCAATCTCCGCTGGACAGCCTATCCAAGCGCAAAACCGTGACTCTGCCAAGCGCGGCTGATGAACAGGGCGAAGAACGCACCGTCCTCTACATCGAAGATAACCTTTCCAATCTAAGGCTGATTGAGGAAATTCTTGCTGAGCACCCAAAGATTAAGCTTCTAACGGCTATGCAGGGACAGATGGGAATTGATCTGGCTCGGCAGCACTCACCAGATCTGGTCCTGCTCGACCTGCATCTTCCCGACGTGCCCGGGTCACATGTCCTCGCCCAACTAAAGGCGGGCGAGATGACACGCGATATTCCGGTCGTCATTGTCAGTGCCGATGCCACTCATGGGCAAATTGAGCGGCTGATAACGGCTGGAGCGAAGGACTACCTGACTAAGCCCATCGACATAAATAAATTTCTTCAGATCGTGCAAGAAACGCCCAAGCATGTAAATGTTCGCGGAAATGAAAAGGCTCGTCGAACGAGGCGACGGCGCCTTGCTGGACAACATGTCGTTCCCACTTCCACGGCGCCGCCCGATCCGGGCGTCGCTATTCGATAGTGAAATCCAAGGTGACGGATCGGATTCCGGACGCCAAAGTTGCCTCAAGCATGAAAGGTAACGAGAAATATGACGACATCCGAAGCAAATCCTTGGATCGAAATTTGCCCCGGCATTAGGCGGCGGACGCACGCCCACGGACGCACCATGTATCAAATGGTTGCGCAACTTGACGCCGGCAGTCGCATGCCGGAGCACACGCATTCACAGGAGCAAATTGTGCACATACTTTCCGGACGCATGAAACTGATCGTGAATGGCGTGCCACACGAGCTGAGGACCGGTGATTCCTTCTATCTGGCGGGCAACATTCCGCACGGCGTCGAAACGATCGACGACACACACGTGCTCGATACCTTCAGCCCACCGCGCGACGAATACCTGGCGATCGACGAGAAAGCGCGGACGGAATCGCGAAAAAGTTAAAACGGTTACATTGTTAAATCGTTAAAACGGGGGCGCGCCTTTTTAACGTTGTAACCCTTTTATCTTGCTAACCCGGCTGACGGCGCTCAGCAATTGCCGCCGCTTCGGCCGAAGTCCGGACCGGCACGATTTTGAATTCCATCAGGTCGTCCCAGTTTTCTGTCCAACGCTCGAAGAGTCTAGCGTCTTCAGTTTCCATGAGCTGGTAGCAGACTTTGAAGTCAGTATCGATCCAGCTCGAGATGTAATTGAGACCATCCGGCATCATCCGCCCTTTCTGGCGAAGCCGCCGGTAGATGGCGGGGGCGTTTTTGAAATGCTCGATGACCATGTAGAGCATCGTCGCTTCTGTCGCGGAAGGCGTGTCGCCCGCAACCTTTAATTTTGCCGCCGACACGGCTGCGACTACAGCTAATAGCCAAGCGCGCTAAAAGGTTCGCAGCTTGGCATATGTCCTGCAGTCAGTGAGCAAACTCCACTAGGATTTTGCGTGGCTTCGTCGGAACGGAGACCTCGTGAAGCGTGGAACGATATGTGCCCATTAGTGTGATCTGCCCGCCGATGAAATTCCCTACTCCCCAGGAATCACCGGCGAGGCGATACCACCGCGGCTACCCGCGTAATTCGTTCTCACCCAGAACCTTGATTGCGTTTCTCTTGCTCGCCACCACCCTCTCTTGCTCGGCTCCGCTTTACGCACAGGAGACTTATCAATCCCCGACGGAGCTCAAAAAGCTTGCCCTTGAAGAACTGGTGGACGTCGAGATTATGTCCGCTGCGCGACGACCCGAACCGTTATCGCAGGCGGCAAGTGCCATCGATGTCATTACGGCGGATGACATTGAGCGAGCAGGCGTTACGAATATCCCGGACGCGCTGCGACTCGGGACGGAAATGCAGGTTGCCCAGATTGATGGTCACGACTGGGCGATTTCGACGCGCGGGTTCAACATCTCCGGCGCTGATAAAATGCAGGTCCTGATGGACGGCCGCAGCCTTTATACGCCGCTCTTTTCCGGCGTGTTCTGGGATGTGCAACAGACATTTCTGCCCGATCTCGCGCGGATCGAAATTATTCGCGGGCCGGGGGCGACTCTTTGGGGTGCAAACGCGGTCAATGGCGTGGTCAACATTCTAACGAAGAGCGCGAGGGACACGCAGGGGCTTCTTTTATATGGCGGCGGCGGAGATGAAGAAACCGACTTTGTCGGGCTGCGCTACGGCGGACGAATTAACCAGGACACTTATTACCGCGCATATGTCATGCACTCGAATCACGACAGTCTCACTTTGGAAGGCGACGGCGATGCGGGTGATGAAACTGACATGACCCAGGGCGGGTTCCGCATTGATGCCACACCGAACTCAGAGGATACGCTGACCCTCCAAGGCGATGGTTACGGGGGACGCTTCGGCCAGCTCAACGCACCGGATATTACAGTCGATGGAGGCAACGTTCTTGGCCGCTGGACACGTCAACTCGCAAGCGACTCGAGTCTTATGCTGCAGACATATCTCGATTACACTCACCGATTGGTTCCGGACGTGTTCGAGGAGCGTCGCGAGACCTTTGATATCGAGTTTCAGCATCGCCTTGTCATCGCCGAACGTCACGACGTGATCTGGGGCGCAAACTACCGGCTCTCGGCAGACGATATCGGAAACCTGGGTCCAAGTCTGGCCTTTATCCCAGACAACAACGTCGCGCATCTGGTCAGTGCCTATGTGCAGGATGAATTTCATCTTGTTCCCACGAAATTTTCGCTGATCGCCGGCGCCAAGTTCGAATACAACAGCTTTAGCGGATTTGAGATTCAGCCGTCCGGTCGTTTCGTTTGGACCCCGACAGAAGCACAGACCATCTGGGGCGCCATTTCCCGAGCGGTTCGGACGCCGACCCGAGTTGATCAGGACCTGGTCTCGCCCAATCCCAACACCGGTGCACCGGCGCTACTTGTCGGCAACCCCGATTTCGAGTCAGAAACTCTGATCGCTTACGAACTCGGCTACCGGATCAAGCCCTCGCACACGGTGTCAATTGACCTGGCCGGATACTATAATGAGTACGACAACTTGCGTAGTATCGAGCCGCTCGGACCGAGCGCGTTCGTGTTCAAGAACAAGTTGGTCGGCAACACCTATGGTGGAGCTTTGAGCACGAAATGGAGGGTCACCGACTGGTGGGAATTGAGCGGAAGCGTTTCGGCCTTACAGGAGGACATTCACCCCGGACCAGGCAGCAAAGATGTAACCCATGGAACATCCGAAGGGAACGATCCGAACTGGAGCGCTGTCGCAAGATCCTCGCTCGATCTCCCCCACCATGTGAAGCTCGATGCCATCTTACGATACGTAGACGATCTGCCCCATCCGGCGACGCCGGCCTATTTAACGGCTGACGTTAGAATTGCCTGGTCACCGCGTCCGAACTTCGAAATCGCCTTCGTCGGTCGCAATCTTTTCGACGATAAGCATCCTGAATTCAGCTCAACTCGGCCAGGAATGACCCGCGAAGTCGGGCGTGGTTTCTTTGGAACGCTAAAATGGCATTTCTAAGAATAACCAGGATCGCCGTCATAGGCATTCTGGCTAGTGCTGTTGTGGCTTCTGGAGCCGCCCCGGAACCGACGCAATCCCAAGCGAAAAGTGAATACGCGCTGAAGGCGGTGTTTCTGTATAATTTTTGCCGGTTTATCGAATGGCCGAAATCGGAATTTGCCTCGTCCACCGACCCCATCATTATAGCTGTCATCGGAGAAGATCCGTTCGGCTCCCTTCTCGAAGAGGCCGTACATGGGGAGACGGTGCGGGGCCACCCAATCAAAATCCAACGTTACCGGAAACCGGAGTCGATCGGACAATGCCATCTGCTTTTCATTAGCCAGTCCGAGGCCGGACCGATGGACGCAATTCTTGCCGCCGTTGCTGGAAAAAGCGTCGTCACGGTGGGCGAGACCGATGCTTTTCTGGATCAAGGTGGAATGATCGCGCTTACGGCCGATCGGAACCGTGTTCGCCTTCACATCAATCCTTCGCTCCTGCGTGCCGCCAATCTCGATGTCAGCTCCAAGTTGCTCCGAGTTGCCCAAATAAAACCCTGAATAATGAAATTCGCTCTTCACGACATACCGATTCAGCGCAAGCTGATGATCATTATTCTGGTGATCAGCGGGGCGGTGCTGTTGCTGACGTGCTCGGCTTTTTTTGCCTACGAATTGCTGACCTTCCGGCAAACTACCGTGCGCCAACTGTCCACCCTGGGGGAAGTCATCGCTACCAACAGCACGGCCGCGCTGGCCTTTCAGAATCAAACTGACGCGGAAGAAATTCTGGCTGCCGTCAAAGCTGAGCGACATA
>OBJR01000071.1_pt1 | contig 11223 bp, 9 predicted proteins | sample 1519711 | NCBI WGS metagenome assembly OBJR01 (sample SAMEA3235155, study PRJEB22506) | soil metagenome | biome: Forest; feature: Temperate coniferous forest; material: soil | place: Canada | collected 2011-06-18 | depth 0.2 m | reverse complement strand
ATTTCCTCCGCCGACCGTGCCGAGCTGATCCCGCGCCATTTCCCTCAATCCGCCGATGGGCGCGATCTTCCACGCTTCATCGTCGAACAAATCATGATCTACCCGCGTTTTCGATTTTTGTCCGATCCCGAACGAAATATCGCGCACGACATCATTCATGATCGATTTGATCCTTGGCGCGATTTCGCTGCGTTTCGCGTCAGTTAAAATGGCAAGGTTGCCGCAGGCAATATCGAAGCCAACACCGGACAACGAAATCTTGTCCTTGTAAGCAACGACTCCACCGATTGGTTGCGCATAACCTTTGTGTCCGTCGGCGCAAAGCACGCCGCGCTCGCCTCCGGCGTCGATACAGGTCTCAATCTGCCTCAGCGTCGCCTGATCGTGTTGCCCGAATACCTTCGCTCTCATTATTCCCTGTCATCCCGAGCGTAGTCGAGGGATCCCGCCGCGCAACGAGAAGCGAAATACTAGCCATATGATCACGGTTCGTCATCTTTCAGGCGATGAGTATGAAGCGAAAGTCAGCGGCGCGACGGTAACGATTCATCGCGTTACTTTACGAGAAGCTGACCGGCAGCGACTGGGCGGGAAGGATGTTTCGGCTGAGCAGCTGATCGAGGAAAGCTTTGTCTTTCTGCTGGAGCGAGAACCGAACACGAGCATTCTAAGTAGTTTCGAGCTGCCCGTGATTGGAAAGTATTTTCCCGAATACGAGCGCGAAATTCGGAAACGGCTGAGGCAAGGTTAAGGCACCTGCTGCTAATAACTCCCAAAGCATTTCGCAACGGGGCGACCGGACATGAGTGCTGCCACATCCGCGGCGTGCTCGCGATTTCGAGAAGAAGTTTGGGCGCCGACAAAGCGGCGCCCTCCATTCGCACGCTGGAGGGACACGCTTCGTCGTGTCCCAAACATCATTTTGGTCCGATTCGATAACCAAACACATCGGTGGGCAAGATGCCCACCGGCCCCACCGCCACGATGGCTGTGCTACGACGCACGATCGCCGGAGCGAGTTAGGACGAGACGGTACTGATTAGCTCGTAGAATTTATCGAGATCGACGTTGCCGCCGGAAACTACTGCAACAATCGGTCCTTTACCGGCTTTGCCGCTCAACGCCGCCGCGACCGATAATGCGCCGGCACCTTCCGCGATCACTCGCGCCTTTTCGGCCAATAAGCGCATCGCTCGCCTGGTTTCTTCCAAGCTAACGACAATTGAGCCATCCGCCACCGGCCGCATCCGTTGCCACATTCGCGGGAAAATACTCTTGCCACCCGCGCCATCCACAAACGACTGTTTCCACTCGGGGAAGACCTGTGGCGATTGTTTCGCGAAGGATAACGCCCCCGGCGCTGCCGTCTCTGGCTCCGCCCCCCAAACTTTCACCTCCGGCTTCAGAGCCTTTACTGCGCTACCCAGCCCCGTAATCAACCCGCCACCGCCGATTGCAGCAATGACCGCGACCACGTCGGGCGCGTCCTCCAGAATCTCCAAACCCAGCGTAGCATTACCGGTCACAAAATTCTGATCGTCGAATGGGTGAACGAATGTTCCTTCTATCCCAGCGAAGGCGCGGTCTTCCATCGCGTTCCAGGCTACATCGAATGGCACCGGAATTAATTTCGCGCCGAGCCCCCGCATTCGCTCGACCTTCGATGCCGGAGCCGTCTCTATCACAACGACCGAGCACGGCACCCCCGCTTTACGCGCGGCATAGGCCACACCTTGTCCGGCATTTCCGGCACTGATCGTCCAGACTCCACGGTTGCGCTCCGATTCCGACAACATCGCCACGGCATTGGCTGCGCCCCGCAGCTTGTAAGCGTTGATCGGTTGCAAGTTCTCCAATTTGAGGCGGATATCAGGGAAATCCGCACCCAGTTCGAGACGCACCAAGGGCGTCCGCATAATCGTGCCTGCGATTCGGTTCCGCGCTTCGCGTATTTCGTGCAGTTCAATCGGGCGGACCGGTTCCAAAATCGCGGACATGGTGATGGAGTTTCGGATTCACCTGCGGGCGAGCAAGAAAAATCTCGGCAAAGGAAGGTGTGGCTCGCGAGATGCTGCAGCCGTCTTTATGAGCGCTTCTCCTTCACTCTCACACGATACCCCTATTCATCAGACGTCCGATCGCCTCCCCTGGCAGGAACAACAGAGTCCGCGCCTCTATTCAGTCGGGCGCCCTCTCCCCAAGAACACAATTCGTTTTAAATGTGTCGATTGCGGGCGGCCAATGGAAGCGCGCGCGCAAGACGGCGGTGTCGATACGAATTGTCCGCATTGTGCGGCGCCCCTTACCGTCCCGCGGATTCCACCAAATCCATACCTGCGTCCGATTAAGAATATCGTGCGGCAAATGAAAGCCGTGCCATTCCCATTCCCCTACCTGCCACAGCTGATCCAAATCGCAGTATTGACTTCGGTCCTCGCTCTCTTTGCCGTTCTATATATCACCATCGGCATCGTGACGCAGGCCGCCGGAGTATTTCGCGGACTAATCATCGAAGCGCAAAAACATTTGCGGGAGGGATCGACCGTGGAACGCAGCGGAACGGCGATCAGCATTGGAATTTACTCGCTTCTTTTCCTTCCCTTTTGGATGATTCAGCTTCCTTTCTCTCTTGTTGGGTCAATCTGGAGTTCGCGTCGTCTCAGCGCTCTTCTCACCGTCACCCTTCTTCTCTCGATCGCTTACGTAGTTACGTTGTATTCGCAGCACCTGATCAGGCTTTGGCATTCGTTTTAAGTAAGGTTTTGGAAGTCAGGCTTCCAGCCTGACTTGGCCGACATGCCGCGGACCGAAGCCTAACTTCCGGACTTGACCTCGGTGCCCAGTAGATTTGCTACTGTCATCGGCTCACCTGGCTTCGCCATCTGGCTAACGAAGCGCTGGAAACGTTCGGAAAAAAGATCGTGCCGCAAGTTCCAGTAATGTTCCAGACCGGGAGAAGCGAGATAGTGCCGGTAGAGATTCCACCAACCGCGCCAGATTTGCTCATCCATCAAACCATAAATGAAATGGAAGTGGATTGTTTCCATCGCTTTTAAGAACTGAAAGGTCACATGGTAAAAGCGAGCACGATCATCGGGCGAAAGCGCATTGATGTCTTCCAAGCCGATCCGCCAAATCCGGCCGAGCTCGGCATTTTCGCTGAATTGTTTGGTGACATCACGCAGGGCGCTGGCGGCTGCATCCTGCGCGGTGAGCTTGGCTACGCGCGTGCTGCGGTGCACCTGGATGGCGAGATACCAGAGCGACGCCACGACAGCGAAGGAACTAATAAGTTGCGCGGTAGCATTAATCGCTTCCCAGCTCATCAATGGATAAACGTATTGAGGGCGGGGCGGCGTTCAACCAGCCAGTTAAATAGAATCCTGAGGGTTGCCTGCAGCGGGGCATCGATTATTACCGAACAAGGCGGTCAAATTGTAGAGCGTTTCTGTGAAACGCCATTCTTCCGGTTCGGCGGCTGACACAGCCGCCCTACAATTTTCCATCACGCGTGATCGGAAGTCAGGCCCGAGCCTGCCCCCCACAGCGAGTGTCACCCATAAGGTGGGGAGATTACTTGGGCAGCTCGGCAACCTTCAGGACAACCTTCCCCCGGGTATGGTGCGATGCGATTTGCTGATGCGCCTTGGCGACTTCGACCAGGGGCATAACCGCGGAAACGATTGGCGTTATCTTACCAGCATCGATTAACTTCGCCATCTCTTCCAAAATCTTTGCGTCTGGATACGCACTGAGTCCTGTGCCGCTGATGCCGTACTTTTCGAGCTGGGCAGGATCCGGCGGTCCGGTGATCGAGACAATGATTCCGCCCTTTTTCACCACACCATAAGATCGCGCCAGGGTATCGCCGCGCACGGCATTGAGAACGATATCAACATCCTTAACTACATCTTCAAACTTAGTGGTAGTGTAATCGATCGGTTGATCTACTCCAAGTTGCTTAAGCAGGTCCTGATTTGCAGTAGATGCGGTAGCGATAACTTTGGCGCCGCGCGCTTTGGCAATCTGCACGGCGAAACTCCCTACCCCGCCGGAGCCACCGTGAATAAGAACGGTTTGTCCCGCGCTCAGCCCGGCTTTGTCAATCAACGCCTGCCACGCTGTTGTTGCGGCGAGTGGGACGGCTGCAGCGTGTTCGAAATCGATCGAGGTGGGCTTTAGCGCGGCGTGATCTTGTTTCGTTACCGCAAACTCGGCATAGCCGCCTTGCTTTTCAAAACTGAGATAGGCGTAGACGGCGTCGCCTCGTTTAAACTTCGTCACCTTACTTCCAGTTTGTTCCACTACCCCCGCCACATCCATACCGGGAATGAGAGGAAACCGGGTGATACGGCCTTCGCGAATGAAAACGTCAACCGGATTAACAGCTGCAGCCATAACCCGGATGAGAACTTCATCATCTTTCGGCTGCGGTCGCGGCGCATCTTCATACTTCAATACTTCGGGTCCCCCAGAAGAATGAACCACGATGGCCTTCATCGGCGGCTGAGCTGCAGCAGCCAAAGGAAGGACCGCGATCCAGGCAATGAATCGGAGGGAATTGATGCTCGGTGAGCGCGGCATGCTGTTTAGCGTAGGCCAATTCGTCATTTCGACAACGTCGAGCGCTTCACTGTTAAGTAATAGGGGGATAGACTCAATTGCCCAGACGGCTTGGTGAATCGCCCCAACCATAGTCCAAAGCGTCAGAGGGCTGGCGCACTCCAAGACGCTTCGCGAATTGAAAGCCCTTAGAGTGTGCGCCAGCTTTCGGAGTGCGGCAGTCTTCTGCCGCCTTTCTCACAACTCGGCAATTAAGACGATCCAACCGAAAAGGATCGACCGCTCCCGCTTAGATTGATAACTTATGACCGGCAGATCGGAAGCATGAAAATCTCCCTAATCTTCATCTTCGGCCTGTGTCTGCTCGCTCCCTTGGCCTATGCCGACAAAGTGCGAATCATCGAAACAACTGCTGACGCCGCCCAGGTTCGGATCGATCTCATTCAACAGGCAAAACGTTCGATCGACGCTCAATACTACATCGTCGGCAACGATTACTTTACCCTCGCCGGTCTCGCCCTCCTCAGTGATGCCGCCCGGCGCGGTTGTGAAGTGCGTCTGATCATCGACGGGCGCTCAAACAAATTATCGGCGGCCGTCCATGCCGAGCTGAAACGGGATGGTGTTGCCGTCAAGCTCTACCATCCCTTTACCCTGGCAAAGTTAGGCGTGTTTCTTCGCCGGATGCATGACAAAGGACTTACTATCGACCGCAAATATATGATTCGCGGCGGCCGCAATATTGAAGGTAGTTATTTTGGATATTGGAAACGTAACTTTATCGATCGCGATGTTTATGTTGAAGGCAAAGCGGTCGCCCAATCCCTAGCTTATTTTAACGAACTTTGGAACAGCGCCGAAGTGGCACCGGTAGTCGTCCGCGATCCTGCTGGCCGGCGTGCCGAAGAAGGCCGAAAGACCCTGAATGCAGCTCGGGAAAAACTGCGCGCCAGCCGGATTGTGAAACTGAACACTGGCAACAATTGGGGTGCCAGGGCGCGCAACGTACCGCCAATCGATTTCTTACACGATCCAGTTGGAAAAAAAGACGTCGAATTTGGGATCGCGCAGGCTCTGCGCCAGAACCTGCGCCGCACCCGTCACTCAGTCGTGATCGAAACACCGTATCTTGTTCCGACTAAAGAGTTATTCGCGGATCTGGCGGAGTTAAAGAAGCGTGGAGTAAAGAACATCGAAATGATAACCAACTCGATCGCTTCCAATGACGAGTTGTTGGTTCAGCTTGGTTATGAGACCTCAAAAAAGAAGCTATTGCAATTAGGCGTTGATCTTTGGGAATTCAATGGCCCCGATACGCTACATGCCAAGTCGGCCGTGCTTGACGATAAGCTAGCCTTGATCGGCTCTTTCAATATTGATCCGCGTTCACAGCATTTAAACACCGAAACGGCAGTGGCGATCCGCGATTCCAAGACAGCGCGGCAATTGCGCAACAACATCGAGGCCCACAAGCAGGTTTGCACCCACATCACCGCGGACCAGCCGGTCGCTCGGGCACAAACCACGTCCGCTGCCCAACGTCTCAAGGTATCGTTCTTCAAGGCGCTCCTGCCTTTGCTGCGCGGCCAACTGTGAAAACTCCGGACCAATCAGCTCTGCCGCCGATCTGGGTTATCGGTTTCACCGGTCATCGCCATCTTCCGGACGGCGAGAGAGTAGGTCGGGCGCTTCGGAGCGTAGTTGAGTCACTGCGTGCCGAGATCTCTGGCAAACTAATCGGCTACTCATCGATCGCCATTGGGGCCGACACCCTTTTTGCCGAAACCTGCATCGCTCTCGGCATCCCATGGATCGCTTTGTTGCCGCGATCCAGAGAAGATTTTAAGAAGGACTTTACTGAGTCTGACTGGGAGAAAACGTCTGAACTATTGCAGCAAGCACAGCGCGTAGAATCGTTGCCGCCAGCGAGAAGTCGCGATCTTGGATACCTCGAAGGTGGCCTTTCCACCGTGGACGAAGCCGACATTATGATTGCCGTTTGGAACGGCGAACCCTCCCGCGGGACTGGCGGAACGGCCGAGGTTGTCGCTCATGCCGAAAACCTGGCCAAACCCATTATTTTGATCGACCCGGCTAGTCTCGAGATCAAGCGAACGAATTTTGCTGACGGCATTTTCGTGGACGAAGAAATGGACCAGCTTAATCTCGTTAGCTTGCAAACTAACGCCTCCTCCTTTCCGGCCGCACCGGCGAAAGAATGTGTTCGCCAGTTCTTCAAAAGAGTCGATGCTCGAGCGGCCAGGATTGCGCCGCGCTATCGGCGCTGGATCGGCGCTTCAGTCATCATGAATGCGATGGCAGCGGTTCTAGGGGCGGCCGCGATTACCCTCGGTCTCAATTTCAGGGCGCTCGATCTCATCATATTTCTTCTGACCGCGGCGGCGATGGTCGCAGTTGCATTCATCAAAAGGAAAGGTTCGCACCGGCAATGGATCCGCAACCGGATCGCCGCTGAGATCTGCCGATCCAGCCTGGCAACGTGGGACCTGGAGGATGTGGCCGCGCCCGTCTGGTTCAGTCAACTGGATGGGTTCGGCCGTTTGGTCAGGTCGGTGCGGTTGTTGCGCTTGAGCGACAAGTTGAAGTCTGAAGTTAACCTCGACGATTGGCGGCGGAACTATCTCGAAACGAGGATTGATCAACAACTCGGCTATGTTGATCGCCGGCGGCGAAGACTCACCGCCGCTTTGCTCATTTTCACGTTCGGGTTCTGGATCTTCTCAGCAATTGGGATAGCCCGTACTATTTTGTCGGCCCTACTCACCGGCACCCAATCTGAGGTATTACGTTCTCCCGCCTTTCATTCCTTTCTCCCGATTGCCTTGCCACTCGCGGCCGGTTGCGTTCTCTCTTTGATTTCGATCTTCGACCTTCACCGCCAAATTGCGCGTTCCAAGGCAATGCAAGATCGGTTGACCGGGATTCGAAACCAGATCGAAAAAGCGGCGAGCCTTTCAAGTATGCGACGAGCTGTGGAGAATGCGGAGAACAGTTTTGCCGCCGAGCTTCTCGAATGGTTTACCCTTTATCGCTATCCCCGATTTAACTGATTGCTCGAATGAAACGGTTACTTGCTCTGGACGGCGGCGGGATTCGCGGTGTCTTTTCCGTCGAAATTCTCGCACGAATTGAATCGCTTCTCCGAACAAGAACAGGTAATCCCGAGCTGCTACTGGCTGATTATTTTGACTATATCGCTGGGACAAGCACGGGCGCAATTATCGCCACCTGCCTGGCGTGGGGAATGAGCGTCAATGAAGTGCGACACCTTTATGCTACTCGGGCCGTTGAAATGTTTCGCGCCGCCCCAATTTACCGGCGATTTTGGGCCAAATTCGATGCTGACGCCATGATCAGCATCTTCAAGGCCGTCTTGTCCGAAGACGGCAAAGGCCAGATACCGTCACTTTTGGGCACCAAAAAACTCCGCACCTTGCTTACTTTGGTCATGCGCAACCATTCCACTGGTTCGCCCTGGCCGGTCTCGAATAACCCGGCGGCAAAGTTCAATGATCCCGCTTTACCCGATTGTAACCTGAAGCTGCCATTATGGCAGTTGGTCCGCGCCAGCACGGCGGCGCCAGTTTATTTTCCGCCTGAGACAATCGATCTCGGAGGAAGGAAGCAGGTCTTCGTTGATGGCGGGATTACTCCCTACAATAATCCGGCGTTTCTTCTTTTTCTCATGGCAACTCTTCCCGCCTACAAATTGGAATGGGAAACCGGCATCGATAAAATGCTGCTAGTTTCCGTCGGAACCGGACGCGTCGGCACTGGGGCCGGGGCGCTTCGCGGCGATCAGATGAATTTGCTTTTTCATGCGCGATCTGTTCCGGACGCGCTGATGGAGTCGATTAGTTATGAACAGGACATGATCTGCCGCACCCTCGGCTACTGCCGGGTCGGAGAAGAGATCGATGCTGAACTAGGCGATTTCCGAGACATCGGTCCAGCTGAAGCCAGTCAGCGAAAGTTCACCTATCTACGTTACGATCACGCTTTCACTACCGCAGAGATGGAATTGGCCCGGCAGCAAAGCAAAGCCGGGATTTCCCTCGATAACATCTCGCTAATTCCATTCCTCCAACAGATCGGCTCCGCCTACGCCGAGGAACATGTCAAGGCAGATGATCTGCTGTAGGCCGATGGGCTGATGGCAAGTGTTCCCGCGGCTGAGCGGGGTCTCGCAAAACCAGTGAGCAAGATTAATGGAAGCTTTTCAGTAAAGGCAATTGGTCATATTGAATCGCCGCTAACGGATCGCGCTTCGGCTCCGAAACAAGGCCGGGAAGGATCCCCACTCGCGTGGCTTGTCTTCGATAAGTCGATGCGGGAAGCGTTAAGCGATCTTCACGTTGGTGAGGAGGTAATCGTTCTCACCTGGCTGGACAGATCCCATCGAGACATTCTGAAAGTACATCCGCGCGGCGATCGAACCAGGCCGCAGCGGGGAGTATTTAGCACGCGCTCACCAGATCGTCCGAACCCGATTGGACTCCATCGTGTCAAGATCATTTCGATCCAGGACGCACTCAGAATCCAAGTGAGGGATCTCGAAGCGTTGCACATGACTCCGATTCTGGACATCAAACCGGTGCTGGAGGAAGTAGCTGACTACTAACTACTTCTCACTTTTCACCAATCACCGATCACTTATCACCTCCCTACTGCTCGTTCCCACCCAAGTCAGCAATAACTTCAGCGGTAATGTCCGGAATATCTCTGCTTGTGATGGTGACAGGCACGCCATTGTAGCTTTTCCCGGACGCATCGAAGATAAGATTAAATCCCTGTTTCTCTCCAATGGCGGCGATGCCAGTTACGATTTTGTTCACCAGCGGCCGCCGCTTCTCAGCCGTATCTGCTTCCAATTGTTTGTTCTTCGCGGCCTGCGCGTCCGCACTCGGATGATCCCCTAGTTCGGCTTTCGCTTTCTCCTTGGCGGCGGCGATTTCACCTTCCGCTTCCTTAGTTTCCGGCAGCGCTTTAAAAACCCGGTTCGCATCCACTTGTGCAAAACGCAACTTGTCGGAGGAAACGAAGGTCGACTTCGAAGCTAATTCGGCTCCGCCGCCAGTTTTGTTAAGGCCCGATATAATGTCATTACTCAGATTCGGTATCCCGCGCGAAAACACCGCCCATTGCACTCCGTTCAAGGCCATGCCGCTAATGTCCAGGACCATGCGTTCCTGGCCTTTCACATATTTTTGATCAATGAAATTAGTAATATCCCTGACGATCCCCTCGCGCATTCTGAGGGCTTGTTCTTGCAGCTGCTTCTCGCGCGATTTTCGAAATTCGTTGATGTCACCTTCCATCTTTTTGATGTCAGCTATTTTGTCATCGCGCTCTTTTACCAGTTTTGCCTTGGCATTAGGGTTAAGTGTAGATGAATCCAATTGTCTGTTCAGGCTATTGACTTCATCGAGCTTTTTCTTATAGACATCGACCTGATCGTCATACTCCCTTTTGGCGGCATTTTTTGCTTCGTTGATCCTCGATTCGGCATCCTTTGTCTTATTGTAACCCTTAAAGACCTGATTCATGTCGACCAAGGCTATCGGAATAGCTCGCGTGGCAAGAAAGCTTTGCCTTGTGCTTTCGTTTAGCGCGGAGATCACCCGTTCACTCATATCCGCTTTCGTCGGCCCGAACAAAAGAAACGGTACGCCATTCAGGCTCATCCCACTGCGATCGATAATGAAATGATCTGTCAAAGAATCCGATTCATTAATCTTCGCCGTTATTTCCCCTACGATTGTCTCTCGCATCCTCAACGCTTGGTCTTGCAGTTCCTTCTCGCGGGTTTGACGGAATTCATTGATCTCCCGCTCCATCTTCTTGATCGCGGTGATTTTGTCGTCGCGCTCTTTTGCCAGGTTCGTCCTGGCGTTGGTGCTAAGGGAGCGCGTATCCAATTGCCTGTTCAGGTCATTGATTTCACCGAGAACTTTTTTGTAAGCATCGGCCCGATCGTCAAATTCCTTTTTGGCCGCGTTTTTGGCGTCGTTGATCTTCGTTTCGGCGTCTTTCGTCTTCCGATATTCTTTGAAAATTCGGTTCATATCGACCAAAGCGAAGGCTGGGTTGCGACCAACTTCAGGTGCGCCTGCATAACGCGGCGTAACTGCCACTGCGGAACTTTTCGGAGAGGGCGTTGGTTCAACCGACAAATCCCGCGCCTTATTGCTATCGCCGCTGCCCACCGTGGCGGCCGGTGATGGCAAAGGAGTCTCAGCGGTGGCGGTGGCGGTTGAAGCTCGCGGGGGCCTCGACCTCAATCCATAGATCACTAAAGCGCTCACAACAAGAAGGCCGATCGCTGTTCCAATCCATAGCGCAGGTTTTGTTCTCAATGGCGCGGTTTCCTTTGCCGATACCGGTGCCGTCGGAGCGATGACGGCCGCAGGTTGCGTCGCTTGATTTGATGTCACCGGCACGCCCGGCTCTTTAGAAGTCGTGACGCGATCTTCTTTCTTCACGCTCGGCTCCGCCAACGGCGTAGCGGGTGGCACCGCGCTCTTGGCCGGATCTTCCGGAGCCATCTCAAGCAAGGCTTTTATCGAGGTCCCGAGACGCCCGAGATGGCCTTCCAATGGTGGGGTCAAAGCATCCAGCCAGTGCGGCGTACTCAGGTAG
>OBJR01000070.1_pt1 | contig 11228 bp, 6 predicted proteins | sample 1519711 | NCBI WGS metagenome assembly OBJR01 (sample SAMEA3235155, study PRJEB22506) | soil metagenome | biome: Forest; feature: Temperate coniferous forest; material: soil | place: Canada | collected 2011-06-18 | depth 0.2 m | reverse complement strand
ATCAGCCCGGCGCCAAGCAAGACAGGGACGGGCAGGTAGCGCCTTATAGAAGGCGCACGCGCATAACGAACGTATGCGTCCAGCATGAGCAGAAAGAAGACTGCGCTTAAAACATCTTTTCGTTCGCTTATCCATGCGACTGACTCGACATGGAGCGGATGAATCGCAAATAACGCGGCCGTAACCCCGCTTGGCCAGACTGCGCCGGTCATCTGCCGCAGCACCCGAAACAGGAGAAGCACGGCGAGGGTATGCAGGATGAGGCTGGTCGAATGATGGCCGCCCGCATTCAAACCATACAGCTGGCTGTCCAGCATGTGCGACACAGTTGTCAGGGGATGCCAATTACGCGCATGCTGGTGAGCAAACGAAGCAACTATCCCACTAGTTGTTAGCCCGCCCGAAATCAGCGGAGCATTGTAGACATATAAATCATCGTCGTAGTTAACGAAGTCATGATGAATTACCTGACCAAATACGCCCAAAGTGATCAGCAAAAGAGCGACGTATATGGCAATAACAATAGCACGATCGAGCCTGCGGCCTTGCATTGCCGTATCCTGCCGAAGCTCTGTAGCCTTAGACCATGCTCTGCTTCGAACCCGTTTGGAATGGAGATCTGCCATTATAACAGTCGGATGTCGCGGCGGCTTTCCCATCCCTTACCAAGGGAAGATGGCGTTATCGATTCTCCCTTTCTGGGTAAAAAAGCTGGCTGGGGTTATGATGGCGGAGGCGCATTCTGCCGCCAGGTCGCCGGTTATTGCATTAGCGCATTTTCCCGCTTGTTATAGACGCATTTTTATACACATGATTATGATCAAATTGACGAACTCATACCGGAGCGTTTGACCGCAACACCGCGAAGTGATTGCGACCAAGCGCGCGCAGAACAAGCCGCGAGTCTCACGGAGCTCTTTTCCAATCGCCCTTGGGCTGTTGGAAACCGCCGCTGCTTGTCATTCAGTCTAGCGTGACAAACTGCCATTTGTTAGAGTGGGATCGCGTAGCGGTCTCCCGAGTTGGTAAAGAGCAATATTGCCCTGAAGCTCGGCCGCCAGACCAGAGTTACCCTGACTGTTCGCCAACTCAACGCCGCGTTGCGCAGTTTCAATCGCCTGCGAAAACATGCCTTTCTCTGCGTAGGCGGCTGCCAATGTGCGAAAGAGCACCGGGATTCTACTGCCAGAAATGCGCAGGGCCTGCTCTGCCAGCTGAACTGCCTGCGCACCGTCTCGAAGCGTGTCGTCCGGGCAAGTTGCAAATACCCATGCGAGGTTGCTCAGGGCATTGCCGTTATCGGGCTGAATCAAGAGGACCTTTTGCCATTCTTCGACGGCCTCGCTGATGCGCCCCTGCTGGATAAGAACGGTGCCCACAATATTGTGCACCTCCATGTTATCGGGCTGTAGCTCCAGTAATTTGCGATAGTGAAGCAGCGCTTCGGACACCTGACCCTTTTGCAAAAGAGCTTTGGCCAGATTCTCCTGGGCAGGCGAGTTGTCGGCTCGAAGATCCACGGCTGCTTGCAGTAGGGAGATCGCGGCGTCTAGTCTACCTTTTTGCAAATAGACGATGCCGAGGTTGTTCTCGGCAACATCGTTGTTCGAAGTGACTGCAAGCGCATGCGTAAACAGCGTTTCGCTATCGCGCCAGTAAGATGTTTGAACCGAGGCAGGCCAACTCAAGAGAGCAACCACAATGGCAGTGCCGGCAGTCAAAATTTCACGTTGCCAACGCCAAGCCGCCGTGACATCGGCAATACCCCAGGTGATCGCTATGTAAAGGCCGATTTGTGGTAGGTAGGTATACCGGTCGGCCCGGCCCTGCCAGCCGACTTGCACCAATCCGATCACCGGCACAAGCATCCCCACGTACCACAGCCAACCGGTGATGAAGTAGGGCCGCGCCTTTCGCAGAACGACCGCCGCCGCCGTAATGCCAATTAGAAGCAAAAGACATAGGATGATTTCCCAAAGCGGTAGTCGGCTTTCCGGGTGAGGGTAGAACACCGCTAGCTTCACCGGCCAGAGCATCTGCCACATATAGGCGGCGTAGGTCACTACGGCGTTGTTGATTCGCGCCAACACCGGTAACTGCTCAGTCCAGCCGACCGCGCCTCGCTGGGCGGCAAAGGTGACAACACTGGAAACAACGGAAAGCGCGACCAGTGGAAGCTTTTCCACAACCAGCGCGAGCAGGTTCCGCTGACTTTTGAGTTCTGACTTCTGACTTCTGACTCTCTTGAGCGGCCAGTAATCCAGAACGAGCAGCACGAATGGCAGGGTGACCAGCATCGGTTTGCACATCAAACCAAGGGCAAACATGAATATCGCCGTCAAATAGTGGCCGATCGAGGGCACGCGCACGTAACGGATATAGGTGAGCAGTGTGAGCATAAAGAAAACACCGCTCAGCACGTCCTTTCGCTCCGCTATCCACGCGACGGATTCCACACGCAACGGATGAATTGCGAACACCGCTGCAACAAATGCGCTCCGCCAAATACTGTCAGTCCGGCTCGGACCACCAGTCATCTGCTGCAGCACGAGAAAAAGCAGGATCGCCACAATCGAGTGTAACAAGACATTCGTAAAGTGATGGGCGCCGGGCTTAAGACCATACAGCTGACAGTCAAGCATGTGCGAGATCGTCGTCAGCGGATGCCAATTCATCGAATGAATATGGGTAAATGCCCAGGCTATACCGCCAATGGTAAGGCCGTTGGTTATGTTGGTATTTTCGTAGACATAACGTGGGTCATCATAGTTGATAAAGTCGTACTGGAGCAGCTGTCCAAAGACAACCCACGTGAGCACGGCCAGACTAATGCAAATGCCGAGACGCAACCAGCGGCGACTGATTTTAGAACGGCCTGTCGATTGAGCTCTGCGCTGGTGCATGCTTCAAACTTGCTCCGTTGCGCTAATCTTGCAGAAAATGACGAAGGCCAAATGGCGAATTAGGAAGGAGTGAAAGAGAATGACTAAGCACGATTGACGCATGACAAACGAAATCCAAATCACGAAACGAAAGAGCGGACGCTGCGGTGCGTGATTTTCGTATTCGAGCTTCCTCATTGTCATCGTCATTTGTCATTCGGATTTCGTAATTGTCGTCATTCCTCGATTTCCATCGAACAACTGCTAGGATTTCCTTTCGTAAATCAAAATGTAATTGCCGAGCTGCAGCACTGTTTGCGGAATATTCGTGAAGTAATAATCTGTCCGCCCTGGTGGCGCCACCATATTAACAAAACCGGCTACGGCGTAATGTTGTGCGGTGTATTCATTTGCCCAAGTGAAGATCAGTCGATCAGACTGGGGCCGCTGCAACCAGGAGTCGTTCGTGATCACGGAGATGAGATATTGTGGACGCGCGTCTTCGATCTCCCGGATCATCTCCTCCTGCATCTGTCGCGCATATTTTTGCGCTTCCATTAAGCCGTACGTATAAACGTAGCCGGTTGCAGAATGCCGTTGTGCATAGAAATAAATCTGCGGCTCCGACCCTAACACTGCGATGGTGTCATCCGGCGATGTATGGTCACGGATGTATTCGGCAATCCTGACGGATTCCGGAAATGGACCTTCGGGGTAAACCATTTGGCAAGCTTCAACTGGAGAAGCCGCGAAAAAGAATTTTTTGTCTTTAAAAATCGGCAAGCTTAGAGCTACGCCAAACAGAAGAAGGGGAATGAATCGAGCGGCCATCATCCGATCGGACAGAAGATCCGACACCTTGCTGATTGCAACGCCGACTAGGAGCGAAATTGCTGGCAAAATCAGGATGAAATAATGGTACCGGAAATAAAATCCCGGGCATAGCGCCAATGCTGAGAAGAACAGGAAGGCGAGCAGAAAAATTGTGCTCGCACGCATTCGCCGGTCCGACACACCCGCGACTATTCCAATTCCAGCCATCATCCAGAGTGCCCAGCCAGCTCCAATCACTTCCTTAACGTTGGGAAAGAAAATCTGCGGCGCCTGGGTGACGAGGACCTGGCTGCCATATTGGCGGGCGTAATCGATTGTCCAAAACCAAAACTTATTGAAGACGCCGGCGTGCCACAAAAGCAGACAAGCGATAGCTAAAGGAAGAATGGCAGCGCTGTTGAATACAAGGTTTCTCAGAGCAGCTTGTTTTAAATCGCGGCCGCCACGAAGATCGCGAATGAAAAGATAGACTGCGCCAAACAAAATAAAAAAACAAGCTGGCTGCTTCATCAATAGGCCAACCCCGAACAACAATCCGCTGGCGAGAAGTCGTTTGCTCGACTGCGGGCCCAACAAGAGAAATGCGCCGGCCACAACGGGTAGCATGACAAAATGAGTAGCATGAGCAGCCAATCCAAGGACTGACGGACTTGCAGAGAGGACGGCGTAGCTCGCCGCTGCGACACTTCCCGCAGTTTCATTTGCCAATCGGCGAGCTAAAAAAAAGATGAGCGCGGTCGTTGCGATGTTTATCAGGAGTAGACCCAGGTGAATTCCAGTGATCGTTTGCCCGAAAACAGCCATAACCACCGCATAAGCGACATAGATTCCCGGAAATTTCATATTGTAGGCTAGCGTATACGGCGGAATACCCTGCAGCATGAGTTGGCCAGCGTAAGCGTATTCTCCTTCATCGCGCTCGAGCGGGATCCGCAGTAGTCGGAGTCGAATCAGGATGATGAGGGCGATTACGAGCAAAGACAGAATCAATGCAAGGCGGCCCATTTTTCCCTTGCTGGCGAGATTGTTCTTCACAACGAATTATTGTCAGTCACAGCCGCAGGCAGCGATTTGCCACAGGGTTGCGTTATCATCAACACCGTTTCAATATTTCGTCGTATTACGGACTTCGCACTTGAGTAGTTGGCGCTATGAGGGGTCCACTGACAGGCCAGACTAGGTTCAACCCGTCTTTACCAAGGATACTATGCAGAGTGTAGCTAACGGGCGGTCTAATTTACGTGTGTTGCCGGCGCTGTTTCTCCTCGCCCTGGCGGCTGCCACAATTATGGCCTACCGGCCGGCCTGGAATGGCGGCTTCCTTTGGGATGACGATGCTTATATTACCAATAACGAACTGCTGACTGCGCCAGATGGTTTGCGCCGAATTTGGTTCTCCTTCGATTCCCCATCGCAATATTTTCCTCTCACCTACACGAGCTTCCGAATCGAACGAGCCCTCTGGGGGCTGAACCCATCCGGCTATCACTGGACTAACATTCTTCTCCACGTTGCCAACGCCCTGCTAGTCTGGCGCTTGTTGGCGCGTTTGAAACTGCGCGGTGCCTGGTTGGCAGCGGCAATTTTCGCTTTGCATCCTGTCCAGGTGGAGTCGGTCGCATGGATCACAGAGCGAAAAAATGTCCTGATGGGTTTTTTCTTTTTGCTCACACTGCTTGCGTGGATCGCCTTTACTGATGAATCGACGAGGCGGCCGTGGCGCTTTTATGCGCTGGCAGTGATCCTTTATGCGCTGGCCCTTTCGGCTAAGACAACGGCCTGCACATTGCCCGCAGCGCTGCTCTTGATTTTGTGGTTGCAGAAGAAGCCCATCGGCAAGCGACGGCTAATACAGGTCCTTCCATTCCTAATCCTGGGATTCAGCATGGGATTACTGGCAGTCTGGTGGGAACGATACCACCAGGGCACGCACGGTGCGCTTTTCGCATTAAACCCTCTCGAACGTACTCTCGTCGCTAGCCACGCCGTTTGGTTTTATCTCGGCAAATTACTGTGGCCGTCGAATCTAATATTCATTTACCCGAAATGGACAATCGCGGCGACACGCGCATTGGATTATACATGGCTGTTAGCAGGTGTCGCGTTATGCTGCGCGATCTACTTGGCCAGACGGTACCTGGGGCGCGGCGTTGAAGTCGCAGCGGTTTTCTTCGTTGCGACACTCAGTCCGGTGTTGGGCTTCATCATGCTCTACACCTTTCGCTACACGTTTGTCGCAGACCACTATCAATATCTGGCTTGCATCGCACCGATTGCGCTCTTTTCGGCAGGTACAGCCAATCTCGCTGGCGTATTTACCAGGGCTCGCCCCTTTATTTTGAGCGCGGCGGCAGGTGTGGCGGCAGTCTTGTGGGCGCTGACTTGGCGACAAAGCGCGATGTACGGTGACATTGAAGCGCTCTGGCGAACGACGCTACGGAAAAATCCGGACTGCTGGATGGCTCACAACAATCTGGGCATTGTCCTCTTTCAGAAAGGCGAAATCGACGAAGCAGTTAGCCATTACCGCACAACCTTGAATCTGCAGCCGGATTTTTGGGACGCGGATTACAATCTCGGCACCGCTCTTCTCAAAAAAGGGGAGGTAGACGAAGCGATCGCTTATTGCACGAGAGCTGTAACCATCGCGCCAAATGATCCAGATGCCCAGGTTGCTCTCGGCAACTCACTTGCCCAAAAGGGGCGAGTTGATGACGCGATTGCTCATTACAAAAAGGCCCTGGCAATTCGGCCTGACTACTTCATCGCCCACTATGCTCTTGGCCATATCTTTCTTGAGAAAGGTGAAATCGACGCCGCAGTTTTCCACTCCCGGGCTGCTGTATCGATCCAGCCCCAAAATGCCGACGCTCACACGAACCTGGCGGTTGCCTTCGATGAAAAAGGCCAAATAGCCGAGGCAATATCGCAATACGAACAGGCCTTGGAGATCTCGCCGCAGTCCGTTGCTGCTGAGAACAATCTGGCTTGGCTATTGGCTACCAATCCCGATGCATCAATCCGGCACCGTGATAGGGCGCTGGAGCTGGCAACACGCGCCAATCAACTTTCCGGCGGCGGCAACGCCACCGTTCTGCGGACGCTGGCCGCTGCCTATGCAAATGCAGGACAATTCAGCAGGGCTGTTGAAGTGGGGCAACTAGCCCTATCGCTGACAGACCGGGAAAGCCCGCTTGCAAAGGCGTTGCAGCAGGAAATTGCTGGTTACCAAGCTGGTCTGCCGTATCGCGAAACCGCTAAGCAGTAACAGGTTCCGGACGGCCCGAGGGAAAAGCCGCAGGGGCGCGAAGGAACGCAATGGCACGGACAGTGCTGATATGAGCCATAAATACCATGGTTCTCGTAAGTATTACTCCTTTTCCCCCCAGGCGTATCTTCGTTCTGGTTGCTGCTCTTTTCGCTCTTTCCATTGCCAGTTGCTTTGCCCAGCCCATCCTGCTCTCCGCCAAAAGTACCCCTTATGATCGTCAGATGGCGCGAATTCAGCCAGTCCTCAACACGGCGGCTTCCGTTCAGCACGCAGTTTTGCCCTTATCCCTTGTTAATCAGTGGATCGGCCAGCTGCGCGCAATTCCCTACAGCTTTTCAATGGAGTGGAAAACGCCGAATGAGATCGCCCACGCGCCAGCTGCAGATTGCAAAGGAAAGGCAGTCGCACTTTATCAAAGAATGCGAGAAAACGGCGCGCGTAATCTGCGTCTAGTTATCGGCAAACGCACTCCGGTCAGCCGCTCGACCCATACCTGGGTTGAGTGGACGAGCGCGTCTGTCACCTTCATCCTCGATCCGACAATTAATTGGGCTGCCCAGGCAGTGAACGAGATACCGGGAAACTCCTACGTGCCGTATTACGCCTATGACGGCAGCCGAAAGTATCGAGCGACCTCGGTGTCGTCGCCGTTGTACGCACGCTTGTAATCGCGTTCGCTGCCAGAGTTCCGCGTAACCGGTCTGCTCTCATAACGTCTTCTGTAGCCGCGATCGGTGATCGCGGTTCATTCGTCTCCAGGTACGGCATGCTCAGGTTTCTCTTGTCACATACCGATACGATTGGATAACATTGCGATTGCATGTGGGGTACAGCGGCGAAGCGGCATTCTTTTTTACGCCCTTTCACCTTTTTTCTTGGCTTGGGAATTGGGATCTCAGCAAGCGGCGCCGACTTAGTGTTGCAAAAAGTTCCGCCCCTGACGGTGGCGCAAGCTCCTAACTATCCGCAAAATCTTGCCCGGCTCGAGCTTGGTGCTCAAATCGAGAGCGACCTGTCGGCCGATGCCTCCTCTTCGGTTCCATTTCTTTCCGGTGATCCGGCATCGGTTTACGCGCTCAGAACCGGCACAACCAGACTTCTGATCTCGCTCGCCAAAATCGAGAATATCGACAGCATTGCATTCCTTAACAGCGAGGCGAAGGGAACGGTTACTATCGCCACGTCTAGCGCAAAACTCTCACCTGAGAGCCCACAATGGCACGAAGCCAGACAAGAGGAACTTTCCAGTGGATTAATCGCCGCCAGGATCGGCCCGGCTGAAGCGAAATACGTTCGGCTGACCTTTAATGTGAGTAGCCCTGGCCGCCTTGGTAACCTTGGAATTTATTCCGCGGCGCCGGTTTCCGATTTTACCATCCCGCGTGTGCGAAAGATTGCAGCCGACACTTCCGCTGAGGACGTGGCGAAGGCTAATTACAATCTTGCTGATCTGCACGCGAAAGCGCGCACAATTTTTGTTAGCTCAGGAGATGATCTTAAGCTCGCCTATAACATGATTGATGGTCAGCCCGGCACCGCCTACGCGTTTGCCGCCAACGATGCCGCACCGGCCGCTATAATTGATCTGGGCCGTTCTGTGCCGGTGAACCGTATTTCAACTTTTTCGACACCCAGCTCAGCCGTTGTGAGATTTTATGTGCTGGATACTTTACCGGCCAATGATATCGGAAATCCTGCGTCGGCTTTGCGGATCGACCCACAGACGCTGGCCGCATTTAAGATAGTCCGCACCGGCAGTGATGATGGAAGCGGTCGTGTTGCGGTCAATTTCGAGGAAACCACCGGCCGCTATGTCATGTTGGTATGGACGCCGTCCGCGCAGAACGCAAATTTCTCTGTGGCCGAAGTTGCTGTCTTCGGGTCGCCCAGCAACGCGAGGCTGCTGGCGGCAAATACTAGAGGTAACAATGCTACAGATACTTCGGACGACAAGACCGTTCGCGATTCGAAGGATGTAAAAGATTTCAGCAAGGAAATTCCGGGCGAAGGCCCCGCGGAAGAGCAGGCCCCTGCCGAAGGCCCGCCGCCTCCTTTGCCTCGACCTCCGCCATTTGTCTTTATCCCAAAGGTTGTGCCTACAAGCCCCTAACAAGCTTTGGACGAAGGACTTGACGGAGCTATCTGAAATTGTTGAAAAATGGCGTTGAAGAGGAGAGCGCCGTTAGGCGCGACATATTTATAGCAAAACATGTCCCTATCCCGTCAAGCTCCGTTAGGAGCGGCATGAAGGCGGCTCGCTTTCCATGCCGCTCCTACCGGAGCTTGAATCTGATTTAATGGCAGCTCTATAAACGGGCCGCGCCTAACGGCGCTTCGAGGCGACATTGTGTCGGCCGGCTTTAGCGGTTTCTAAATTAAAGCGCATCGCGGATGAGGGCGAACACATCGGTATTATCGATCGTGCCGCGAAGCTTTTCCATTCGCAGGCCGGTGGCGTTGGCAATCGGATCTTCGATCGAATTGAGGGCAGATGGAGATAGAATGGCCGCTGGTTCAAGCGCGGAAAGATCGCGGGCGCCGGGGGACGCCGTGTTTCCCTTTCCACCATTTGGTCCGGTCGCCCAGCTCACCCATGGTTGCCCGGCTGAGTTTAAACCAAGTATGGCGACACCGGTATCGTAGCGAAACGGATACCCGTTGACGCTCATTCCGCCAATTGCCGCATCACCACACACGATGATTGCGGCATTTCTACCTGCATACTGCCGTCCAACCTGCACTGCGCGATCGAGCTCGGCCGTTTCGCGCAGCGTCCGTTCACCCAAATTTTGCCACGCTGCCGAAGCCATCAAATGCGCGTCCACGACTAAAACATAACCGTGACGGTTAACCTGGAGAAGTTCGATGGCCCGTCGCACCATGTCGGCCAGGGACGGTTGTTCAGTCCGTGCTGCCACTTCGTCGGTAAACGGTAAATCATTGGGCGCAAAAAGCCCGAGAAGGCGTGGCTGTTGCCCTCCTGTGATTTGTTCCAGCTCAGGCAAATTGTGAACGACGCGAATCCGTGCCTGATCCAGCTTTTCTTTATTAAACTCTGCCGCTCCGCCACCGAGCGCAATTTCGACCGCGTCGCGCTCGATCAGCGCGCTGGCAAGTTCCTGCGGCTGTTTCGCGTTGCCGGCGTGGGCATAGAACGCTGCCGCTGTCGGATTGGTCAGCGCGCCATCAGTCACAATTCCAGTAGCGCGCCCTTCATCATGGGCAATCTCGAGGATCGTTCTTAGCGCACTGCCCGATTCCGCAATAGAAATCGTTCCGTTTTTTACTTTCATTCCCGTTGCCAGGGCAGAGGCGGCCGCGCCTGAATCCGGTACCGCGAAATCCGCCGAGTGATTGCGCAAGCGGGCCGAAAACTCCAATCCGTCCATCGCCAGCGGATTGTCTGCTCCCCCGATATAGACCCGCGTCGCCGCCATTCGTTGCGCGGTCAATCCTTCGCCAATAAACAGAATGATCCCGAAGGGTTTTTGTACGACCCAATTTTGGAAATAGAGCACGCCGAGGGCGGCAAAGGCGAGAAGGCAAATCAGAGCTAGTATCTGGTTCCTCCACTTCATCGCCATGCCGCGATGTGAATAAGCTGAGAGCGCCTTGTCAATCCCGCAGCCGCGGGGAAATCGCTTGTCTGGCCCTGCACCGTCGGCAGATTGCGCGCGATGAGCGGGCCAGTGATGCTGATTATTCGTGATGGTTGGGGAATTAATCCCGGCGGCCGCGATCGGGCGAGGGAAAATGGCGATGCTACTTTGCTGGCGCACACGCCCTTTCACGATCACCTCTACGCCAAATACCCCGTGGGGAAATTAAGCGCGAGCGGCGAAGATGTCGGATTGCCGGAAGGACAGATGGGAAACTCCGAAGTCGGGCACCTGAATCTTGGAGCGGGCCGGATCGTTTACCAGGATTTAACGCGAATTAACAAAGCGCTCGCCGCCGGCGAGCTGGCACACAATGCCGTGCTCCAGGATAGCTTCCAAAAAGCGCGCAACCATCGTTTGCATTTGCTCGGCCTGGTTTCTGATGGAGGCGTGCACAGTCATTATCTCCATCTCCTGGCGCTGGCCCAAGCCGCCCATGAGGCAGGAGTGAAGGAAATTTTTGTGCACGCCTTTACCGACGGAAGAGATGCCTCCCCTACCGGTGGGGCAGAGATTTTGCGCAAATGCGAAACGGCTTTGTCTAAAAGCGGCGCGCAAATTGTAACCGTCGTCGGGCGTTAT
>OBJR01000069.1_pt1 | contig 11390 bp, 11 predicted proteins | sample 1519711 | NCBI WGS metagenome assembly OBJR01 (sample SAMEA3235155, study PRJEB22506) | soil metagenome | biome: Forest; feature: Temperate coniferous forest; material: soil | place: Canada | collected 2011-06-18 | depth 0.2 m | reverse complement strand
GCATTACACCATGGGCGGACTGTGGGTTGATTACAATTTGATGAGCAACATCCCCGGTTTGCATGTCATCGGGGAAGCGAATTTTTCCGATCATGGCGCGAATCGGCTCGGAGCGAGCGCGCTCATGCAAGGTTTGGCCGATGGTTATTTTGTTTTGCCATACACCTTGCCGAATTATCTCGCCGGACAAATCGGCAAACGGCCTTCGACTGATCATGAGGAATTTAAGCGGGTCGAATCCGAAGTCCGCGGGCGCGTGAAAAAATTGCTGGAGGTGAATGGCGATCGCACTCTCACCTCATTTCATCGTGAGCTTGGACTGTTGCTTTGGGACAAATGCGGCATGGCGCGGAATGCGGCCGGTTTGCGCGAAGCGCTCGGGAAGATTCCGGAGCTCCGTGATGAATTTTGGAAAAAGGTGCGCGTCCCTGGCGAAGGCGAAAGCTACAATCAATCGCTCGAACGTGCTGGGCGCATCGCCGATTTTCTCGAATTCGCCGAACTCATGTGCATCGATGCCCTTGAGCGCGACGAATCGTGCGGCGGTCATTTTCGCGAGGAACATCAAACGTCCGATGGCGAAGCGCAGCGTGACGACGAAAATTTCGCTGCTGTTTTCGCGTGGGAATTTCAAGGGAATGGCCAAATCGAACGCCCGAAATTGCATCGCGAGCCACTGCATTTTGAGGCGGTGCATCTGAGCCAGAGAAGCTATAAATAGTTGAGAGTCGTTAGTTGAGAGTTGAGAGAACGAAGGAGACAAACAAATGTTTAACTTTGAAAAACTTGAAGTTTGGCAAAAAGCGATTGATTTCGGCGACTTAATTTATATCGAGACACGACCTTTTCCATCGGATGAACGATTTGGACTGACAAATCAAGTCCGTCGCGCAGCGACGTTGGTTTCATCCAATATTGCCGAAGGTTCGTCGCGATCATCTAAGAATGAGTTTGCGCGATTTACCGAAATTGCAGCCGGCTCGCTGTTCGAGGTCGTATCGCAATCGTCCATTGCCCGCCGACAGCAGTTTTTGAACGAAGCAACCTTCCGCATTATCTACGCCGCGGCCGAAGAACAGAGTCGAATGCTAAGCGGATTGCGTCGATCGCTGATTACAACCGCATAACTTCAGACGGTTGGGCGAATTGCAACTCTCAACTCTCAACTCTTAACCATGAACTTTCTTCTGAAGATCTGGCGACAAGAGAACGCTAAATCGAAAGGCAAATTCGCCACTTATGAGGCGCGCAATATTTCCCCGGCCACGTCGTTCCTGGAAATGCTCGATATTGTTAACGACGAGCTCACAGAACGCGGCGAAGCGTCGATTGCCTTCGACTCCGATTGTCGCGAAGGAATCTGCGGCACCTGTGCGCTAACGATTAATGGACAAGCGCACGGCCCAAAACATCCGGCCGCCGCCTGTCAGCTTTACATGCGGTCCTTTGATGATGGCAAAACAATTACGGTCGAGCCGTTTCGAGCGAAAGCATTTCCACTGGTACGCGATCTGGTAATCGATCGCAGCGCGCTTGATCGCATCGTGCAGGCTGGCGGTTTTGTCGCCGCACGCGCCGGTTCCGCGCCGGAAGCGAATTCAATTCCGATCCCCAAACACAAGGCGGACCTGGCGATGGAAGCAGCGGCATGCATCGGTTGCGGAGCGTGTGCCGCGGCCTGTCCGAATGCGTCTGCCATGCTGTTTACTGCTGCGAAAGTCTCGCATCTGGCTTTTTTGCCGCAGGGCGCGCCGGAACGGACCTCACGGGTGACGAAAATGGTGCGGCAGATGGACGCAGAAGGTTTCGGCAATTGCACGAACACTTACGAGTGCGAAGCGGTTTGTCCCGCGGAAATCAGCGCCAGTTTCATCGCCAAACTTAATCGCGAATACGCGATGGCGACTTTGCAGCGAAGCGCCGGCGAGTGAGAAGAACAGAGATCGCTGGGCAGGCATAACTCCGGGTAGCGCACGCGTCTCGCGTGTTGGCGATCGCGTCTCGCGATCGCGGACTTCGCTTCTGCTCCGGGGAGCGGCGGACAGGCTGGCAGCCTGTGCTCCCCAAAAACCGCAATCAGGAGCTGCCGTCTCTTGAGTAGCCCGGGTGAGTTGTCGTGTTGAAACAATCGTCAGGAGAAGTCCGTTTCGGCGAGACGCCGAAACCAACACGCGAGACGCGTGCGCTACCCGGAGTCAGAGTGTCTCGCACACGTACGTCCACAACTCAGGATCGAGCTCGGACTTTGCACGGTTCGCGACAAGATCCGCATCCATCTTCGGACGCATCACCGCAAAAATTGTCGAACCTGATCCTGACATTAACGCAGCCCCGATTTCCGGTTGTTGAAGTAACCACGATTTCAGCTGCGCAAGAAAAACAAATTTCTCGAAAACTGGCCGTTCCAGATCGTTCACAAAAGTGATGTCACCGAATTTTTGTGCCTGATAGATCACCCCAGAAACTTCGCGGGTCGCCTGCCAACGTGAATAGGCCCACGAACTCTGAACGCCAAATTCAGGCTTCAACAGCAACAAAGGTAATGATGCCGGCAAAGCGGCCGGGGTAACGACTTCCCCTCGCCCACGACAAGTCGCGGCAGTTTCACTCAAGAAAAATGCAACGTCGGACCCGAGTTGCGCGGCCAGCGCGCTCAGTTTCTCGCTCGAAACCCCGGCATTAAAAAAGCGATTGAGTCCGCGCAAAGTGGCGGCCGCGTCGCTGCTACCGCCGCCGAGTCCGGCGTTGTGCGGAACGTTTTTGTGAAGCGTGAGCGAAACGTTTGGATCGCGGTTTGTCTCGGAGAAAAACACACGTGCGGCGCGCACCACCAAATTTTCATCGCCGGCCAGGTTCGGCTCATCACAATGAAATTCGAATTGTTGGGCCGGTTGGATTTCAAGCGAATCGCAGAGGGTAATTGGCGCCATCACGGTTTCGATTTCGTGAAAGCCATCCTCGCACCGGCGCAGCACCCGCAGAAAAAGGTTCACCTTCGCATGCGCCAGTTCTTCCATAACTTGCAATCTGTTCACAAATTAGCCGAAATTGACGAGATGAAACCTTCCGCTCGCGACCGCCTTATCATCGCGCTCGATGTCGGCACCCGCGCGGAAGCGATTTCCCTCGCACTAACCCTGGCACCGTTCGCCGGGTGGATGAAAATTGGATTACAACTTTTTGCCGCCGAGGGAACTGATCTAGTGCGTGCAATTCGGGAAACGGGCGCCAATGTTTTTCTCGATCTCAAACTGCACGATATTCCCAACACGGTCGCACGAACGGTTGAATCCGTCGCCGGGTTGGACGTGCAAATGTTGAGCCTGCATCTCAGCGGCGGTGGCGAGATGGTACGGGCCGCTGTGGCCGCTGCGCCTGAGGATTTGTTACTTCTGGGTGTAACGGTTCTAACCAGCGCAAACAGGGAAACGTTGCGCGAAATCGGGATGATTGAAGATGTTTCGCAGCAGGTCATTCGATTGGCAAAAATCGGAACGGATTGTGGCATTGGCGGAATTGTTGCCAGCGCGCAGGAAACCGGCGCGTTGCGAAAAACAGTTGGCCAAAATGTAAAACTGGTCATTCCCGGAATTCGCCCGCGTGGGAGCGATGAGCATGATCAGAAACGCATCATGACACCCGCGGAGGCCATCGGTGCCGGCGCGGACTATCTTGTGATTGGGCGACCGATCACCGCTGCGCCCGACCCGGCGATTGCAGCTTCGGAAATTCTTGAGGAAATCGAAAGCTGTGTTTTCCCAACTGATTGTCATTGACGATCCCACGCCACGTTCCGGACCGTTCAACATGGCGATCGACGAAGTCCTTCTGAGCACCACCCAATCCGCAATTTTGCGATTTTATCGGTGGAGCGTGCCATCCGTCTCCTTCGGTTACTTCGTAAGATTTGCCGAGGCGTGCGCGATTGCGGGCGATCACGCGATAGTTCGCCGCTGGACGGGCGGCGGCATAGTGCCGCACGATCAGGATCTGACTTATTCGATCATGATCGGAGCGAAGGATGACGCTTTCGCATTGCCGTCGAAAACAATTTATCAGCGTGTGCATTCGGCCCTGGGTAACGCGCTGCGCGAAATCGGGATCGTTTCGGCCCTGGTTGAGACCGAAACTTCGAAAAACTCTGACGCTTGTTTTGCCAATCCCGTCGTGTCGGACGTCATGGAAAGCGGGCGTAAAATTGCGGGCGCAGCGCAGCGCAAAACACGCAGCGGGTTGCTCCATCAGGGAAGCATCCAGCGCGCGAATTTGGATGAGCGGTTTCGAGACCTATTCGCGAGATTATTGGGCCAGCAGATTACGTCCGGCAACATTGAAGGGGCGGTCTTGAGGGAGGCGGAAGAATTGGCAGCGACAAAATATGCGACCGACGCGTGGTTGCGGCGACGGTAGTTTGGAGGGACGACCTCTCTCCGAGCCGTCGGCTCTACGGAGCCAGAGGCCGTGTCGTCCTATACATTTGGAACGAGACAGCGCGCGTCCCTCCAACCAAATTGAGAAATCCGCTTGGAGCTTTGACATTAAAAACCGGTCTTCTATTCTGAACTGGTGGAAGTTTCCCTGCGCTCGACCGCGGCACCGTTAAAAATTAGTCCGTTGACGCGGGTGGCGTCAGTGGTGCAGCCGCAATTGGACGAAGTTTCGGCTCGCATCGCGCGGCAGACGGAAGCGTTCGATCCCGCGATCGAAGGTTATATCAGCTACGCGCTGGAGAGCGGTGGCAAACGGCTGCGACCGCTTGTGGCTCTGTTGGCCGGCGCCGCCACCGGGGCGGTCTCGAACGCGCATATCGATCTGGCAGTTATCGTGGAATTGATTCATCTGGCTACGCTGGTGCACGACGACGTCATGGATGAAGCGGAGCGCCGTCGCAGCCAGCCAACCTTGAACGCTCGCTGGGGCAATGCTCTGAGCGTGCTCCTGGGCGATTCCCTTTTCGCGCACGCGCTCGATCTTGCCACCCGATTCGACGATCCCGAGATCAGCCGCACGATTGCGCGGGCCACGCGTGATGTTTGCACCGGGGAAATCATCCAAACGCAACGGCGTTTCGACCTGCACCTGGCGGTGGAAGAATATTTCCGGATCATTGAGTTGAAAACCGCAACTCTGTTTGCGATTGCGGCCGAACTTGGCGCGAAACTGAACACCGCCCCCCCGCCGCAAATCGAAGCGCTGGCAAACTTCGGACGGCATCTCGGCGCGGCCTATCAGATTTACGATGATTGCATTGATCTGGCAGGACGTGAGAGCGCGACCGGCAAAACGCTCGGCACCGATTTGCGCAAGGGCAAGATGACGCTGCCAATGTTGCGGCTGTTGCATCATGCTTCGGCGATCGAGAAGGAGCGCTACTGCCAGCTTATTCTCGAAGGCGATTATGCTTCGGTCAGTCGTTTGTTGAAAACGACGGCGGCAGCCGCGATGGACGAGTCGCTGGCGAGCGGCATCGCGCGTTTGCTACAGGCCCGGGCGCAGCTCGAAGATCTGCCCGAATCGCGTGCCATCGAATCGCTCCATCTTTTCGCAGACGCTATTGCGCTGATGCTGCAATCGCTTCACGCACAGGCGGCCTAACTAGCGGCGCGATGGCGGCGATTAAGATTCGCGAGCTGCCGGAGGAAGATCGTCCGCGTGAGAAATTGTTGAAACATGGGGCCGACGGCCTAACAAATCGTGAACTGATCGCGATCTTGCTGCGCACAGGCGTGCGCGGGAAGAACGCCGTGGAAGTGGGCGGTGAGATTCTGGAAAAGTACAAAACCCTGAGCGGACTTTCCCGAATTTCCGCGGGCGAATTGCAAAAGATTCGCGGTGTCGGTCTGGCTAAAGCCGTGCAACTGGCTGCTGCATTCAAACTGGCCGACAGAATGGCAAAAGAGAAAACCGTTCGCGAAAAGATCGATTCGCCCGAGCTGGTCAATGAATTTTTCGGCACGGAAATGCGCGCGCTGCAAAAGGAATCGCTCCGGGTCCTGCTGCTTGATACCCGTTATCGATTCCTGGAGACGCACGAGATTTCACTCGGGAGTGTGAACGAAAGCATCGCTCATCCGCGCGAAGTATTTCGGCCCGCGCTCCTCGCGGCAGCGTACGCCATCATTGTGGTGCACAACCATCCATCGGGCGACCCTGCTCCAAGCAGTGCCGACCACAGCTTAACCCGCCGGCTGGCCGAGGCCGCTGAGCTATTGCAAATCAAACTGCTTGATCACGTAATCATCGGCTCGCCCGGAGAAGGCCGTGCGTCTTACTTCAGCTTCAAGGAAGCCGGTGTCCTTTAAATGATTCACCTGACTGCCATCATCGGTTCGGGGGCGAAGATTGCCGCGAACGTTGAGATCGGTCCGCACAGCATCATTGGCGGTGCAGTTACCATTGCTGACGATTGTGTGATCGGCGCAAATGTTGTGATTGAAGGGGAAGTATCTATTGGTCGCAGCAATCGGATCGGGCACGGCACAATTATCGGAGGTGAGCCGCAAGACGTTACTTTTTCGCCGACCACGCGAAGTCGCGTGGAAATCGGCGAACGCAACATCATTCGCGAGCAATGTACCATTCATCGTGGAACGACGGCAGACAGCGCGACGAAGATCGGTGATGAAAATTTTCTCATGGTCAACGCGCACGTCGGACATAACTGCGTTATCGGCAATAAGGTGATCATCGCGAACAATGTGTTGCTGGGCGGCTATGTGATGGTGGAAGATCAGGCCTTTCTCGGGGGCGGTAGCCTTTTCCATCAAAATATGCGCGTCGGCCGACTGGTGATAGTGCAGGGCGGCTCCGCCTTTGGAAAAGATTTGCCCCCGTTTACCCTGGCAGCGGAACGAAACATGGTCTTCGGATTGAACATTGTTGGATTGCGACGGGCCAAGTTTTCCACGGCGCAAAGAGATGAAATCAAACGCGCGTTCAAGTTGCTGTATCTTAGCGGACTCAACACGCGGCAAGCGCTGGAGAAGTCGCGGGAAACAGAATGGACCGGAGTCGGTCGCGAATTTTTCGATTTTGTAAGTGAGGCCGTCAGTAAACGCGGAGTGTGTCCCTACCGCCGAAGTAACTCCGCTAACGATTTGTAGGACTTGGAGGGACGGGCTCCGTCCCGTCCCAAACTGATTGGGACGGCACAGCCTCTGGCTACGTAGAGCCGACGGCTCGGAGAGAGGTCGTCCCTCCATCAAGGAAGCCCCAGCATGGCCAGCATCCGCCCGGTCCGGCCTTTCTCCGCGCGATACGAATAGTAATGCTCGAGATCGCAGGCTGTGCAGACGCCGCTGTCAAAAATTTCCTCGATGCCCGCGTCCCGACATTGCCGGACGATCTCTGCCGCAAAATCAATCTCGTAATGCGGTGGTCGAATACAGGGACTCAGTTGCACAATCAGATCACCAGACTCAATTCCAAAACCTTGCCGCATCGATTCGACCGCCCTCCTAACGACTCCTAAGGCTGTCCCTTTTTTGCCGGAATGAACCAAACCAATCGCCCGGGCATTCCGGTCGACCAGGTAAACGGCGCAGCAGTCAGCTACGTAAATCCCGAGGCAGACTTCGCGCTGATTGGTAATCAACCCATCGCAACCTTCGAAACAGCGATCAGTGGCAGGAACAGAATCGACTCGTGCGATCTTGTCTCCGTGAACCTGGCGCACGGTAATGAATTTTCGATCACCCAAGCCAAGAATCTGCCGCGCCTGCCGATGCACCTTGTCGAGGTTTCCCAGGACCACCGCTTTGTCATGCGACAGCTCGATTCCCGGGACGCGCCCGACGAATCCGTGAAGACAACCGACCCGTTCGAGCGCGGGAAATGTTTCGATCGGTAGAACGCTACTTTGCAAGCGAGCTCTCGACCTTCGTCCCGGTACGCGTAACCTTCGCCGGGGCGCAATCGCCATTGAGTGGAAGCGGCGTCGGCTTCGGCGCCGGCGTAGGCTTTGCAGCAGTGCGCAATTTACTACGCGTTCCCGGCTCATCGACACAGGCCGAATACTTAACTTCGGTGGCCGTGGCTCGATCGAATTCGGCCAGGGCAGCGTTGTAGGTATAGAGCGCTTGCAGGCGCAAGGACTGCGCCGTCGTAAGTTGCGTTCGCGCGTCCAGCACTTCCAACTGCGTGCCGGCACCCGCATCGAGCCGCGCGGTGGCTAAACGTAATGCTTCGGTCGCCTGCTCGACATTTTTTGCCGTGCTTTGGATCAACTCCCGACCCTGTATCAAGTTCGAGTAAGCCTGTTGGACCTCGAGCTCCACCTGCCGCACGTCATCATCCAAGGTGGCCTTCGATTCCTCTAGAATCGCACGGGCCTGCTTCACCCGGCCAAACGTCGCCCCCCAATCCCAGATCGCCCAGGTGCCGGTGGCGCCGAAAATATAACCGCTCCGGGCTGCGCGGATATTGTCAGTCAGCGGTGAGCTGCGGAACTCCTCTCCAGCGCTCGCATTTATCTGGGGAAAATATCCCGATCGAGCAACGCCAACCTGAGAGTTGTTCGAAAGCACCAGGGCCTTCTGTTGTTTGATAAACGGCCGGTTCTCTTTCGCCAGCGCAATTGCCTGCGTAATTGGCATTTCCCGCGGGATGTAAAGCAATTCGCCTACCGCTTCGAGTGGCGCCTGATCTCCGCGCTTGGGGTTAAAATCGAGGCCGAGCGTTTTCGCAAGCTGAAGCTGAGATATGCGATAATTATTCTGCGCGGTAATAAGCTGCGGGATTTGGTTTGATAACGCGACTTGCGCTTGCAGCACATTGAAGCGCGGCACCGTGCCCGCTTCAAAGCGGTTCTGCTGATCCTGTAATTGACTTTGCAAGAGACGAACCGATTCCTCCTGCACCCCAATCAAAGCGCGATCGAGCAGAACCAAATAAAATTGCTGCCGCACCGCTGCCACGATCAGATCGATCGTGTTCCGAAATGAATAGTAGCTGCTATCGCGTTGAAAACTGGCGGAACTGATTTGCCCGGGAACACGGCCGCCAGAAAAGATCACCTGTGTGGCGGCGATTTCCAAACTGTAGGTGCGTTCGGCGCCAACGTTGGAGAAGATTTCGCCTGAAATGTTGTTTTGGTTTCCGGTGTTGACATGGCCCAGATGCGGATCCAAATCCTGGAATTGGGCGGTGGCGTTGACCTGGGGCAAAGCCGCCGCACGCATTTCGATAAAGAGCCCTTTCGTCCGTTCGATTTCCTGGCGCGCGATCAGAATGTTGGGATTCTGCTGCAGGGCGGTCAAAATCGCCTGTTCCAGCGTGAATCGTGGTGCTGCGCTCGAGCGTTTCTCGATTACTGACTCACCGGCATTCGCTTGCAACGCCAAAAACGCAATCGTACTCAGCACGATGCGGTTGATACGATTCATTCGCATGATTTGGAAAGGCCGAAGCGCGGACTTTATCCGAAGCCTGGATTATTGCCAGCTAACACTCCCACCGATTGTTGGAAGAATGTTTTGCCTGACAGAAATCATAGATTTTCGTATAGATTTGTAACCACGCCTTGTTTTCCGATGGCGTCAGGTGCGCCATCAACTTCATCAGGTTGGCCATCATCTCTTCGCGGATGCGCCGCACCAGGGCTGAACCTTTCGAGGTGATGCAGACCATCACTTTTCGCCGATCCTGCGCCCCGGATGCACGCGTGACATAACCGAGATTCTCCAGTCGCGCCACCAATCCGCTGGCCGCCGCTGTGGTGTGCCCCATCTTTTGCGCGATTGCAGACATCGTTAGCACCTCTTTCTGATCGAGCGCGGCCAGAAGGAAGTATTGGGAGAAGGACACGTTACCGGGAGCGAGTTCTTTGCAGAGATGCAGGAGAAAACAACGCTGCATTTCCATTATAATGTGGGAAAGCCGTTCCGCATCGGCTCGAAATTGCGTGGGTTCGGCCAACGTTGCTTCCAATTTCACCGCGGTAAAACTAAGGGGTGAGGTGAACGTGTCAACGGCGGGCATGGTAATTTAATCGATTAACAAGACTTCGACTTCGCTGCCAGCGCTTAGCTTTTCTCCCGCCGGAACTCGGAGCAAGGCGTTGGCGCGGGCCAGTCCAAAGATGGCATGCGATTCCTGGCGGCCAATCACGGTAAAGCGCGTCCCGGCCAACTCGCCTCGAAAATAATGAGGTCGCGTTTCGTCGCCCGTAACTTCGTGGGCAAGACGCGCGCTTGCCCGAGAAAAATTGAGCGCATCGTTACTCGCCCCCATTATCCGTAACAGCGCTGGACGCACGAATGTCAAAAAGGTAACGAATGCGGAGACCGGATTTCCGGGAAGCCCGAAAAACAGGCATCGGTCGCGTTTGCCGAACAAAAAAGGTTTACCCGGTTTCACGGCGACGCGCCAAAGATCGATCTCCGCCCCGATCTTGCGCAACGCTTCGCGCACGAGATCATGCTCACCGACCGAGACACCGCCCGTGACGATCACGGCGTCCTGTTGCGCAGCATCCCGTAGTGTCGCGCAGAGCGTGTCGAAGTTGTCGGGACAATGCTTTTGCATCGCCACCTTCACGCCTGTTTTTGCTGCAAGTGACGCGAGCATCACCCCGTTACTCTCAAAAATTTCGCCCGCGCGCGGCTGTTGCCCCGGTGCCGCCAGCTCGTCACCAGTCGTTACGATCGCCACTCGCGCACGCGCGCCTACGCTGAGCGATTCGATTCCTTGTGAAGCAAGCAATCCAAGCGTTGCCGGCCGCATTCGATCGCCTCGCCTCAGAATTTGCTGTCCGATGGCGAGATCAGCGCCGGCTCTACGCACAAAATCGCCCGCGGCAATTTGTTCGGCGCGGATAAAAACAAAATCGCCTTCACGTTTTGTTTCTTCCTGCATCACGACGGCATCGGCCCCGGTTGGAACAGGCGCGCCGGTAAAAATGCGGACTGCTTCGCCCGCCGACAGAGATAGGTTTTTCGAAAGCCCAGCTGGCTGTTCGCCAACAATTTTTAATCGTGCATTTTTTGCTGCCGAATTTGCGACGACCGCGTAACCGTCCATCGCCGAATTATCGAAAGGTGGGAGCGGGATAGTTGCAAACAGGTCGGTCGCCGCAAAACGATCGAGCGCGTCGCCTAACGAGACTTCAGTTGCCGGCAATGGTGCAACTGCCGATAGGATTTTCGCGCGCGCCTCCTCCTCACTGATCACAAGAGAGTATTCAATCCGCATTCTGCAATCCGCAATCCGCAATCCGCATTTCGCATGTTGGCATTCAGCAATTCTCCGTCATATTCCCTGCCACGCCGTAGCCCCCTGGCTCGCCGTAGCTTTATGCGAAGGCGGCTTGGGCGAAGGCGGGTCGCGCAACCGAATTTTGGTGAGGTGGCTGAGTGGTCGAAAGCAGCGCTTTGCTAAAGCGCCGTACCCCA
>OBJR01000068.1_pt1 | contig 11521 bp, 8 predicted proteins | sample 1519711 | NCBI WGS metagenome assembly OBJR01 (sample SAMEA3235155, study PRJEB22506) | soil metagenome | biome: Forest; feature: Temperate coniferous forest; material: soil | place: Canada | collected 2011-06-18 | depth 0.2 m | reverse complement strand
ATGCAGCTTCGCGAATTCCGGCCACGAAATCGGAAACATTTCCGCAGTGGCGTTTAATTTCATGGTGCAGGAACCGAGCGGAATCATGGAGTGACAGAGCGAGAGATCGCGTGATTCCAGTCGCCGCAGATAACGCAGCATTTCGGTTTCGCTGTGATGGGTGTTGAAAACCGGATGCTGCAGGAATTTGGAGGTGCGGATTGCGGATTGCGGAATGCGGAATGAAGAAGAGCTAATCTTGTCGTCCGTGAAATCGCGGACATGCGTGCCGCGAAAAACCGACATTAATTTTTCGATGTCATTGTCCGTAATCGTTTCATCGAGCGCAATTCCGATCGCGTGCTCACCGATTAGGCGCGGATTGTAACTGGCGCGTTCGGCACGTTGGAGAAAATCGGCGCTGGTGGCGTCGCCAAGCTCGACGCGAATAGTGTCGAAGAAATTTTCGTAGGCGATTTTGAAACCAAGCTGGCGCAGACCTTCCGCGAGTTTAGCGGCGAAATTGTGGACGCGTTGCGCGATAGCGCGCAATCCTTCGGGTCCGTGATAAACCGCATACATCGAGGCGATGACAGCTAACAAGACCTGGGCAGTGCAGATATTGCTGGTGGCTTTGTCGCGCCGAATATGTTGCTCGCGTGTTTGCAGCGCCAATCGAAAGGCCGGACGTCCTTCTGCGTCGTGGGAGACGCCGACAAGGCGACCGGGAAGGTGACGTTTAAATTGGTCGTGCGTCGCGATGTAAGCCGCGTGCGGGCCGCCAAAGCCAAGCGGAACGCCGAAGCGCTGGGTGGAACCGACCGCGACATCGGCACCGAATTCTCCCGGCGGTTTCAATAAAGTGAGTGCCAGAATATCAGCGGCGACAACGAACAACGCGCCGGCATCGTGCGCGGCCTTCGCGAATTCTTCATAATCATAAATCGCGCCATCCGTCGCCGGATACTGCACAAGTGCGCCAAAAATCGTGTCATCAAATTCGAAATCAGCAAAATTGCCGGTGACAATTTCGATCCCAAGTGGTTTCGCGCGGGTCCGCACAACGGCAATAGTTTGTGGATGACAATTATCCGCGACGAAGAATTTATTGCTGGCGCTGCGCCCAGCGACCGCGTGATAGCATAGTGCCATCGCTTCGGCCGCAGCAGTTGCTTCATCGAGTAATGAGGCGTTGGCAATGTCGAGCGCGGTGAGATCGGTCACCATGGTTTGGAAATTCACGAGTGCTTCGAGGCGGCCCTGGGCAAGCTCGGCCTGATAGGGTGTGTAAGCGGTATACCAGCCGGGATTTTCGAGAATGTTCCGCTGAATCACCGGCGGCGTGATGGTGTCGGAGTAGCCCGCGCCGATAAAATTTCGCGCCACCCTATTTTTCGACGCCAGGACACGGAGTTCCGCCAGCGCTTCGTTCTCACTTTTCGCCTTCGGCAATTCGAGTGGCCGATTCAACCGGATGTTTTTCGGAACGGTTGCATCGACCAAAGCGTCCAGATTTTCGAAGCCCAACTCGTGCAGCATCTGCGCTGTCTCTTCTGCGGTTGGGCCGATGTGACGATCGGCGAAAGCGGCGACGGTCTTTGCCGATGCGATTGAGCTTGGCGGTGCCGACTTCTTCTGCGTTTTTGCTACCGGTTTTTCGACCGTCTCCGTTTCGCCCGAATGCATTGCGAAAGACTACGGAGCGCGGTGGGTGCTTCAAGTGAGGCGAAGCCACTGGCAGCGCTACAAAACGGTCATCCCGAGCGAAGTCGACGGATCCCGTCGCGAAAGCTTAAAGGTAACTTCCACGGGATCCGTCGGTCCGAGCCGGACTGGCGGTATCACTCGGGATGACCGGCAATTTAGCTCGGTTTCACGATTAACCCGAATCGTACGTCTCCACTCCGTTTTCGCGCAATTTTTTGCGCAGCGTGGCCAAATGCTCGCGGTTTCGCGTTTCCACCGTGCAAAGGACATGCACCGCCGAAACGTCCGAACTGGCAAAGGCGCGATCGTGCACCACTTGTTTGACGCTCGCGCCGCTGGCCGCGATCTGCGCGGCCAAATCAGCCAGACCGCCGGGCCGATCGCTGATGACAGCGGTGAAACGCGACAGCCTTCCATCGGCAACAAGACCGCGCTCGATGACCCGGCTCAAGACATTGGGATCGATATTTCCGCCACAAAGGAGAAGCACGACGCGTTTGCGGGCGAGATTGCGCAGCTTGCCGGACAAACACGCGGCCAAGGGAGTGGCCGCTGCGCCTTCGACCACGCCTTTTTCCTGCTCGACAACACGCAAAATAGAGAGGGCGATTTGTTCTTCGGTAACGGTATGAGCTTGATCTACGCGTGATTTCGCGATCTCAAAGGCGTTCTTGCCTACCTGCGGAATTGCCAGGCCATCTGCCAGGGTCGGTTGCAGTTCGATGCGCGTCGGTTTGCCCGCTTTCAATGCGGCCGAGAAACTGGCGACGTTTTCCGCTTCGACCGCAATGATTTTCACTTTCGGTCGCTTGGTTTTGATTGCCAGCGAAACGCCCGCGATTAATCCGGCTCCGCCCACCGGCACAATCACCGCATCGACATTTGGAACTTGCTCGAGAATTTCCAAGCCCATAGTCCCCTGACCGGCAATGATCGCCGGATCATCGTAGCCATCGATGTAGGCCAGCTTATCCTTGGCCGCGATTTCGTGGGCGCGCGTTTTTGCTTCCGCAAAATCTTTGCCATATAAAACGACCCGAGCACCAAGTTTCTGGCAATTGTTCACTTTGATCAGCGGCGCATGCTTTGGCATCACCACCGTCGCGGGGACACCAAGCAATTTGCCCTGGTAAGCAAGGGCCTGGGCGTGGTTTCCAGCCGAGGCCGCGATGACGCCGCGCTTTTTCTGGTCGGCGGGCAATTGCGAAAGAACGTTGCGTGCGCCGCGTTCCTTGAAACTTCCCGTGCGCTGCAAGTTGTCGAGCTTGCAGAAAATTTCCATCCCGGTGAGCTCGCTCAATGGAATCGAAGGCAGGCAGGGTGAGTAATAAACCGCGCCTTTGCTTCGCTCGCGTGCTGCTTCGATGTCAGCGAAACTGATCACGCGGTTTGCATACACCGCGCCGAAAGCTGCGGCAACGTCTTCGGAAAGTCGCGCGTTTCCCTCAGCTCAAAACGACCGCGTCAAGCGATGCTCGGACTGTTTCAGCCAACTGTTGAGGATCGAAGGGCTTTGATAGAAAAGGCAGGTCGCTAGATGGCGTGCCGATGGTCGTCATTTCGGGCAAGTAACCGGAGGTAAGCAGAATTTGCGTTGAAGGGCTGTTGCTCCGCATCCAATCGGCAAAGTCGCATCCGCTCATATCAGGCAGCACGATGTCACTAACGACGAGATTGATCGCGGTATTCTCAATCAGACGCTTGGCTTCGTCGGCGCGGAACGCCTCGAGGACATTGTAGCCGAGCATGCGCAGCGTCCTCACCGCGACGTGACGCACACTAATGTCGTCTTCCACTACCAGAATGGTTTCGTTGCCGCTTGGCAATTTCGGCCGCTTTCGGTAGGTGGCCGCAGGAGGCGCGGCAACCTCAGGGAGGTAGATATGCACGGCGGTGCCTTTTGCCAGCTCACTCTCGATAGTGATTTGGCCGCCGCTCTGGCGAACAATTCCATAGCAGGTAGCCAAGCCGAGCCCGCTGCCGTGACGATCCTCTTTCGTGGAAAAGAACGGCTCGAAAAGATGCTCCTTCACTTCCTCGCTCATGCCCATTCCATTATCGGTCACGCTAATACAGATGTATTTGCCCGACGGCAGTTCGGACAGTGATTTCCCGTCCGTGGAAATCGTCTCCGTTTTCAATACCAATGTGCCTCCAGCTGGCATCGCATCACGCGCATTCACTGCGAGATTGATGATAATCTGGGTGAATTGATCCGGATCGACTTTGATGTGTTTTTTTCCCGGCATCAGCTCGCAAAGAACGGAGATGTTTTCGCCGAGCAGTCGCAGGAGTGAGCGCTCAAGATTATGGATGAGTGTGTTTACTTCCAGAACGCGCGGTTCCAGCGGTTCGCGACGGCTGAAGGTGAGAAGCTGTTTTGTCAGTGAGGCGGCTCGCCCGGCGGCACTGCGAATTTCGCTGAGGTATTTTGCGCCGGTGCCGCGGCCCTCAATTTCTGCCACCAGTAGGTCGCTGTAGCCGAGAATTGCAGTCAAAAAATTGTTGAAGTCGTGGGCGACCCCGCCGGCGAGCTGACCGAACGCTTCCATTTTTTGGGAATGAGAGAACTGGTCTTGTAGTTCTTTGCGTGCGGTCACATCCATGAGTGCGCCAACGAAACGCACGGCGCGTCCATTTTTATCGCGCACAAGCAAAGCCCGCTCTAACAACTGGAGATACTGGCCTTTAGCGTGCCGAAAACGATATTCGCCCGACCAATGCTGCGCTTTGGATTTGATCGCCTCGCGAATGGAGGCTGCGATGCGGGAGCGGTCGTCGCGATGAATCTGCTGTTGCCAAAAAGCGATTGTCTGACCTGAAGCGCTGGAGGAATAACCGAGTAGGGAATCGAGGCCTTGTGGCCAGGAGAGTGCGCCGCTGATTAAATCCCAATCCCGAATTGCATCCTTTGTAGCCCGGGCAACCAATTGATAATGATCCGCACTTTTCGCCGCAGCGGTCTTCCGCGAAGTTTGTCGTTGGTTCTCATTCCTTTTACGCCGACACGAATTTTTTTTGGCCGCCTCTCGTTGCCGCCGCGTCTGGATGTGAGTTGCCGTGGTTGCTCGCATTCGCCGCGCCGTGACGCACGCGCTCAGAAAAAGCTAATTCTGTGCCGCTAATCCAAGTGAGTTGGAGCGCATTCGATTGAAGATAGAAAATGCGGGCATACGCGAAACTTATGGAAAACATGACTGCCGCCTGCGTTTCTCTTCTCAAATCAGAATGCGCTTTTCATCAAAGCGAAATGTTCAGCGAACTGCAATGCTAGAACCCTCGCACGCCCTTATTTGCCGCCCCTCGCGATCGGATGAACTAAATCGCGCGACTGGTAACTTTCTGATTAACGGCTAACGGTGCGGATGCCTTCGAGAGCAGCCATGTCGTTCTCGTTCTCAACATGAAATGTGAGCCGGACATATTTCGCTTCGACCCCGAGCATCGAGACATTGAAGAGACGTTTGCGTCTGAATGAAGTTGCGCCGTCCACCGGCGTCCATTTGTCACTGTCGGCCGAAAGTTTCTCGTTCGATACCGCAATTCTGAGCTCGCCCCGAGCTGCCGTGTTTTCGTTTATAAAGGTGAAGCAATCGAGCGGGGAACTCCGCACGAGCGAGATGATAAAGGTGGTGTCGCCCTCGCGCAGCGAGCAGCTAATGGTGTCGTTGTCCAGGGTAAGAACATTTTTCTCCGTTTGGCTTTTCAATGCCACTGGCGTGATGCATTCGGTGGCGCTCGTCCGAGCAACGTTTTGCGTGTCGTGGGAAGTTGCGTTGGCTGCAGGTGCTCCAAACGCTCCTGAACTTGTGGTAGCCAGGATAAGAACGATTACACGCCAACGTTTCGACATACGCCATCGTTTGAAAGCTTAGATTGCGCCACGCTTCTCCTTTTTTGCCCGGCTTTCCGCCAAAAATTCACCTGGCGTCGTCCCCGTTTTTCCTTGAATCACAGCCTATCTCTTAGTAACCATCGGTAAGGCCGTCACGTTGAAGCTGGATACTGTCAATGGCGGAGGATTCGGAACCTTAACCAAGTGCGAGATTTGCGTCGATTTGAGGGTGAAGGGGCAGGGCATTCGCGCTGCCTTTTGCTGGTCGCTCTTTTAGGCTCGGGCAGGGGATTTTAATGAGCCCGATAGTCCGTCTTTCTGTCTGCCCCTGGGCGAATCGCCTAGGGTTCGCTTTGCTTGTCTGCACATTGCTCGGGATACCTCGCGCCTTGGCGCAAGACGCCGTTCGACCCTCCCTTGCCGGCGAAGAAGCGGCCGAAGCGCGCCGTCTGGATATTGAGCATATTCCTTATAATCTGATGACCGGCGCCATCAAATATCGGATCAGCGCCACCCTCGGCTTCGAATATAACGACAATATTAATCTTTCTGAAAACAGCCCAGAGAGCGACTTCATCATTCACCCGCAAGTAACGATCAATGCTCTCTGGCCAGTCACCCAACTCAATACCTTGCGCTTGGATATTGGCCTTGGTTATGCCTTTTATCTTGATCACTCCAGCCAGGATACCAATGGCGTGCTCCTTGCCCCGGGCTCACAACTTGCACTAGACGTTTTCGTCGGCGATTTCCGGATCAACTTTCACGATCGCTTTTCTTTGCAACAGGATCCGATTAGCGAGTTACAGGTTAGTAACGTGATTGACTATGGCCGTTTCGAAAATTACGCCGGCGTTTCCGTCCTTTGGGACCTGAACAAGGCTGTGGCGACTCTCGGCTACGATCACTACCTATACATTTCCACCAACTCCGACTTCGACTACCTCAATCGCAACGCCGAAGCTCTCGTCGGATCGCTGGCATTTACTTTAAACAATACTACCGGGGTCGGTCTGGAATCGACCTTCGTTCATACCTACTATGATCAGAACGTGCTCAATGATTCGAATGCCGTCACCGCTGGCGCATTTCTCGAAACCCAGCTGACCAACTACATGAAGGTGCGCGTCGCCGGTGGTTATCAGATGATCAATTTCGATAACACCGGTTCGGTCTTTGATTCGAAGGATGTGAACGATTATTATGCCAACATCCTCGTTTCTCATCGGCTCAACGCCTATATCACGCAAACCCTCGCTGCCGGCCATGAGAGCCAGCTCGGGGTGAACTCAAACTTTATTACCTTAAATTACGTCCGGTATACCGCGACGTGGAATATCATTCGTAATACCTTGCTTTCGACCGAAGCGTTCTATGAGGATGCCGATGACTCCGGCGGATTTATCGACGAACACCTGCACCGTTACGGCGGCGCCATTACCATCGGCTATCAGCTGACGCCACACGTCACGCTCGGGTTGCGCTATCAATTTACGGAAAAGGATTCCGATGTTCCGTTCCGCGGCTACACCCAGAACCGTATCTCGTTCGACGGCACCTACAGTTTTTAGGAATTATCTTATGATGCTCTCCCGTGCGGAGCCGGAACATAGACTTCCAAGTCTGTGCGCCAAACAGGCCTGCAGCCTATTTCACTTCAGCAGGCTAAAGGTGTCGGAGTGAAAGTATGAAGGGCCGGGCGTTCGTAATAGTCGTCTTTGCCGTTTCCAACTTCTCGTTAGCGGCCCAGGAACCCAGCCCGGCTCCAACTCCGGCCAAAGCCCTTCCACCCGATCTGCCGGTTACCAGCACCGTCATGCGGACCAATTCAATGAGCGTCCTCGACGACAAGAAACGGCTTGGGTCAAATGATTACGTTAGCTTTCGCGTGGTCGAAGATCGGGACGAAGAATCACAACACCTGCGCGTAAACGACAACGGCGAGTTGGAAGTTCCGTATGTAGGACTGGTCCCGGCAAAGGGACGGACCTGCCGCGAGCTGGCCTACGCCATTAAAGGCGCGCTCGAGAAGGAGTATTACTATCACGCCACGGTCATTCTTGCGATCGAGCGAGTGAGCGAAAAATCGCGCGGCCGGATTTACGTCTATGGCTCGGTCAAAGGCCAGGGGCCGCAGGAGATTCCTGCTGATGAAAGTTATACCGTGAGCAAGGCAATTATTCGGGCCGGCGGATTCGGCGATTTTGCCAACAAACGAAAAGTAAAAGTTACGCGGAAGAACGGCCAGGATTTTACCATCGATTTGAAGCGGGTAATCGAAGAAGGGCGCACCGACGAAGACATGGTGTTACAGCCGGACGATCAGATCTATGTCCCGCAACGGTTGATCAACATGTAGGATGAACGCGCCTCCTGAGCGACTCGCCGCGCCGTCGTGGTCCACCGCATTTATTACGCGGATGTATCGCTACAAATCGCTCCTGCTTCGGCGCTGGTGGATTCTCTTACTTACGATTTGTTGCGGTCTTTTCGTGGAGGCCTGGCTAATTTTTCAAACTCCGCCCTCATTCCAATCCACCAGCAAGATGATGCTGGCCGGGAAGCTCAACATTAACCAGGGCCCCGTTTACAGCGAAGATAGTCTTAACTTTTACGGCACCCAAATCCAACTGATGCAAAGCGCGGAAGTGCGCCGCGCCGCCTCCGCCCTGATCCGTTCCACTCATCCGGAACTTCAGCCCGTGCCGGTCGAGCTAACCGTCGCGCAACGGCCGCGTACTTCGATTTTCGAGCTTCAGGCAATTGGTAGCTCGCCAGACTACACTCAGACTTACCTCAACGCGGTGATGCAGAAGTATCTCGATTTCAAAAGAGGAATGCGCGAGGGCCAGACCCATACCTTTTCTACCGGTATCACCGAGCAGTTAATTCAGGTTGAGAAAGATTTGCGCACCGCCGAAGATGAAATGCTTGATTTCCAGAAGCAGAATAACATCGGGTTTATTCAGGAAGAAGGAAACAGCGCCGCGCAGTATCTGGTAAAGCTGAATCAGGATTACGCGCGGCTGAAGACTGAATACGAACTACTGGAGAAGCTCGATCTTGATCAGAACCTCGATCGTGGAGAGAAAACGGAAGCGTCGCCGGGCACCTCACCTACCGATCAGGCAGGCATGCCGTTTTCCGATGTGGGACCGGAAGGCGACTACCTTAAGGCCAAACAACAGGTTCAATTACTTAAAGCAGAACGGGACACTCTTTCGCAGGACCTGCGGCCGAGGCATCCCAAAATCATCAAGCTAAATGATGAAATCTCGAAGCAGGAAAAATTGATTGAGCTTTTCCGATCCGACGCGGTCGAGAAGCTCGAAACCCGGCGCAAATCCATTGGCAAACAGATGGAAAACTTGCAAGGCAACATCAAGGAATGGGAAGTGAAAGCGCTCGACCTCAGCCAGAGACTCGCACAATTCAATCGCATCAAAGGCAAAGTCGATCGCACTAAACTACTCTACGACCGGCTAACGAACGACCTAAAGTCGGTTGATGTATCGCAGGTAATCGACACCGGCGATCAAATCTCGATCATGGAACCGGCGACAACCCCGGTTTCCGTTCGTCCGGGATTACTGAAAAGCTTGCTTCTCGGTTTTGGCGGCGGTGCTCTGGTCGGGATAATGATTCTACTTTTGCTCGATCGCATCGACGATCGGATGGCTTCCTACGGCGAGTTCCAGCGTCATTTCTCGGAGAATGTGGTTGGCCAGATTCCGAAAGAGAAAATCAAAGGCAGAATGGCGTTGCTGCAACCCGATGATCCCCGGCACATCTTTGCCGAATCGTATCGCAATATTCGCTCTTCCATTCTTTTTATGCCGTACGAAGGACCACGGCCGAAAACCATACTGGTCACCAGCGCGGTGCCAAATGAAGGTAAGTCCACAGTTTCAGCCAACCTCGCCATTGCCCTGGCCCTTTCCGGCGCGCGCACTCTTTTGATCGATGGCGACCTTCGGCGCGGCGCCTTGCGCGAACAATTCGGTAGTAATTCGCGGGTGGGTTTTGCCGAAGTATTGCAGCAGGAAGTACCGTGGCAGGAGGTCGTCATGCCAACGACCTATCCAAGCTTGTTTCTGCTGACGCGTGGCAAAGCCTTACCGCAACCGAGTGAGCACCTGCTCCGCGATTCAACCGATCAATTCCTGAAGGAGAGCTATCATCAATACGATTATATCATTATCGATAGCCCGCCCGTGCTGGCAGCTGATGACACTACCAGTCTAGCGCCCAAGATCGACGCCACCCTCCTCGTCCTCCGGCTCTCTTATACTTCCGCCCGGCTGGCAAAGAAGGCACTCGAACTACTCTATAGTCGCCAGGTCAACGTGCCTGGAGTGATCCTGAACTATGTCGATACTTCATTGCCAGAGTATTACTACTACCAGTACTCCGAATACTACAACCGCCCGATGGCTCCGTCAGAATCCGAAGTCACCGCTCAACACCAGCCGAGCGGTCAGGCCCAGTCTTCTAACTTATCATCGTGAGCTCCGAAAGCTTTCGGGGTCGACGGTCGATAATCATTCCACTACCCGCGGCCTAAATATACTTGTCAAACGCTGCGTTTGGCGGGCATGCTTCTAAAATGAGGGCGTTGCGCGTTATCGTGATCGCGTTGCTCACTGCGGTGGCAGGTGGAGCTCTTTCGGTGGTGGCTTCGCTCTATCTGACCGAGCTCTATCATGTTTCCAATTTCGAAGGCGGGCGCGGGATGCTGATCTTTTTTGCGCTGGCGCCGCTCGGTCTCATCGTTGGCTTTATCATTGGGTTGGTCGTCGCTCTGCGCAGTCGTGGAACAGGATTCGGTGGATTTGCCAAGGCGCAGGGGATTGCGCTGGGAATTGCGAGCGGACTCGCCGCGATTGTTTCCGGTATTCTCTATCTCGCGGCCGATCATCCACCCAAACTTGATGGCAAATCAGTCGCGCTCGAATTCGAACTTAGGATTCCGCCGGCGCTAAAGTTGCCGGCCCAACCAAGCGAGCAAACGTTGCACGCGAGTCTTTATGCCAACGACCGGGATAACCGCTACGCCGAGCTTGATTACAAGAAGATCGCAACTCGCGATGGCTACGTTTTTGTTCCCGGAAGGGCCTCGTTGCTCTCGCAAACCTTCAATCGTGATCTTCTTGTTTCAATCGAGGGCGAGGGAGGCGCAAGCCAGTTTATCAAGCTCAAGCTGCGCGCGAAGCCGCGTAAGGAAGACGAAGCATGGTCGGACTGGATAACGGCTACCGAACGTGCCGATCTTAGTCCGGTGCCGGAACCGGAAAGAATTGCGGTGCGTTATCGGGTACAGCCGGAAGAGTAGGAATAAGAATAGGATTACGAATATGAGTAGGACCCAGCGAACGCAGGCATCATTCTATGAGTATCCCGACTGGCTCTTACTTGCTGGCGAGTAATTGGCGCAAGACGAATTGCAGAATCCCGCCGTGCCGGTAGTAATCGATTTCTATCGGCGTATCGATTCGCAATCTAACGGGAACTGAATCGCGCTCGCCGTTTTTCCGCTTGATCTCCAGCGTCACCGTTTTGCCGGGCTCAATTGAATCGGACAACCCGGTAATCGAAAATGTTTCCGAGCCATCAAGGTTGAGGGTCTGCGCATTTGTGCCTTCGGGAAATTGCAACGGCAGTACGCCCATTCCGACAAGATTCGATCGATGAATGCGCTCGAAACTCGCCGCGACGACTGCTTTCACGCCGAGCAACCGGGTCCCTTTCGCCGCCCAATCGCGCGATGAACCAGTTCCATACTCGTGCCCAGCCAGAATAACCAGGGGCACGTTCTCTTTTTGATACTTCATCGCTGCATCGTAGATCGACATTTGCTCACCGCTTGTAGCTGCCGCTGTCTCAGCGGCAGAACCATAATATTTCGTCACCCCACCTTCGGTTCCCGGCGCCATCAGGTTCTTGATCCGCACATTGGCGAACGTCCCGCGGGTCATCACCAGATCATTGCCGCGGCGCGAG
>OBJR01000067.1_pt1 | contig 11571 bp, 9 predicted proteins | sample 1519711 | NCBI WGS metagenome assembly OBJR01 (sample SAMEA3235155, study PRJEB22506) | soil metagenome | biome: Forest; feature: Temperate coniferous forest; material: soil | place: Canada | collected 2011-06-18 | depth 0.2 m | reverse complement strand
CGCGCAGGCATTTCCATCACGTCGCGAGCGAGCGCGAGCTGGCCGACGCGATTGATTCATTTCGCGGTTTTCCACAACTCGTGCGCGAATTAACCAACGGCGCAGCGGGAATTGAATACGAAATTGTGCGGGCCGATCACGCACTTACTTCTCTAACCAGTGAATCGCCTTCGCGCTTCTGGCCGTCGCCTGATGACCTTCGATCTGATCTGGATGAGTTTGCGCCGCCCGGGAAATACGATTCGATTTTCGTTTTCTGGCCACAGCGGGATTTGAAAAATGGAACGGCGGTTCCGTGTGATGCCTGGGGCTTAGCGACGGGCGCAAGTGAGTGGACGAATGGTGCCACTTATGCCGCGATTGCCAATGCGCCGTCATCGGCTTGGGAAAACGAGGCGCGCGGTGAAGTTTGGCTCCACGAATGGTTACACGGCGTTTGCGCGCATTTCGCACAGCGCGGCCACATCATGCCCGAGCGCGACGCCGATGGCGGGGAGTTGCACGGCTATGCTCGTTCGCCCACCGCCGGTTGGACCGATTACTATCGCGATTTAATGAATGGAGATGTTTTGGAAGACGGAAAACGTTTCGGTATTCCGGCCGATGCGTGGTCTTAGTTCAAGGAGCGGCGGCTTCCAAGCCACCGAATTCTTAATAAACGGCGGTCTGGAGACCGCCGCTCCTTGATCTTCTGTAGCGGCGCTCTATGAGCGCCGAATCTCTTGCGTGATGAGCGTCGAAAGGGCGCTTGAACTCGGCTAAAGCCCCGAAATTGAATAACCGTGACGGGACGGCGTCAGACGAATCCATTCAGGGGCAGATAGTTGGAACTGGTCGCATTGACACGATTGTTAACGACGTTAAGTTTTTTCTACACAAATACGAAAATGGTGAACCTCACCGAGGGAATTGAGCAGGAAAAAGCGTTCCGCTCCTACGCGCCAGGCTATTGGTCTCGCAATGGCGGGATCGCGCCCGAGCTTTGGAATGACTGGAAATGGCAGCTGAAAAACCGCGTCACAACCCTGGCGCAACTGGAGGAACACCTGTCGCTGAACGAGGAAGAACGGGCCGGCGTTTTGCTCTCCGGCGATAAACTCGCGCTCGCGATTACGCCGCACTTTTTCAATCTGATCCCGCGAGAAAATCCAGACGATCCGATCCGACGTCAGGTGATCCCGCGGATCGAAGAAACGTGGAGTTCGCCTTACGATATGGCTGATCCATGCGGCGAAGACTCGCACATGCCGGTGCCGGGTTTGGTCCATCGATATCCGGATCGGGTGCTGTTTTTGGTGACCGACCGGTGTGCTGCCTATTGCCGCTATTGCACGCGCAGTCGTGTCGTCAGCGGGGTGGGCGAACAGGAATTGCACACCGATTTTGAAGAGGCCTTACGCTATCTCGAGCAACACACTGAAGTGCGCGACGTGCTCCTTTCGGGCGGCGACGCGCTCCTGTTCAGCGACGGCAAACTGGAGAATTTGCTTAGTCGTTTGCGGGCGATTCCGCATATCGAATTCCTCCGCATCGGCACGCGGGTTCCGATTTTTCTCCCGCAACGAATCACGCCGGAGCTTTGCGCAATGCTGGCGAAATATCATCCGCTCTGGATGAGCGTGCACGTGAATCATCCGCGCGAGCTCACCATTGAAGTGAAAGAAGCGCTGGAGCGGCTAGCCAATGCCGGCATCCCGTTGGGCAATCAAAGCGTGTTGCTGGCCGGCGTAAATGACGATCTGGAGACGATGAAAACGCTCGTGCACAAACTCCTGATGTGCCGGGTGCGCCCCTATTACCTTTACCAATGCGATCTGATCAATGGCTCATCGCACCTGCGCACTTCTGTCGCGAAAGGGATCGAGATCATCGAAGGGCTGCGTGGCCACACCACCGGTTACGCCGTCCCACAATACGTCATCGACGCGCCCGGCGGTGGCGGCAAAGTGCCGATCAATCCCGGCTACATCCTCTATCACGACAACGAGAAAATCGTGATCAGAAATTACGAAGGCAAAATCTTCGAGTATCCCGAAACCGGGAACGAAAACGTCCAGTTCGCGCCGCAACGCGAGTATCACGACGAATATCTGTACTCATAACCGCTCGGCTCCGAGTGGGGACGCACTCACGGGCCGAAGGGGATTGAGAGAGGAAAAAGCTCGTTCTTGGCAGCCGTGGCTGATCTTATTCGCTAGATGGTATGAGCTTCCTCCGCTTCTTCGTCTATATCGTTTGCGGTGCTCTCGCGTCGTCGGTGATTGGCGGCATTTTTGCTTGCGTGGTGGCATTTGTCTCGCCCGAGTTCGTCAGCTCTCTCTTCGGGCGAGAAGTGAGCGGCTCGTTAGTGCGCTATGCGGCGGGCGTCGGAATGATCTGGGGGATATTTCTCGGGACCGCGGCGATGGCGTTTTCTCTATTACTTGTCACACTCATTCACATTGCGCGCGTCATAAAAAGGAAAAGCGACGGGCAGAACCCTTCGTGACAAAGAGGTGGAAACAAAATGATCAATTTCCTCATGACGTGAATATCAGACGTATACCTTTCGTAATGGAGGGCGCCGCGCTGTCGGCGCCTTGACATTTGGGACACGACGGCGCGTGTCCCTCCGGATTGCCAGATTAGCGCGCTTACTTCTGCGGCGCGTCGACGGTGAAGATGTCGCACTCGCCCTGCGCGGCATGATCGAACGAAATCTTTTTCCCGTCCGGCGACCACTTCGGTGAGGTGTTCCGGCCGGGCAGGTTCGTTAGACGCTGCACGGAACTGCCATCAGCGTTCATGACGTAAATTTCGTAATCGGTTTTGCTTTCGCGGTTCGATCCGAAAACGATTCGCTTTCCATCCGGCGACCAGCGCGGCCACCCATCGAATGCCGGATCGTTCGTCAAATTTCGCATCGATGAGCCGTCGCCGTTCATGACGAACACCTCGGAATTTTTTTCGCCGAGCACTTTGCGAAATAGAATCTGCCGTCCATCAGGCGAATAATTCGGGTAAGTGTTGATGCCCTTGTCTTGGGTGATGCGTTTCGCATCGGTCCCGTCCGGTTTAATCGTGTAAATTTCATAAACCTCGCCTTCGGGGGCATTCGTTTGGTTCGGATTATCGCGAGCGGAGCAATAGATGATGCGCTGACCATCCGGCGACCAATGCGGGTGAATCGCGTCCGAATTGTCTTTCGTTACCTGACGTGGTACGCCGCCGTTCAGATCGACCGCAAAGATTTCATTGTGCCCGGTGCGATCAGAAACAAACGCGATTTGTTTTCCATCGGGCGACCATTCCGGTGTGAAATCGTTCGCTTCGGTCGTGGTGATCCGTTTCAGCTCCCGTGTTTCAATTCGCCAGGTGTAAATGTTCAGCTTGCCCGAGCGGATTGAATCGAAAGCAATCGTCTTTCCATCCGGCGACCAACTGCTTTCCTCGTTGATGGTTCCCATGAGCTTTCTGGGCTCAATGGTTTGCCCGGCGACGCTGTTCACCAGGATGAAAAGCGATGCAACGAGGCCCGCCCCCGCGTTCTGAACTGAAATCATGGCGATCGTTGAAAAAGAATCTCGCTGCCGCTGATTATATCGACTGCTTAAAGCAGTCGATGGAGGGCAGGGCCCTGGCCGAGATTCTTCGACTTTTGTTCTTAGTCATCTCGCAGCGAGTTTTGCCGCTGCCGTATCCCTTAAGGGACGGTCAGCGTCAATTCCATTCCTTTCTTCCGGTGCTCGTCTAGAGGGCAGTAGACTGTGTAGGTGCCGCGTTTGAGTTGGACGTGCAGTACTTTGGTCTCGTTCGGCAGCAGATCGACCATAAACTTGTGGCTTCCGTCCTTGCCGCGGACCACGAAATTGTGTTTCACGTCTCCGGCATTCTTGACCACGAACGCAGTCTTGCCTGGTTGCAGGCTCGCCGGCATGTCGATCTTGTAGTTCGACAAGGTGACGTCGACGCGCCGCGCGTCTGGATCGGGTGTCACCGCATCGACCACTTTGTTGATCACTTTTTTGGTGCCCTTGACTACTTTGTGTCCGACATTTTTAGCTGTCTCGGCCGCGTCCTCTGCCACGTCAGCTGCCTTTTCGACCGGACCCTCTGCCCAGACAACATCCAGGGACAGAGCGACCGCGATGATAGTTGAAAGAGGAAGTTTCATAGTACTAAAGATATCGCACGCAGCCTGCGAGTTAGCTGCGCCCAAGTCACCACTGGAATCTTGTGATATCACCGGAGAGAACCCTGAAGGCGCCGTGCCTGCCGACGTCGACCTTGCGGCATTTTGGCCCCAGGGTTAACATTGATGCATGAGCACCCTGACCGAAATCGAGGCGGCTGCGGATGCCTTATCAGTAGAGGAGAAACAGAAGTTGCTCCGCTTTCTTACAGAACGTTTGAATGGTGAGAAGCAGGTGGAGCGGCAGAGTGACCTGAGCCAATTCTCAGGAGCCTTGCATCTTTCGCACGATCCGCTGGCGTGGCAGCGCCGCGTGCGCGGCGAGTGGGAATGACCGGCCTGCTCGACAAGAACGTCGCACTTTATCTTCTTGGCGGGCGAATAGCATCACCGCTTCCGAGTGGAACGTACGGCGTTTCTGTTATCACGGAAATGGAGCTTCTCGCGTGGCCGTCGTTGAGTGCGGAAGAAGAGACGGCAGTTCGAAAGTTTCTCGATCATGTCACAATTTGTGAATTGACCGCAGCGATTCGTGCTCGCGCTGTGCAGCTGCGAAAGGCAGTTCACCTGAAGCTGCCGGATGCTGTGGTTTGCGCTACCGCCATGGAATTCGGCGTGGAACTTTGGACGAATGACGCCGCGTTTGCGAAAGTTCCTGGGTTGCGTTGCCGATCGGTGCGTATCTCCGCTTAATTTGATCGGGTGTAAACAATCTCGCCGCCGATAACAGTCATCTCGTACCGCGTTTTCAGAATGTCCGGCGCGGGAATTTTCATAATGTCTGCCGAGAGGACGGTGAAATCGGCGAGCTTGCCTGGTTCGATCGAGCCTTTGTCGTTTTCTTCAAAGGCGGCGTAAGCGGCATTGATGGTAAACATCTTGAGCGCTTGCTCGCGCGACACAGCTTGTTCGGGATGCCAGCCTTCGGGTTGAGGCGGAACATGGGCATCCTGCCTGTGTGCCCAGCGGACATCCTGTCCGCTGTTCCGGTCTGAGCGGAGTTCAACTCCGCTCGGCGCACCGACTGAAAGTCCGTGTTCCGGCAGTGGGCGGCGCGTGACCGCCGCGTAGAATTCGATCATCGGTTCCCCGCGTTCGACCGGCGCGTCGGACCCGCCGCAAATGATTGCGCCCGACTTGAGCAGACTATTCCAGGCATAGGCGCCGGCGAGACGCTTCATTCCGAGCCGCGCCGGCGCGAAAAACAAATCGCTGATTGCATGGGACGGTTGCATCGAAGCGATGACACCGAGCTTGGCGAAACGCGGGATGTCTTGCTCGCTCAAAATCTGCGCATGCTCGACTCGCCAGCGAACGTCGCTTGGTTTTGGAGGGCGGAGCTCTGCGACGCCGGGCTCGCGGGAGCTTGCCCCTCCAACCGGAACATTTCTTTTTTCTGGCTTCACCGCATTAAACGCTTGCTCGTAAAGATCGAGAATCAGCCGATTAGCGCGGTCACCGATGGCGTGCGTCTCGACTTGAATGCCATGGCGCAACGCCTCTTCAAACATTGGCCTCAGCTCTTCCGGTTTCTGCGTGAGGAAACCGGAGCTGTCGGCTTTGTCCGAATAGGGCGCGAGTAAGGCCGCGCCGCGCGAACCGAGCGCACCATCAAAAATCACTTTGATCGTGCGCTGGGTGAAATGGTGATCGAATGCATTCAAAGTCGGGCCATTTTTCAGCAATGCATTGGCGGCTTCACCTGGCCCGTAAGCGGCATTGATCATGCGCAGCTTCACTTTCCCGGCAGCGTAGGCGCGCCGGATGATTTCCTGATCCGACAACTCACTGCCGGCGTTTTGAATCTCGCACCATCCGAGTTCGATCTCGCGTTTGATACCAAGGAGCAGGGCTTGTTCGCGCTCGGCCTCGCTTGGCGGCGGAATATTTTTTCCGACCAGATCCATCGCATTATCGAGCAGCACCCCAGTGGGTTCGCCGGTCTTGGCGTCCTTCAGAATTTCGCCGCCGAATGGATTTGCCGAATTTCGCGTGATACTCGCGAGTTTCAGGGCGACGGAATTTGCGACCGCAGCGTGACCATCCGCGCGGGTGAGGAAGACCGGATTGTCCGGTGCGATTTTGTCGAGATCAGCGCGGGTTGGAAATTGGGGCGGTTTCCAGAAGGTTTCAATCCAGCCGCGGCCCGTGATCCATTTGTCGCGCTCCGTTTGGTCGACGCGCTCCTTGACCTTCGCGAGAAAATCTTCGCGCGTATTCGTGCCTTCGAGATTTAAGCGCATCTCCCGCTCACCGATTCCGAAAATATGACAATGCGAATCGGTGAAACCGGGCGTGAGGGTTTTGCCTGCCAGATCAACGACGCGCGTTTTGTCGCCCCGGAATTTTCCCGCATCCGGATTTGATCCAACGAAAATAATGCGATCGCGATGGACCGCGATCGCGTCGGCGTGCGGCTGCTTTTCGTTTACGGTGTAGATGTTTCCGTTAATGAAGATTGTTTCGGCGGTTTCTGCGCCGGCAGTAATGCCGCTCATGAACAGCAGGATAGCAGCGGCCACTCGCATCAACCGGACTCTTCTGTTATTCGGAGGGAAAATGCCAGCCCGGCTCGGACCGAATTTTTTTTTTGCCAAGCAGTGGCGTGTTTATAGAATCAGCGCACACTGTTTCGGCAGCGCGTGCAACCTTAACCATTTGCTCATCTGAAACCGCCACCCGTTTTTGCCAAGTCCATCGCGGGAAAAAATTGGCGGCGGATGATCAGGCGCAAACGAAGGCGCTAATTTTATGGCGAACTTTTTCCCGCGCTGGTCAAATTGGTTGCCGCTCAAGCTGGCCATTTGCAGCGTGGTGATTGTCTGCGGCCTTACTGCCGGCACCTGGTATTACGTCACCCCGAAATATACCAAGGTCGGGTACGAGCCGATCCAGCCGGTGCCTTTTCCACACGACATTCACGTTTCCCAGCTGGGAATGGACTGCCGCTATTGCCATAGTTTCGTGGAAGAGGCGGCGCACTCCAACGTGCCCAATACCCAGACCTGCATGGCATGTCATCAGCAGGTGCAAAAAGATAATCCAAAGCTCGAGCCAGTTCGCGTCAGCTGGAAAACGGGTCAGCCGGTACAATGGACGTGGATTCACCGGTTACCCGATTACGTTTTTTACAATCACAGCGCCCATGTGAATCGCGGGATCAGTTGCGCGAGTTGTCATGGGCAAATCAATCACATGCCGGTAGTGTACGACGCCAAGCCGATGAGCATGGCGTGGTGTTTGGAGTGCCATCGGCATCCGGAAAACTTTTTGCGCCCGGAAGACCAGATCACCAATTTGGATTGGAAACCCTCGGACGTGAATCCGGCCGAATTCGTTGCTAAGTACGGACAACCAAAAGACACGCGCGAGGATTTTTCGAAGAAGAAAAGGTTAACCCAGCGGGAGATTGGCCAGACCTTGAAGGAACACTGGAACATTCAGCCTTCGGAGAATTGCCAGTCATGTCATCGATGATGGCGGTATTTCCTAAAAGGGGCGCAGGCCTCTGGCCTGTGGGGCAGGCGGGCGTCTCGCCCGCCCAGTGGATACTTAGCACCCAAACGGCAGGCGTGACGCCCGCCTGCCCCACAGCCGAGACGGCCGCGCCCCAAACGATATGAAGCGCGTCTTTCAACATCCACCCGCACCCACATCAGGGCGACGCTATTGGCGGAGCACGGATGAACTGGCCGAGACGCCGGAGTTCCGCGAATGGCTCGAGCGCGAATTCGCCTCCGGCGCAGCGCAACTGAATGGCGACGAATGGTCGCGCCGAAGTTTTCTGAAACTAATGGGCGCTTCCGTGGCGCTGGCTGGATTTGGCGTCAGTAGCTGCCGCCGCCCCGAATTGCATTTGGTCCCATTCACGAAAACCGTTGAGTGGACCATTCCCGGAAAATTCCTCTACTACAGCACCGCAATGCCGCGACGAAACGGGGCCGTCCCGCTCCTCGTCACTACGGTCGATGGACGGCCGATCAAACTTGACGGCAATCCGCTGCATCCGGCGAGCAATGGCGCCAGCGATGTATTCGTGCAGGCCGCAATTAACGAGCTCTACAACCCGCTGCGAGCAAAACGCATTGCCGAGAATGGCAAAACCAGCACTCCGGCCGCGTTTGAGAAATACCTGGGCGATTTGCGCAAAAAAATGGGGGACGGCGTCGGCTTGGCGTTTCTGGTTGAAGAAACGCATTCGCCCACGCGGGAAAGAATGCGCGGCGAACTGGAGAAAATGTTCCCGCGCATGCACTGGTGCGTTTACGATCCGTTGCGGAGCGAAGCGCAAAATTTCGCCACCCAAATTAGTTTCGGCGACAATTTGCGTCTCGTTCCGCGGATCGAACGCGCCGACGTAATTCTGGCGCTCGATAGCGATTTCCTCGATTGCGGCGAAGGCGACATCGCATCGTCGCGTGGTTTCAGTTTTCGGCGTCGCGTCAGTTCGGCGAAAGACTCGATGAACCGGCTCTATGTCGTCGAGAACCGCTACACTCTTACCGGAGCGATGGCCGATCACCGGCTGCGTTTGCCGGCAAGTCAGATTCCGCTGATAGCGCATGCGATTGCGACCAGGGTCGCGACAACGACAAAAGACGCAGGCCTTGGTTCGATCCTCGCCACCTTGCAGGTTCCCGCTGGAGGGGCGCAGTTCGACGAGCAGTGGTTGAACGAAGCGGTAAACGATCTGGTTTCGAAATCGGGCGCCAGCCTGGTTTTGGCCGGACCGCAACAGCCGGTCGTCGTTCAGTTGCTTGCTTACGGAATTAATTCTGCGCTGAAAAATGTCGGGAGCACAGTGTTGCTCCGGGAGCGTCGTCGAAATCCGCGCGATAACAGTATTCTCCAACTCGCCGGCGACATCGCTGCCGGCCACATTAAACAACTTTTCATACTCGGCGCGAATCCAGTGTTCAATGCACCGCGCTCGATCGCCTTCGATTCCGTGCGCAAGGTTTGGCTCGATTGGCCCGAGCTGCAAAAAAGGGTGCCCGATGTAATCCGGCTCGGCTATTACGAAGACGAAACTTCCGCGCTTTCTCGCTGGAATCTCCCGGCCTCACATTTCCTGGAATCGTGGGGGGATGCGCTCAGCTCGGAAGGGCATTACCTGGCGATCCAACCGATGATTCTCCCGCTTTTCGGCGGGTTCTCCGAGCTTGATTTGCTGAACGCGGTGATGGCCAAGCCGAAAGTCGACGGGCCCGAATTGGTGCAGGAGACTTTCCAGGCAAGCGAGCCCATTGGGGATCCCGCGACCGCCTGGTCGAAATTTTTGCATGACGGTTTTGCCTCGCACATTGTGCTGCGGGACCGGCCGCCCGCATTCAATGGCAACACCGCCGGTGGCATCGCGCACAATCTTTGGAGCCAGCCCCCGCCCGCACCGACTCCGGAATCACCCGAGATCGTGCTGGTGCGCGATTACTCAATCGACGACGGCCGCTACATCAACAACGCCTGGTTGCAGGAGATGCCCGATCCAATCACGAAATTGACTTGGGACAACGCTGCTCTGATCAGTCCGCGTTACGCCAAAGTGCTCGGGGTAGAGACGGGCGACCTCGTTCAGATCGCGGTAAGCGATGCCATCCCGGCCACTCCGCCACCCGTGGAAGGTAAACCGGCTTCGCCACCGCCGCCGCCGCCCAAACAGCGGGAGCTGGAAATTGCAGTCCTGATTTCGCCAGGTCATGCGGACAATTCGATCACCATTCCGCTCGGCTACGGTCGCGCTAGTTTGACCAGCGTGGGCGAGAGCAGCGGCTTCAATGGCTATTTACTGCGTACCGCGAATAACCCGCATTACATCGTCGCCGACGGAAAGGCGGTCGGAAGCGTCTCAGTCAAGAAAGTTGGGAAGAAATATCCACTTTCGATCACGCAGGATCATTTCAGCATCGAAGGCCGCGGGTTGGTCCGCGAGGCGACGCTCGAGCATTACCGGGAAGACAACGAGTTCGTGAAAAAAATCGCGGGTGACGACGAGCTTCCAGAAAAATTACCTTCGCTCTACCGTCATCCGCCGTTGCTGGCGGCGCAGCAGTGGGGAATGACGATCGATTTGAATACCTGCACCGGGTGCAGCGCCTGCGTCATTGCCTGCCAGGCGGAAAACAATGTCCCGGTCGTTGGCAAACTCCAAGTCGCCCATGGACGTGCGATGCACTGGCTGCGGATCGATCGCTATTACGCCAGTGAACATGGTTACGACCAGGACAAGGGCGAGCTTCCGGAAGATCCCGAGATGGTGCACGAGCCGATGATGTGCCAGCACTGCGAAAACGCTCCCTGCGAGACGGTGTGCCCGGTGAACGCTACCATCCACAGCGAAGACGGCCTTAACGTCATGGCCTACAACCGCTGTGTCGGCACGCGCTACTGCGCGAACAATTGCCCGTTCAAGGTGCGGCGCTTCAATTATTTCGATTACAATCAGCGACCGGTCGGCAAAAAGAAAATCGCCGGCGCCCTTAATCTTTATAAGGAATACTTCGCGCCGTTCACCGATAAGGGCGCGCCCGACACCGTCAAGCTTTCGAAAAATCCGAACGTGACCGTGCGCATGCGCGGCGTGATGGAGAAATGCACATTTTGTGTGCAACGGATCGAGGAAGCGAAAATCGCCGCTCATGTGCACGCGGGCGCTTCCTCGGCTGACCTCCGAATTCCGCGCGATTCCTTCACCACTGCTTGCGCGCAAGCCTGCCCGAACGAAGCCATCGTTTTCGGAGACATTCGCGATCCGGAGAGCAAGGTTTCGAAAATGAAATTGCAGGATCGCAATTATCGCCTGCTTCAATATTTGAACGTGAACACCCGCGTCAGTTATCTCGCGCGCATTCGCAATCCGAATCCGAAAATGCCCGACGCGCGTAAAATTGGCATCGCCAGCCCTAACGAGGAGAAATCATGACCGTCATTCTGAGCGGAGCGAAGCGGAGTCGAAGAATTCCGCCGCGATACCTTAAAGCTTACGCATCGGGATCCCTCGGCTTTGCTCGGGATGACAAGTAAATATGGACGGCGCCGCCACAGCAGCAGAAGTAGAAATAACTGAGAGCGAGGAGATCGCTTCCACCGAGAAGCCGCTTACGCGCGTGCCGCTGGTATTGAACCGGCGGAGCTACAGCTGGATCACCGAGCGCATCGCCGGTGCGGTGGAGAATCGCGCGCCGCGGTGGTGGTGGGTCGCGTTCGCCGTCACCTCGATGATCGCCGGCTTCGGTCTCTTTTGTCTCGGGTATCAAATTTCCACCGGGGTCGGGACCTGGGGACTCAACCATCCTGTCGGCTGGGCCTGGGACATTACTAATTTCGTGTTCTGGATCGGTATCGGGCACGCCGGCACTTTGATTTCGGCCATTCTTTACCTGTTGCGACAGAAATGGCGCACT
>OBJR01000066.1_pt1 | contig 11579 bp, 6 predicted proteins | sample 1519711 | NCBI WGS metagenome assembly OBJR01 (sample SAMEA3235155, study PRJEB22506) | soil metagenome | biome: Forest; feature: Temperate coniferous forest; material: soil | place: Canada | collected 2011-06-18 | depth 0.2 m | reverse complement strand
GGCGGAACCAATCCGCGCCGTCGCAAAATTTTTCTTCGAAGGTGAGCGCAAATTTTTCGTTAAAGGCGTGACCTACGGCCCATTCAAACCAGACGCGTTAGGCACTTACCTCGGAATACGAGATCAAGCCGCGCGTGATCTTGCCCAGATTCGTGCATCCGGGTTTAACGTTGTTCGCGTTTATCACTGCCCGCCGCGTTGGTTTCTCGATGCCTGCGCGGAGGCCGGAATGCGTGCGCTGATCACGTTGCCCTGGGCCAAGCACATCGAATTCCTGCGCGAGCGATCGGCCCGAAATGAAATCACCCGTTCCGTTTCCGACGCCATCAAAATGCACGCCGGTCACCCCGCCATTTTCGCCTACCTCGTTGGTAACGAAGTTGCGCCGCAAATGGTGCGCTGGCTCGGTGTGCGCCGCGTCACCGAGTTCATTGAGCATCTCATCGCCATCGGTCGCGGCCTCGATCCGCGCGTTTTATTTTCCTACGCCACGTATCCGCCGACGGAATTTTTGCTCCCGCAAAACGTCGATTTTTTTTGCTTCAACGTTTACCTGCATAAGCAGCGCGATTTCGAGCGTTATCTCTTTCGCCTGCAAAATCTCACCGAAGATCGTCCGCTCATTCTCGGCGAGTTCGGAATGGACACGATCCGGCACAGTGAGGATGAGCAGGCCGAAATGCTGAGCTGGCACGTCGATAGCGTGATCAAATGTGGACTCGCTGGCACCGTTTTCTTTTCCTGGACCGACGAATGGTACACCGGCGAACAGGAGGTCACTGATTGGGCATTCGGACTTGTCACGCGCGATCGGCAACCAAAAAAAGCGCTTCATGCCCTGCGCGAAAAACTCGGGCAAGACGATGCCATTCTTCCGCACCGTCATCTCAATCAAACGCCATCGGTCTCAATCATCGTTTGTTCGTACAACGGCGGCGCAACATTGCGATCGTGCCTCGAGTCGCTCGGCAAAATCGATTACCCGAAGTTTGAGATTGTCCTGGTGGACGATGGATCGACCGACAACACCGCGCAGATCGCCGCTGAATTCCCGAATGTGCGTTACATCCATCAACCCAACCGCGGGTTGAGCGCTGCGCGCAACACCGGCGCTGCTGCCGCACGCGGCGAAGTATTCGCTTACACCGATGCTGACTGTATGGCCGACGTCGATTGGCTTTATTATTTGATCGGCACGCTGACTAACGGCGACTTCGCGGGCGTGGGCGGTCCAAATGTTTCGCCGCCGGCAAAAACATGGATCCAGGCTTGTGTCGCCGCTGCGCCCGGTGGGCCGAGTCACGTCCTGTTAACCGATATCGTCGCCGAACACATCCCTGGTTGTAACATGGCGTTTTGGCGGTGGGCTTTCGAAAATGTCGGCGGGTTCGATCCGGAATATCACGCCGCCGGCGATGACGTAGATTTTTGCTGGCGGTTGCAACAAGCCGGCGGGGTAATCGCATTCAGCCCTACTGCCATCGTCTGGCACCATCGTCGTTTTACCCTGCGTGCGTTTCGCAAACAACAGGAAGGTTATGGCGAAGCCGAGTCGTTGTTGCGTTTCAAGCACCTCATATTTTTCGGCCCAACCGGAACTGCGAAATGGCGTGGGCAAATTTACGGCACGCCGCGTTTCAGTTGGTTCCTTGGCCGCCCGATTATTTATCACGGAATTTTCGGAGACGGATTCTTCCAATCGATTTATCCCACTCCGCAATCGGAAGTGGCAGGTTATCTCAGCAGCATCGAATGGTTCACGCTCACCGTTTTTCTTTTCGGCGTGGGCGTGTTTGTTCCACCGCTGCGGATCGTCCCGTATCTGATGCTCGGCGGCACACTTTGTGTCGCGCTCTCTTACATGGTGCGCGCGCGGATCGAGCCGCGCTTCGATACCATTCTTTCCCGCCTGCTGGTCATGTTCCTCGCTTTTGCGCAACCACTTGTCCGAGGTTGGTCGCGTTATTTTACCTGGCTGCATTTCAAACGCACTCCCGGTTCTGTCATTGCGCAACACGAGAAGCTTCCCGTCGGTAAAAAATTTGGCGGCAACTGGGGCCGCCTCGCTTACTGGAACGAAGAAGGAAAGGATCGTCACAGCCTCTTACGAGAAATTTTCGCGCTTCTTGATCAGGAAAACTGGCGCTACTCGATCGATACCGGCTGGCAGGAATGGGACATCCATATTTATGGGAACTTCTGGTGGAGCATCATTTTGCGAACGGTCACGGAATATCACGGCGGCGGAAAATGCCTGACCCGCGTTCAACTCCGCTACCGATACGTCACCACCACCGTCATCGTGAATCTCATCGTCCTCGCCTTGCTCATTTACCATTTCCTTAACACCGGGCATGTGCACTTGATCTTTGCTGTCCCGTACGGCGTTTTCGCGCTGTTTCTTTTTCTCAGGGCGCGCCGCCTGAAAACGCGAGTGCGGGAGCTCGTCGATTTTGCGGCTTACCGTCTCAACATGAATCGTATTTTGCGATCGCATTCTCGTCTTAATCCAACCACCGCAGCTTCAAAGTGAAGGTGCGATTTTGGATTGCGCTCTGCGCGCAGTTGCTGTTCTTCGCTTCGCTTAATTTTTTCGACGACTGGACCCTGGAATGGATGCCGGTGTATTTTGTCATCTGCGCAACTCTGTCCGGACTCTCTTACCTGATAGCGGTGACGGAGTTTCCAGCGATTAAGCAAAACGCAGCCTGGATTTTTTGGCTCACCACCATTGCGCTGCGTTTACTGGCGCTGCCACTGGCGCCGGCTAACGAAGTTTGGCGTTTTCAAGCGGACGGAGTGATTCAGCGCGCCGATTTCAATCCCTACCAGATTGCACCGAGCGATCCGCAGGTAGCCAAGAAAACGCCGGAACTCGCGCGCGTTCCACGGAATGATGCGCCCACCGCATTCGCGCCAGGCGCGGAAGTTCTATTTCGCACCATCCCGGCGACAAATAGCGCGCTGATCTACAAAATGATTTTTGGCGCTACCGATTTACTCGCGATCGCGCTCCTCCTTCGGCTGGTTGATAAACAAACCGCCGTCTGGTTGGCCTGGAATCCACTCGTCGCCTACAGCTTTTTCGGGGCAGGTCATTTCGACAGCCTGGTTTTGCTCGCAATTGTGGCGCTGATTTTTTTGCTCGAGCGCTTTGAAAAGACGGCGCAATCGCGCTGGAAATTCGCGCTTGGCGCTGCCGTCGCGCTCGGAATTGCGATTGCGCTTCGACCAATCTGCATCGTCTTTTTGATTCCGTGTCTCTTTGCACTGCGTCGCTATTCCGTGGTCCTCGCGGCCGCCATAGCTGTGCCTGCTGCGCTCGGTTCCGTGTTTCGCTTTCCGTTTCTCGAAAATCTTTTCGGCGACTTCGGCCACATCAGCCGGCTCAACGATTTATTTTGGTGGCTGATCGAAGACACCATCTCACCCAACTGGCATCAGCAATATTATCGCTACAATGTGATCATTCTTCTCGTGGCAGCGGCGATCGCGCTTGCTTTCGCTCGTAATTGGCGGCGCGGCCTGCTCTGGTCTCTGGGCGCGGCTCTAATTCTTGCGCCGGTGTTACACGCCTGGTATCTCCTCTGGATCCTGCCGATCGCGACTTGGCGGCGTGCCTTTGCCTGGCATTTTCTGGCCGTCACTATTTTCGCTTATTACCTCTTCTATAACGAACGGCTTTTCGCTCTTCCCTGGCACGCTGAGCCGTGGCTGCGAGGCATGATCGTGCTACCCGTCCTCTTCGCTCTGATTGTAATGGCGACGCAACGCTCTCCGCGTCAAACCGCCGGCTAACCAAACACTTCGCTCATTGCTTTCTCGAAATCCTGCGGCAACGGCGCTTCGAAATGCATTCGCTTCTTCGCCCGTGGATGATCCAAGCCCAGTTTCCATGCATGCAACATCTGACGCGAAAAATTTCCTGCTCGTCGCCCGGCGTAGGTGGTGTCGCCCAAAATCGGATGCCCGAGATGTTGAAGATGCACACGAATTTGATGCGTCCGGCCACTGTGCAATCGGCATTCGAGTAAACTCGCGTCACCTCCACTGCGCACTACTTTGAAGTCCGTCCTCGCTTCTCGTCCGCCTTCACGCGCGATTGCCATTTTTTTGCGATGAACCCGATGACGCGCGATCGCGGCAACAATTGTTCCGGAATTGCCCCGAACCTTCCCCGCGACGAGCGCGAGGTAAATCTTGTCGACCGTGCGGGCCGCGAATTGGTGCGACAGCGCCAGATGCGCAAAATCATTCTTTGCCACTGCCAGGCAGCCGCTCGTTTCTTTATCAAGCCGATGAACAATGCCCGGTCGCTCCTTGCCACCGATGCCGGAAAGATTTTTGCAATGCGCAAGCAAGGCATTAACCAGCGTGCCGCGTTTGCGTCCAGCGCCAGGATGAACCGAAATTCCCGCCGGTTTGTTTATAACGATCAAATCGTTGTCTTCGAACAAAACGGAGAGCGCCATCTTTTCAGGGACCAGGTCAATCGCTTGAACAGGTGGTTCCACCAGAACAATGCGGTCACCCGCGCGAACGATGTCGCGACCGCGCGGCGCGGCGCCGTTTACGGTGACGAAACCCTCCCGAATGAGCGCTTGAATTCGAGAACGAGAAAACTCGCGGGCGGAAGAAGCCAGAAACCGATCCAAGCGGGTGCGCGCATCTCCGGCTGTGACAATAAACTCGCGGCGGTTTTCCTGCGTCATTGACAATGTTACTATCGCGAAAATGAGCGATCCGAACACGATTTCGTGTCCCAAGTGCAGTGCGCCGGTAGATATCGGCGATGCCGAACCGCTCTCGCGCGTGTCATGTCCGGCTTGTGGCGAACGGGTGCGGATCGCGCGTTCCTTCAATCACTTCGAGCTGCGCGAGACCCTTGGCACCGGCGGGATGGGGACGGTTTACAAAGCGCGCGATACCCAATTGGACCGCGATGTCGCGCTCAAACTTTTGCGTAAAGATCTCGGACCGGAATATGCCAATCAATTGCAGCAGGAGGCTCGCATCACTGCTTCGATCAATCATCCCCATGTCGTCCAGGTATTTTCCTTCGGACGCGATCACGATCAGTACTATCTCGTGATGGAGCTGGTCGATTGTGGAACGCTCGACGATCAGATTGCGGAAAGAAAAAAACTCCCCGAAGAGGAAGTGGTCCGCGCTGGAATCGAAGTCGCCCGCGGGTTGCGCGCGGCCTATCGAAAAGGCCTGATTCATCGCGACGTCAAACCGGCAAATATTTTGTTCAACACCGACGGGATGGCGAAGATCAGCGATTTCGGTCTGGCCGGAATGGCGGAGACGCAGGTGCAAACCAGCGGCGCCATCTGGGGCACGCCTTATTACGTCGCGCCGGAACGATTGAATAATCAGCCGGAAGATTTTCGCAGCGATATCTACAGTCTCGGCGCTACCCTCTTTCACGCGGTGGCCGGACGCCCCCCTTTCGATGGCGAAACCATGTCGGCGTCCGATCTGCGCGCGTTGAAGAGCAATCCGTTGAAATTAAAAGACGTGGCGCCGGAAGTTTCACGCCCAACCGCCAGTGCCATCGCAAGAATGATCGCGCCCGACCCGCATTTGCGTTTCGCCTCGCACGATGCGCTAATCCTCGCTCTCAAGAAATCAGAGCGCATCCTTCGCGGTGAACCAGAACCATGGAGTGCGAAGGCGGCCTTGCTCATCGCCGCCGCTACACTCATCGCTCTAATATTTTTTGGTTGGATTTTCTTCAGCCGTCATGGAGCGCCCGCCAAAGTTACAGGCTTGGCCAGTGCAACTCCGGCTTTCGACATCAACCGCGAGTTTGATGATGGGCGCCAGCAAATAATCGACGGTAAATACCCGGCAGCGCGCGCCACCTTTGCGCGTCTGGCTTCGGCAACCAAAAACAAACAACCGATCTACGATTGGGCATTGCTCAATCAGGCCGCCGCCGCTTTGCTCGATCAGCAGGAATCGCAAAAGCGCCAGGCCTTGCACGAGGTGGAAAATGCCGGAAGTGGCGGTTTCGCCGATCCGCAGCTGGGCGCATTTCTTCTCGACACAGCGAAACGCGCCAATGAGCGCAGCGCCATTGTCCTCTCCGATATACCCGATCATGCGGCGAAACCATTTGCCTTATTCTTGTTAGGATTAACCGATGTCCAGCTTGGGCGATTCAATGATGCGAAGGCATTACTGGAGGCGTTTACTTTATCGCAACCGAGCGGGAGCTTGTCCTGGGTCGATAAATACAAACCGATCGCGCGAAAATATTTGGAGGATTCGCGGGAATGGCTGGCCTGGAGAGAGCAGAATGGATCAGCCAAAAGCCCTGCGGAAATCAGGAGTGCGCTGGAAAAATTGCGATCGCTGAAATTACAAAAGCCAACGGCAATTTCGGCCGAGGCCTTGTTGGCGGAAAGAACGCTGGCCAACCGGCTCGGTGAGGCCGAAGCAGCGGAGAAGCGGGCGCAGGAAAAACAGCATCAGGATTTGGTCGCGCGTGAAACGCCACGATGGAACGCAGCTCTGGAATCCTATCGGCGGCTCGCTGCGATTTACGATTTCACCGGAGCCGCTGCTGCAATTAGAAAAGTGAAACTGACGGAGACGTCGCTGAGAGAGATGCAACGTAATTATCAAAATGCGGCCGACTGGCTGGCACAATGGAAGGCAACGCTGATTCACGATTTGAATGCGGACAGCTATAACGGCGCCGTGGTTGCGAACGATACCCAATACAACGGGATCGCAGGCGCGACCGCAAACAAGCTGAAAATGAAAGTTCCTTATGGTTCCGCCGAAACCGACTGGCTGAAAGTGCCCGCTGCGACCCTCGTGACCGTCTCGAATTCCTTTGCCACGGATGCCGACCGGAAATGGCGCTGCGGGGTATTTGCCTGGGCGACGGGACAAACCGATGCCGCGCGGCAACTCTTCGATGCAGCCTGTTCAACCAAGCCATCTTACAGCGAACACAGGAAGTTTTTCGACCAGACGAGACGCTAACAGACTGTTGAGATACTTCATCCTAGCCTTCTCCCAATGGGAGAAGGAACCGCTTTCCGCCGAGCTATGCGGGAAAGCAGACCTCCTCTCCCAGTCTCTCCCGCTGGGAGAGACGCACGCGTAGGCGGCAGTGAGGGCATAGGAGTGGGTAGTATTGGGAGAGGATCGAGGTGAGGTTGGGTTTCGGCAGTCTCCTAAAACACTGGCAGGCCACCTGCTCAGACAAGGAGGGTGCGCACCACTTGCTGTTTTTTCTTCCTCGCGATTGGCCTAGCGATGGCGGCCACGCTGCCGCTTACGACGAGCGAGATCAGCCTCATGCTCCGCTCAGGTTATTCTGTGCCGACGATTGAAACGGAACTGGCCAACCGCCATTTCGCCGATCAGCTCGATGAGGCTAAACGCAAGCAGCTGATTAAAGATGGCGCCACGTCGCAGTTACTGGATGCGATTGAGAGCGGAAAATTTGCCGTTCCAAAAGACGAGCTCGAAAAATCGCGCCAGAAAATGGAAGAGCAGGCGCACGACCGGGCGCTCATGGCCGAGCAGGCGAAAAGAAATGACACGCTTTACCAAAACCAGTTGCTGAAACAACGGGCGCGGGTTGTCAGACAAGGTGCTGCTGATGCCATTGCGGGCGCAGCCAAGGGCAATCTGGTTCGCCTACAAAACGGTAATCTCATCTCCTGTTATGATGAGGAGCTGGCGCAGAAGCAAATCTACGGTCTTTATTTTTCAGCCCACTGGTGCGGACCTTGCCGGAAATTCACTCCGCAACTGGTTGCTTATTATAGTCAGATCGCGCGCGACCATCCCGAGTTCGAAATCATTTTCTTGAGCGCCGATAAATCGGCCGACGGCATGGCAACCTACATGCGGGAGAGTGGCATGCCCTGGCCGGCAATCGAATACGGCAAGCTCGCCAATGTTGCGGCGTTGCAAAAATACGCAGGCCGCGGCATCCCCGATCTCGTCATTGTCGATGCCAACGGCAAAGTTTTGGCCGACAGTTATGCCAGCGGCAAATATGTCGGGCCGGCCAAGGTCCTCGACGATTTGAGCACGATTTTCTCGCGCGCAAGTTCCACGCAAGTGGCCGCTAATCGCTAAGGAAACTCGGATAATTTTTCGTCATCCCAAATCGCGAAGAAACGCCAGGCCGGCTCAGCCTCAACTCTTGGTGCGTCTTTGTTTGGACAAGTCTAATGCAATACGAGCGATGCTGTAGAATAGCATCAGTGCAGCGACGGGAACCAGCCAGATACCCAGCCCCGGATCCCCGCCATAGCTAACGATTCCTCCCAGAAAGAAGCCGATCGGGAAAAGGAGTCCGGCCCAAATCAGACAGAAGGAGACCGCGGGCCGGAGTTCAAACCGCTCGACATTTCGAGTAGTCAAGCCGGCGACGATGTTGACTAATGCCAAGGCGGTTCCGTGAGCGTGCGCCAGGGTAAACATGAGTCGACGCATCTCGTTCCCGACGTCAACGTACCAACCGACTTTGAATCCGTGCAACGTCTCGAGCACGCCACCTAACGACAAAAAGACAAGCAGCGACCACCAGCCAAAGCGCAGATTGCGATCGGCGTTGTGCCCAATGGGGGGCGGGCGATCGGATGGACGCATCATTCAGCGAGAATAATTGGTTTGTCGTCGCGCTCGCTCCGCAACCGCTGAAAAATATCCTGCCGAAAATGGCCATCGGCATCCAGTGCCGTCTCCGGCTGGTAAGTCACTGCGGGATCGCGGATTTCGCGCAGCCATTTTTCATAGGCACGTGCGGTCACTTCACTGATCGAATCGTCGGTCGCGGTATAGGTGAAGGAAAAATCAGAAAATCCGGGCAATGTCTGCAGCGATTTCCATGCATCAAACCGCACCGCGGCGTAAGGATCACTCATGCTGTATAGGAGGTAGGGATAGATCCAGTCGCGTCCTGCAGTTTTTTGCGCGCTCTCCCAACCCATTCCCCAAGCTATGAGAGCACGCTGCCCGGCATCGCCTTTCACAATCCATTGCACCGCAGCAGCAATGTCTCGATCGTCGGACGAAAGCTGCAGCATAGGTTGGTGGTACCACGCCTCTAGTTTCTGCGCCGTCCAGGCAAGGGTCTGGTCGAGGTGACAAAGATTGCACGCATTCGGCCGTCCATAATTGATGCTTTCCACCACCGTAGGCGAAGAAACCTGGTGGCTGCGCATCGCGTGCAGTAAACCAAATGTCGTTCGAGGCATGTGACAGTTGTAACATCGGCTCCCGCTTGAATCAGCAACATGGTGGGTGTGCCCGCTAATGTTCGTCGCCATCGTTTGGTGGCACTGCAAACACGCTGCGTCAGAATCCATCTTCGGTTTCAGCTGGGCGGTACGCGCCCATTTTTCAAGACTGGTTTGGCCGGGAGAATCGAGATGCATTTCGTGGCAGGAAATGCAGGAGAATTCTCCTCCACGAAAACAGGGCGACGCTTGCACGCCGTTAAACTCTCTGCCCGTAACCCGAACCATGCCGTCGCCCCAGAATCGACTCCTAAAAAAATCCGGCTCAGTCCGGCGAATGAAATCCTTCTCTTCGGCGTGATCCGCCGCCTGTGGTTGAACGACGAAACGCTGAGCGAGATCGTGCGCACCCGGACGAAAGGCACTGCCATGGCGATTGAAATCAATCTTGTCTGACATGTTGTTGAATGCCCAGACACTGTGGCACTGGCCGCAATCGAGTGCCGAATCGGGTCCCTTCAACCGCGCCGGATTCCTCACTGTCGGATCCGTTTTGTCGGTGAGATGAAGTTTGAAGCGGCGAAGTGGATTGCGATTGCGTTCGATGTGCTCACGCCCCTCGCTGTGGCAGGCTTCACAGGCGACGCCGAACTCAGCGACCTGCGAATCCCATCTGTTGCCTTCGACAAAACGCGATTGCCCTTGCGTGACATGGCAATCCATACAGGCGCCGTTCCATGCACCGAGAGAATAATATTCCTTTAGATTGGGCGGAATCAGGAACGTCTGCGTCACCGGTGCCCACATTTTTTCCGCGACGATGTAAGCGAAAGGAAATTGTTGCAAAGTCCGGTCTTGGCCCGTCTCCAACCACGGGATTTGCAATGTGTGCGAACCCGTCAGCAGGACGACTTGTTGCGGTTCGCCGTAGCTACCGCCCTCTGATCGCACGCGAACGAAGAGCTTGTCGCCGTCGCGTTCTCCCTTGTACTCGCGGCCGTCGAAAGTGAGGTCAAGCTTGGTCATGTCATCGGGAAGACAGTCCGGCGTAGCTACCTGCGTCATGGTGCGATGAAATGACCCGTGCCAGCTTGTATAATTCCCGACATGACACGCTCGACACGCGTTCGATGTCACGTAACCGGGAATCTCCGATTGGATTGGCCGATTCTCCGGCGGTAGCGCCTCGGTCCGAAAATCACGGAGGGAAATCGAGGTGAGAATGCCCGCGCCGGCAATCGTCGCAATAATAAAGAAGCCATGCCACCAGGATCGAGATAGCTTCAACATTGCTCGTATCGATATTAGGGGAAGCACCACGCCGGGCAAACCTGCGATTGACTCTTAAATGGCACGACGGTGAACGAATCTCGGTTTCGAGAGTCAGATTTACACGACTGGTTCCGATGTTAAGTTTTGGCCAGCCCGTTTTTGCGCTCGGATAATTAAATGGATCAAACCCCGCCATTTCCTTCGCCGGAAGAATTAAAATCAAAGCTCGCGGAGTTCATGAAATCGAACTTCGGCGACCGGGTGGCGTTTACCACCCTCACCCAGCCGGATACCGTCGAGACGGGGGCCGATGAGAAAGGCCCGTCGGAAGAGGCGAAGGAATTCGAATTTCACTTTTTGCCGCGCGACATCAAAGCGCACCTCGATCGTTTTGTGATCAAACAGGACGAAGCAAAGAAAGTGCTCTCGATCGCAGTCTGCGATCACTACAACCACGTTAATCATGTCCGGCGATTGGACCAGGAAAGCGCAACCCGCGCCCAGGAGATGGAATATGCCAAGCAGAATGTCATTCTGGTCGGTCCGACTGGAGTCGGAAAAACGTATCTGATCAAGCACATCGCCGATCTGATCAAGGTCCCTTTCGTTAAAGCGGACGCGACGAAGTTTAGCGAGACCGGGTATGTCGGCGGCGACGTGGAAGATTTGGTGCGCGAACTTGTGCACAAAGCCGATGGCGATGTGAGCCGGGCGCAGTTCGGGATTATTTACATCGATGAAATCGACAAGATCGCTTCGGCCGGCAACATGATCGGACGCGATGTCAGCGGTCGCGGCGTGCAAACGACGCTGCTCAAGTTAATGGAAGAAACCGAGGTGCCATTGCGCAGCGCAATGGATTTGCAGGGGCAAATTCAAGCGGCGCTGGAATTTCAAAGGCGCGGCAAATCGAGCCGGCAAACCATCAACACCCGGCATATTCTATTTGTCGTTAGCGGTGCATTCGAGCGTTTGAAGGAACAGGTTTCGCGCCGGGTCAAAGGACAGATCGGATTCAGCGCCGAACCGATCCGCGTCATGGATAACGAGCTTTTCCAATTCGTTACCACGCAGGATTTCATCGAATTC
>OBJR01000065.1_pt1 | contig 11585 bp, 9 predicted proteins | sample 1519711 | NCBI WGS metagenome assembly OBJR01 (sample SAMEA3235155, study PRJEB22506) | soil metagenome | biome: Forest; feature: Temperate coniferous forest; material: soil | place: Canada | collected 2011-06-18 | depth 0.2 m | reverse complement strand
TTGCGCGACGCCCGGATCAATCAAATCGGCGAAGGGTCGAACGAAGTGCTGACTTCATTCATTGCCCTGGTGGGCATGCGCGGGCCAGGAATGGAGTTCAAGGAAATTTACGACACCATGATGTCGTTCTCGATGAATCGGGTTGGCAAAGCGTGGAGCGCGGGCATGAGCCGGCTGGGCGCGACCGTTCGGACGCCGGGCGTGCCGGTGCAGAGCGCGGAATTGCGCGGGTTCGCCGGACAACTTGGGCGTTTGATCTGGCGCTTTAATGTCGCGGTGAATCGTGCATTGGTCGTTTACCGCGAACCGGTGCTGGACATGCAGCTGATTCAGGAACGGATTGCCGGCGCGGCCATGGAACTATTCGCATCCACCTGCGCGCTCAGCCGCTGGGATTCGGAGTTGCACGCGCGCGGGCGAAATGGCGAAAAACAACCACTCGATTTCACTGTTCCGGAATATTTTCTGCGCAAATCGATTCGTCACGCCAAGGAATTGCTGGCGAAATTAAACGATAACGACGATCGTGCCCTGCTAGACGCCGGTAACGCCACTCTCAGCCAGGGCCGCTAGGCGCTCAGTAGCCAGTCAAAATTTTGGCGTAATTCTAGCTGTTTCTCGAGGGATGCGCCTCGACGAGCTGGAACTCAGTGCGCCTAACACAGTCGCTCTGCGCGAACTTGCGTACACTAGGGCTCCGTCGAGCTCGTCGGCGGCGATTGAGAATCGCGCTACTAGTTTCTCCACTTACGGCTTTCCAGTCGCGCTTAGTCTTGTGCTGCTGGCGGGGATTCTACTTCGCCTATTTTTGCCCGCTGGCTTCAACGGCACTGGTTTCGACGAAAACCTGTATCGCACATACGTCGTCATTTTAGACCACGTTGGAATATCGCACTACGCCACGCTGATCGACGGCTTCGTTATCGACCAGTTGAATCCGGATCACATGGCGATTCTGCCGCCTACCCGCATCTTCTATATCGTCGGCGGATATGCCTATCATCACTTATTTGCCCTCACGCCTTTATCCGCACTTCGAGCGCTTTCTTGCCACTTCAGCATTTTAACTTTACTCGTCTCGATCCTGTTCTGCTGGCGATTAACCCGGCGGCCGATGTTGACTACTGCGGTCGCCGCATTGCTGGCGTGCGATCCGGCCCAGATTCACCTTGGCCAACATGCCCTGATTGACGGCATTTTTGGGTTTTGGGCGCTGCTGGTGGTTTGGTTGCTGTGGGAGAATTTAAGGCAGCCGGATTCGGCTCGATGGCAAGTCAGTTACGCATTTGCCTTGGCGGCGATGGTAATGACAAAAGAAAACGCTTTCTTTGTTTTCGCTGCAGTCCTCGCAATTCTTGTCTCCAATCGTTGGTTTAAGTTTGGTCATGTTAACCGCCGCCTTGTCCTTACAACCTTTCTCGGCGCAACGGCAGGCTTCGCGGTCGTGGTGATAGCTGCCGGTGGACTCAAGCAATTCGTGTTGGTCTTTGAGCTGCTCAAACAAAAAGTTCCGGTTTTGCCATACACCATCCATACCGGAGGTGGACCGTGGCACCGCTACCTCGTTGACCTGCTTTTGGTCAGTCCTTTTATCATCGTGCTGGCGATGGCGAACATTTTGCAAAGTGGCGTCCGGTGTGCCGGCGCCAATCGCTACCTCACGGTCTTTTCCTGCGTGACCTACGCTATCCTAATGGCTTTTCCAGATGGCATGAATTTGCGCTACATCGTGATGCTGGACATGCCACTGCGCTTTTTAGCGGCAGATCAAACGTTCGCGCTCGCGAAAAATTGGGGTCGTTACAAAAACGCGTTGCTCGCCTGCGCGATAATCATGCTCTGCGCTTACGATCTACGTCAGCATCGGATCCTTTTTGTCAAAGGCGCACTGTACGAACTCGTAACCGAAGGGTTGGTGCGCGCGCAGGGCGTCATTCGATGAAACGCGCGGCCATTTCGATAAGGCGGTCGATCCGACTCGCTCCTGCGACGACGACGCGTATCCTGCCACCAAGCGACGAGCCGCGCGAGAGTAATCGCCTGTTGGAACAACATCTCGCCGAAACCGCGGCATTCTACGATGGCATGCCGGCGTCGCAACCTAATTGGTTTCGGCGCAAATATCTCAGGTGTCTGGCGCATTATTACCGCAATTGGATCCCCGCGAATGCAAGCATTTGCGAGATTGGCTGCGGTGATGGCAGTTTACTTGCGCTTCTCCCCAACAACGACATCAGTGGAATTGATATCTCTGAAAAGCAAGTGGCTAGGGCGCGCGAAGTAGTGCCCCGCGGGAAATTTTGGCATGGCGCAGGAGAAACTTTCCAGTTCGATCGCACATTTGATTTCATCGTTGTATCCGAGACGATCAACTCTGCCGCTGACGTTCAGCGCATTTTCGAAAATATTCGTGAATGTGCCCGGCGCGATACACGGCTTGTGTTGAATTTTTACAACACACTCTGGAAACCGCTGCTCAATTTTGCGGCAAGCCTCGGATTGAAAGCTCCTCAGCCCGAATCGAACTGGCTCAGCCGAACAGACGTCAAGAACCTCCTTCAACTGGCGGATTGGGAAGTGGTGCGGACCGAGACGCGCATTTTGATCCCGGCTCCCCTGTTCGGGCTCGACAAACTAGTTAACCGTTTTCTAGCACCACTGTTGTCTTCCTTTGGCCTAACCACTTTTATGATCTGCCGGCCGACGTTTCACGTCACCGAAAGGCTGAAAACAGTCACGATTCTCATCCCAGCCCGCAATGAAGAGGGGAACATTGAGGCGGCTGTGGAACGGATCGGGAGATTTGCCGGCAAAGGAGAAGTTATTTTCGTTGAAGGTCACTCCTCAGACGGCACTTGGGCGGAGATGTTGCGCGTGCAGGCGAAGTATCCGCGACTCAATATTCGCGCTTTTCAACAGACCGGTCGCGGTAAAGGCAACGCGGTGCGCGAAGGATTTGCCCAAGCCTACGGCGACATCTTGATGATCCTCGACGCGGATCTCACCATGCCGCCGGAAGAGCTAGAGAAGTTTTACGAAGTGCTCACTTCGGGCAAAGGTGATTTCGTCAACGGGGTTCGCCTGGTCTATCCGATGGAAGGTAAGGCAATGCAATTCTGCAACATTGTTGCGAACAAACTCTTTAGCTACGCTTTCAGCTGGCTGCTCGGCCAGCCCGTTAAGGACACCCTTTGCGGAACGAAGGTGCTGCATCGATCCGATTACCAGAAGATTGAACGGCACCGCAACTTCTTCGGCGATTTTGATCCGTTCGGCGATTTTGATCTGCTCTTCGGTGCCAGCAAACAACATCTTAAGATCGTGGACGTGCCGATTCGGTATCGTGACCGGCAATATGGATCGACAAACATTAGTCGCTGGCGCCATGGTCTGCTCCTACTGCGGATGGTGCTCTTTGCTGCAAGGAAAGTGAAATTCGTCTGACGTGGACGCAATCTGCTCGCTCGCTCAACACCAGGCCGAAATCGAAGAGAACCGCCGTTCATGGGAACGAAAGCCCACATTGCGCAGGATTTACGAGGGATTCCACTCCCAGATTCTCGCGTGGTGCCGTCAGGATTTGGGTTTGGCGACGGTCGAAATAGGCTCGGGCTTGGGGCAAATCAAGACAATCATTCCTCATTGCATAACCACTGATGTCTTTTCCAATCCCTGGATTGACCGAACGGAGAACGCTTACAAGCTTTCCTTCCCCGATGGTGGAGTCGCCAATCTCATCCTTTTCGACGTCTGGCATCATCTTCGTTATCCCGGAAACGCGCTAAAGGAATTCCAACGCGTGCTGTCGGCTGGCGGGCGGCTCATCATTTTCGATCCGTGCATCAGCTTGCTTGGACTGATGGTTTACGGTCTTTTTCATCATGAGCCAGTTGCCTTGCGGCAGCCCATTACCTGGTTCGCACCCAACCGGTGGGATGAGTCGCAAGCAGATTACTACGCTGCTGCAGGTAACGCGTGGCGCATCTTTCATCGAGGGGAAGCTCAGGAGAAATTTGGCGAATGGCGCTTACTAGAAGTGCAGCGCCAAAGCGCCTTTGCCTACGTTGCCTCCGGCGGATTTCGTTCGCCCCAGCTGTATCCTTCCGCATGGCTGCCGTTAGTGCAGCTCCTCGATCAGGCGTTGAACCTGTTACCAGCGCTATTTGCAACCAGACTACTCGTCGTTCTCGAAAAAGTGAGAGCTAGAAGCCTTCCTGCACAAGCCCCATCCTAACGTGAGCGGGTAATCTATCGTAGTAAGGCGTATGAACGGCCTCTGGTAATTCGAACTGTCTGATTCGGCCGTTGGCATCGCGCCGTGTAACAAGACTCGGGCGAAAGTAAGGCGTAGATGGTAAAGGTCCGTCCCAAATTCTTTCATCTCCTCCGACCACAAGGATCGGTGTCCCCTGTTGTGTCTGCTTCACTGAAGCGAATCCTTTCTCGATAGCAGGTAAGTCGTGGAAGTGGAAGTGGGAGACATCATCTACCGCGATGAGGGGGAGAAGCGCTGCACCACATAGTAAGACGCCGGTGACTTTGTGCCTGAAAAGCGAGCCGACGCCAAGTGACAGTATAAGGGAAGCCAACGCGAACAGGAACGCACAACCATAACGTAAATCTGGCACAGTAGCGAACCAATGAATTACTCCAAGACAAAGCATAACAGCTGCAGGCCAAAACCTAGCAAAGTTCCGAGGGAATCGACCAAGCCATCCTGCGAGCAACAGCAAACAAACGCCAAGAGTGCCGTAGGCGGCGATCATGTACGAGATATACTTGCCTGACAGATGCTTCAACCAAACGGAAACCCACGCGGAGCTCTCTAAGACGATCTCAGGTGATACTCCAGGCAAGCGTGCCCATGCCTTCAATGTGTCGACCAGCTGCTTCGCCATCGGTAATGGGACATGCCACGGCAAGAAGGGAAGAGCAGTCGCGCGCACCGGAAAGATTAAATATCCTGATAAACAGACACTTCGCGCCACCCATAACAGAAGCAAAGATCCAATGGTCACGAAGGCAATAATCTTCAATCGGAAGTGCAAACGTAGTCGGTCTCGCCAGAGCAGAAATACTCCGTACAAGAGCAGGAATACAAACAACGGGGTCGCACTGACTTTGATGGTGACAGCTAGGGCGGAGAGCACGACAGCAACAGAAAGATCAGTCGGCTTGTTTTCTGCACAAAATCGCAAAAGAAAGTAAACGCAGAGAAAAGTAATTAAATAGACTGGCGCGTCAGTTGATAACGAAGGGAGAGTGACAAAATGTGAGTTAGTAGTCACGAGCCAGGTCCAGAAACAACCACACGCCGCCAGGAAGAGCTTCGGAATCGATTGCCCACGATCGGTCCACCCGGCTAGCGCATCAAAGATCGCCCAGCCAAAGCCGAACAGCAGCAAGCAAGTCAGAGGGTAGGAGGATCTGTCTGAAAGCTCAGGAAAATCAACGATCGCAGCGATCGGTGTCCACAAAGAGTTAAAGCCCAGTCGCTCGTGCAAGTTAGCAAGTCCGCGAACTAGCGGGAAGCTGCTGCACCATCTAACGGACTGGATGTGGTACAGTCCGGTGTCAAAGTGCCTTAGTGGCCGGGAAGCAAATAGACAGACAAGTATTGCAACCAACAAGGCATGCAGGAGAGATTGCGCAGAAATTACCTGCCGGAGGACCCTGTTGTGATAGATCAAGAGAGCGTATCCAAGAAGCAGCGCCGCCACTGAAAGAGATTCCCCGAGCGGGATTAGGAAATGCAAACTGGTCGAAGCGATAGCTAGTGGCACAAAGCTAAGGATGATGAGAATGCCAGGATCAGTTGTGTTGGTATGCAAATCTCTCGTCGCCGGCACAGTAGTGAGAAGCAGGTAACAAGCGGTGCCCAGGCCCAAAAGAGCCGGCGCCCACATAATCAGAAGGAGCAGATTAAACAACATGCCAAGCGACACGCAGCAGGTTTATCGCTTCTTCACTGCGATAATTTGATATTGTGCGCCAAGGGGCAGACGACTCACGGCCGGCTCAATTGTTCGCAAGAACGCTACCGATCTTGGAAAAACAAAGAAGAAGCGTAACTGAACAATGCTGAACGCAGCTTTGCGCAGCATCTGAATGGCGGCGTGAGGAAACACTTTCTTAGCGTTGTGATCAAAAGGAATCGCCCGCATGATGTAGTGGACTCCCGGGTTCCATGGGTTGTTTTCCCACAAAACGAAGAGGCCGCCCGGTTTCAAAGCGGAATGAATGTAGGTAAGCGATCCATGGCGCTTTGGGGGCGGGATGTGATGAAATACCCCGTTGCTGAAAACAAGGTCTGCGTCTTGCGAGACAGAGTAGTCCTCGATGTTTTGGAAGGTGAGAAGTGAGTCGTCGAATCGCTCCGTCGCGATTGAAAGACTGATGGGCGACACGTCCAGGCCGTAGACTGTGGCGAAGCCCAATTTCTCGTTAAGTAATTGTGTGCTGCCGCCTGTTCCGCAGCCAAAATCGATGGCCTTGTGACGCGCTAAAGAAGGATCGATGCGTCGAAGGGCCTTGTCCGTTTCTTCCATTCGACGAGTCGCGAAATAGGCGCTTTGCTCGCCGCTGATTCTGAGACCGGCTTGGAGTGCCTCTTCATAGACTTGTGCATATCTGTCGAAGAGCGCACTGGCGTTCATTAGAGCCGTCTGAATTTCAAAATGCTGCTGAAAAAACTGAAAAGAATGGTTTGAAAACCGAGGACGGCAAAAGTGACGCCGGGAATCACGATCTTCATCGTCGCGTGGTAATCCATTCGCCCAAAATCGCGATGCTGCCACATTACGACCGACGCGCCGAGAAAGCTGATGCCTGTTAGCAGACCGATTAGTCCGCCGATCAATCCACGTTCCAAGGTAAGCTTGTTCGCGACCGCTTGGAAAAACCTGTCCTCTGGCAAGATTCGCTCCTGAATCGCAAACATCTTCGCGAAGACGGCGAAAAGGACGCATTGATGCCCGCAAACCACCCCTAGACTTCCAAAGAGAGTGGTATGGGCGTCGAAGGTGATATTATGGAAATGTAAGTTGGCGAGGCCAGAGATGGCAGCTAGCAAGCCAACAGTGATTAACAACAACCCAGGTAGAAGGAAGAGCCATCTCGGGCTGCACAGCAAGAAGAAACGCAGCGTTCGCCATCCATCGCGGTATGTCCGCAGATGGGAGCGTCGCCTCGTGCGACCGTCGCGATGGAGCGTGATCGGTAGCTCAGAAATACGAGCGTTGTGCAGCGTCGCTTTGATGAGCATTTCTGTGGCGAACTCCATTCCGTGGCAACGTTGCTCAATTCGGCTGTAGAGATGTTTGGTGAAGCCGCGAAAGCCACAATAAATGTCCTTCGCTGGTACCTTGAACATGAACCTCGCCAGAAAAGAAAGTAACGGGTTACCGATTCGATGCGACCAACGCATCGCCCCGCGCGCGATCGTGCCGCCGCCGGCAGGGAGTCTGCAGCCTTGAACAAGTTCGAATCCTTCACGAAGACGCGCGACGAACCTAGGGAGTTCGCTAAAGTCGTAGCTGTCATCGGCATCGCCCATAATGATGTATCGACCGGAGGCAGCGGCAATCCCGGCCATTAGCGCCTTGCCGTAGCCTTTTCCCGAGACATGAATCACCCTGGCGCCGAATTCTTTGGCGATGCGGTCTGAGCCATCAGTGCTGCCGTTATCGGCTGCGATTACTTCGCCGGCAATATGCGCTCCCACCAAGGCTGCCATAGCTTTTTGCACGCAAACGCCAATCGTGTCCGCCTCGTTGAGGCAGGGGATAACGACGGATACCTCGACAGGCCTGTCGCCAGTCGATTTCGACAGGGTACCAACGGACCAATGAGGAATATTCTCGTAAAGAGTCGACGGTAGCGTGGATGGTTGATTAATCGAGAGTCTCATGCTTACCCGGTGCGGGACGGCAGATGCCATCTAAATTCCCGAGCAGTATGGGTGCCAACGGGTGCTATTCAGCCCGCTAGGGGGAGTTTTCGATTTGCGCGCGTAATGCCAAGAATTCTGGCTGATCTGCTCGCAAACTAATGGCACGATCGATCTCTACCCGTGCGCTCTCGGTTTGGCCCTTCGCGATTAGAGTTTTCGCCAGAAGAAAATGTGTCTTCGGATTGCGCGCATCGATCGCCAGGGCCTCACGAAACCGTTGTTCAGCCACGTCAGACTGTCCATTCTCGAGGGCAAGAACGCCGAGGTTATTAATAGCGCCCCGGTGCTGCGGATCGAGGCGCAAAGTGGCAAGATAGAAAGTGGTCGCCGCTGCCGCGTCGGATTGCGCGAGCTTGAGGTTGCCGAGTGCGAAGTTAGTCTCAGCATTATCGGGAACGTAAGAGCGGGCAAGTTCGAGCTTCGGTTGCGCCAACGCGAAATTGCCCGATTCGAGTGCTTGCCAGCCGCTGTTGTAGGCATCGAGTGCCCAGAGTGACGGGTCGCGTTGCGGCCAGGATATAAAGACCGTGGAAACCGCCAGGAGCACGCTATAGGAGAGCGCCGGCCGAAAGTTGCCTGCCGCGAGGTTATTGAAAAACATGACCAACCCGAATGCGGCGAAGACAAGAAGCCCGGGAACAACAGGCAGTCGATAGCGCTCCGTGGTGAAAACCGGCAGCAACGCCACCATCTGCAGAGCGATCGCAGATGTGACCCAGCGCCCGGCCGGTGCGGCTTTCCATCCCAGGACCATCGCCGGTAACGCGAAGGCGGCGATCAGTCCAAAATAAATCCCAGGGAACGTCACTCTTTGCTCCCGCAGGATGGTAATGATGCTCAGATCGTCGTACTGGAATGCGCTCCAGAAAGTGCGCAATTTGAGCGCAAGTAGTCGCACCCAGGCCGCCGGATAGCGCTCGATGTAGTCACGCGCCTTAGCGGACCAATAGTGCGAAACCTCGCCACGTTTGAGCGAATGCCCGACAGCGGATTCGGCCGCGTCTATTGAATCCTGCAACATCGCAGCCTGCCCCGCGCGCAGGCCGGGAGGAAATCGCGGATAACCGTTGGCGCTGGGATTATTTCCAATCCAGAAATTAATACCACTGTGGGCGGACAGAAACACGCGGTCGCGGGCAATGAGACAATTGTGCACCCAACACGGCGAAGTGCCGGCAGCAGCGCCAAGGAAAAGCAGGACGATGGCACTAATGCGAGTACGGAATTGGGAATGCATGGAAATGGCCGGCTTGAGCACGATTGCGCTGATCAACAACGGGATGAGAAAAAGAACGGTTGCGATTGCCGTCGCGGTGAGGCCGACCAGCAGTCCGAGGAGGAATGCCTCCCATCCTTTTGGTGCGTTCCTACGGCTGATGATGCGCCAAAGGATGAGCCAGAAGATAAAGATGAACCAGGCGGTGGGCATGAGAATGGCGGCGTAGGTTTGTGCCGGGACGAAAAAGGCCCAGCCCGCCGCCCCGACCAAGCCTGTGATTTGAGCGCGGCGCGTTCCGGCTCCCTGAAAAATGCCGACCGAAACCTTATAGATCAGCACTGCCGTCCCAGCATCGAGCAATGCCTGCAAGAGTGCGGGAACAAATGGACCGTAGCCGGCAAGTTTGTAGAGGGCCGCTAGCAAGTAGGCGTACCCAGGCAGGCCGTAGAAGGCCAAGTGATCAGCGAGGTGTCCGCTAAGAATCCGCTGTGCCCAATCATCGTAAAAATGCATGTCTCCGCGCGTGGGCAGGAGATACGGCGAAACGGTTAGTCGGGCGAGGACAACGACACGAATGAGGAGAACAACGGCGAAAACGTAGTGCGCCGGCTGGAGGTGAAACGGACTGAGGAGCTTACGCGAAGTCACGATATCGGATCCATCAGTAAGTGGCGGCTACCGTAGCGTTTGCAAAGCGAGAATCACGCCTGAACGGGGCATTTGGGCTCCAAGGGAGACCGCACGGTTTCTAGAAATTCTAAAACGATCGCTGCTTGGCATCGAGGGTGCTCCTTAAGGCGGTTATTCCGAGGCGGGTGCTTCGGAGCGCAATCAAACAAACACTAGAGAACAGAAAGCAAAGTTAGCAATGTTGAACAAACTTAATAAACGTCGCGGGGGCTTCACCCTCGTGGAAATCATGATCGTTGTTGCGATCATCGCGCTCTTGGCCGCGATCGCGGTGCCCGGCTTCCTCCGTGCCCGTAAACGTTCCCAAGCCAGCCGAATCCTCAATGATCTGCGTATGATCGACGCTGCCGTTGACCAATACGCCATCGAAACTAACCGCAGCACCAATAACTCGGTTTTGGTCGCCGATTGGACGAACTATCTGAAGAAAAATTCGCAGCTGTACAACACGGGCGCCAGCCTTCTGGGTCACGCCTATGGTAACCAAACCGTGGACGTCATTCCGCAGGTCCCCACGGCCGACTACGCCGTGTTGTCGGACGTCGCCAGCACCGGTTTCTGGTCGCCCTACGGCCCGTAATCAAATCTGACGATTCATTCGCCTGTCATTCCCCCGCAAAGGGAATGGCAGGGAATGAGTTGTGAGATCGCAGCCGGAAGAAGCCGCGCCCATCGCAACCCAAACAGAAATAAGCACTAAACCAACGCAATAAAAAGATAATGTTAACCAAATTGAATCGAAAACATGCCGGCTTCACGCTGGTGGAAATCATGATCGTGGTCGCAATCATCGCATTGCTCGCCGCGATAGCCGTTCCTGGATTTTTGCGCGCGCGCAAACGCTCGCAGGCTTCCAAGATCCTTAACGATCTGCGCATGATCGACGCTGCCGTCGATCAGTACGCAATTGAAACCAATCGCACCACCAATTTCGGGGTTCCGATGACCGATTGGACCAATTACGTCAAGAAAAACACCAACCTGTACAACACAGGCGCGAGCCTGTTCGGTACTTCTTATGGTCAACAGACAGTCGATAGCATTCCTCAGGTCCCTACGGCCGACTACGCTGTGTTGTCGGACGTTGCTGGCACGGGCTTCTGGTCGCCTTACGGCCCCTAACAGGCTATAGGAGTTCTAAACTTCGGGCGTCCTCTCGTTCAAATCGGGAGGACGCTCGTTTGTTTAAAGATGCAGCTTCTCTCTTGCAACCCTGCTCATGAATCAGGTTCCGACTAAGGTGCCGCCCGGCCCCGGTTTTCGCGCGCGCCTTATCGCTTTCTGCGGCAAGCAATGGCCGCGTTATCTTTTTCTGGGGGCAATCGGTTTCCTCGTCCGATTGCCCGCGATCCAGGGTCAACTCATTTGGGACGACGTTTTCCTCACCCGAGACAATCCATTCATAAAAAGCCCGCTCCTCGCTCTCGAAGCGTTCCGGCACTATCTCTTTCTCGATTCATTCTCGGGTCACTACCGGCCGGTCCAGAACCTTTCCTACATGTTCGATTACTTTTTTTGGAACACGGATCCAACTGGTTTTCATCTCAGCAACATTCTCCTGCACGTAGCCGCTGGCCTGCTGCTTTATCGGTTACTCACGCACCTGTTTGGCAAAGGGGCCGGGCTTTGGGAGGGTGATGACCTGGGGTCGGCACCGGCCGGTGCCATTGCCGCTTTCGTTATTTCCGGCATTTGGATGGTGCATCCAGCGCATTCCGCCGCCAT
>OBJR01000064.1_pt1 | contig 11653 bp, 5 predicted proteins | sample 1519711 | NCBI WGS metagenome assembly OBJR01 (sample SAMEA3235155, study PRJEB22506) | soil metagenome | biome: Forest; feature: Temperate coniferous forest; material: soil | place: Canada | collected 2011-06-18 | depth 0.2 m | reverse complement strand
CCGGCTCGGACTGAGGGATCCCGGTGCGGACCCTTTAAGCTCCCTTCCGCGGGATCCCTCGGTCCGAGCCGGACTGGCGCTTTTGCTCGGGATGACAGCGGAAATTGTCACCGCCAAAATTTCGGGCCGCAGACGCGCGCCACGGCAAACTTTGCACGGCTCTCGTGTCATGAAAGAGCGAATGCGATTACGGGTGAACTCGCTCTCGGTTTCCTCGTAGAGCCGCTGCATTTGCGGCACTAAACCCTCAAAAGGCTTGGCAATCTTTTCACCGTTACTGCCGAACTTCATTTCGATCGGTGTCTCGCCCGTTCCAAAATAAAGCGCGCTCTTAAAATTTTCCGGCAGCTCGGCAAAGGGCGCTTCTTCGTCGATGCGAAAATGTTTCACCAGCGCGCCCTGCAATTTTTTGTAATAGGCCTGCATCCGCTTCGGCCCGCGACGCCATGGCGTAATCACTCCCTTGGCAATCGATTTTTCCGGCTCGGATATCATCAACTCGGGATCGACCACAAGTTGCGTCCCCAGCCCATGACACGCCGGACAGGCACCAAGATGACTATTAAAGGAAAAATGCTTCGGCGTTAGCTCGCCGAGAGTAAAGCCGCTGTCGGCGTCACCATAGTCGGTAGAGTAACGCTGTGGCTCCCATTTTTTTGGAGGGACGCGCGTTGTCGCGTCCAGCGCTCCGGGCGCCGACGGCGCGCCGCCCTCCACGTCGCGGAGCACAACCACGCGGTTCCCGCCCCATTTCAGCGCGGTATCGACCGAATCAGCCAGCCGCACCCGCACACCCTCGCGGATGATGAGCCGATCGACCACCGCCTCGATGGTGTGCGATTCTGCTTTCTTTAATCGAATCGGTTCGGGCCGGCCGAGTTCGATGATCTCGCCATCGATCCGCGCGCGAACGAAGCCTTCGCGCCGCAATTTTTCGATCACATCACGGAATTCACCGCGCTCATTCTCGAGGATGGGCGCGAGGACGACGATTTTCGTTTCAGACGGATAAGCCAGAATCTGATCGACGATTTGCTGTGGTGTTTGGCGAACCAGCGCTTTGCCAGTCACGGGATCGTGCGGTTGGCCCACGGCGGAGAAAAGCACCCGCAGGTAATCGTAAATTTCCGTGGTAGTGGCGATGGTCGAGCGCGGATTGGCTCCGGCGCTGCGCTGTTCGATGGCAATGGCGGGCGACAAACCTTCGATGAAATCGACATCCGGTTTTTCCATTTTATCGAGAAATTGTCGGGCGTAGGCCGAGAGGCTTTCGACGTAGCGGCGCTGGCCTTCGGCATAGAGGGTGTCAAAGGCGAGAGAGGACTTCCCCGACCCGCTCAGGCCGGTAATGACCACCAGTTTCTCTCGCGGAATCTCGACGTTGAGATTCTTGAGATTGTGCTGGCGTGCCCCAATGATTTTGATAACTTGCGCAGGCATTCGGACGACGGATGTCGAACCTTTAAGTCAAGCACAAGCCTTGCTTTTCTCTACCGAAATCGATGCGCAATGAGTGAAAAGAGCATTTCTCACGAAGAGCTGAAACAGCTCCAAGCCAAGTACAGCGAGATCAAGCATTCCATTAATAACGCTCTCGCCGTGATGATGGCGCTTTCGGAAATGTCGCAGCGCCGGCCGGATTACGCCGAAAAACTGGCCTCGACGGTGTTGACCAAGGCCCCTCAGATCGTCTCCAGCTTGCAGGAATTTACCGAAGCTTTGAACGAAAAAGCCGGACCGAAAGCGGAAGGCTTGCCAACGTCGGTCGCGTAGACTCTCGCGCCGTTGTGGTCGGTTAGTGCGGCGTAGCCGCGGAATTTGCTAGCGCCAACGGCGCTATCTCAACCTAGCCTGGGGCACCGCCCCAGGATTCGGGATCAAACCGTAGGCCAGCGCTGAAAGCGCAATTCAAGGCGTCGTTTCACCGTCGATCCCCACACGGAGTGAATCGCGCTTTCAGCGCTGATATTTGTGTCGGAACAATTTCCTGGGGCGTTGCCCCAGGCTGCTATGAGACGCGCCTTTGGCGCCAAACCCGGCATCGTTGCGTTTTTCAACGGGCTCCTGAGTGCTAGAATTGGCGGTCGTGAGCACGGCCCCGGACAAGAAAGTTCTCGTTGTCGAAGACGAAGCCGACGTCGTCGAAATGCTGGTTCGTGCTTTTAAACGCGCCGCCGGATTCAACGTCATCACCGCGTCAGACGGCGCGGTCGGTCTGCGCCGCGCGCGCGAAGAATCACCGGTGCTCGTCATTCTCGATTTGATGCTGCCGAAAATGCCGGGTTTGGAGGTCTGCAAAATTCTTAAAGGCGACTCGCTCACCCGGCACATTCCCATCCTCATGCTCACGGCCAAGGCGGAGGAAATCGATCGCATTGTCGGTCTCGAGCTGGGGGCGGATGACTATGTTTCAAAACCATTCTCGCCGCGCGAAGTTGTCCTGCGCGCACAGGCGATTCTGCGCCGCGGCGAAGCTCCGACAGAAACGCAATCGTTTGTTGCCGGCCCGATCCGAATCGATGGCTTGCGCCATCATGTTTCCGTTAACGGCAAAGTAGTTCATCTCACCAGCCTCGAGTACAAATTGTTGCGTACTCTGGTGCAACGGCGGGGCCGGGTGCAGGAGCGCGACCGCCTGCTCAGCGACGTTTGGGGTTATGAAAGCGTGATCGATACCCGCACCGTCGATACTCACGTCCGCCGGTTGCGCGAGAAGCTGGGCAAGGCTGGCGACGCTATCGAAACTGTCCGTGGTTTCGGCTATCGTTTGCGCGAAGGCTAATCGCGCATGCTTTGGTGGATTGTTGGAAGTGGGCTTCTTATTGTCGTCGCCGCTGCCTTTTACATGCAGCGCCTTTGGCTGCGACCCTGGCAGGAGCTTGAGCATCTCCTAACGAGAATTGGGCGGGGCGAACAGCCGCCGACATTTCTCCTTAGCGGCACCGCGCAGACCCGCCGGGTCGGGCTGGCTTTGGAGCAATTGTTGGCTCGCCAGCGCGCGCTCGACCGCCAGGTTTCGAAAGATGCGGCCGAAGTGCGCGCGGTATTTGCCGCGCTCACCGACGGTTTGCTGGTGGTTGACTCCAACCAGCGCATTCTGATTTGCAATCCCGCTTTCGAGAAATTGTACGGCCGATCTCGCATCGCGACCGGGACTGCCTTACTCGACATCATTCGCGACAGCGACGTGATCGAGCCAATTCGCGCCGCGCTCGATCAGGCCAAGGCGCGGATCGCGGAGGTGAGCGCGCCCGATCGCAAAAAGCAACTTCAGCTCAACGCCGTCCCGATTACGGATCAAAATGGGAAAGCGAGCGGCGTAGTTGCGTTGTTCCATGATATCTCGCGACTGAAACAAGCCGACGATATTCGGCGCGATTTTGTTGCCAACGTCTCCCATGAGCTGCGGACACCGCTTTCGATTTTTCACGGCAACCTCGAAACGTTGCTTGAAGCCGGCGATCTCGATGAAAACGAGACGCGTCACATTTACGAAGTAATGAAACGGCATTCCGACGGGCTCAATCTGCTGGTGAATGATTTGCTCAGCCTCGCCCGACTCGAATCGAAGGAGGCGAACCTGCAGCTCGCCGAAATCAATCTGCGCGATTTTCTGGAAGGCGTGACCCGCGATTGGGCAAAACGTTTGGCTGGAAAAAATCTGCGACTTGAATTCGAAGTTCCCGACAACTTTCCCACCCTGCACGCAGATGAACGGCGGCTCGAAGAAGTCGTGCACAATCTGCTCGATAACGCCGTGAAATATTCGCATCCCGGCGGAGCGATCCGCATCGGCGCGACCTCCTCCGATGACGAAATCACGCTATCCGTTTCCGACGACGGCGTCGGCATTCCCGCCTTAGACCTGCCCCGCATTTTCGAACGATTTTATCGCGCCGATCGCGCCCGCAGCCGGGAACTCGGGGGCACCGGCCTCGGTTTATCCATCGTAAAACACATCGCCCAACTGCATGGTGGCCGAGTCGAAGCGGAAAGCACTCTCGGCCAGGGCACGACCATTCGTGTGATTCTGCCAAATCGCATGGCGGAAACTATGTCCAGTCGCTAGATTTAACTCTGCAATGCCGACGCCGCTCAGTTTGCCGCGAGCAAGCAACATCCGCGATAATCACACGCGCGGAAATGTTGGCGATTTCCTGCGCGAGAGAATCGAGCCCGACTCGCTGCTCTCTTTCGTTACAGCCTATTTTACGATTTACGGTTATGCCGCACTTCGTAACCAACTTGAGCAAATCGAACGCCTCCGCTTGCTTTTCGGCGAGCCTCGCTTCATCCGGGAAGTCGACCCCGATAAATCTGCTGGCAAACAGTTCCTGATCGATTCGTCAGGACTTCGGATTGCAAATCAGCTCTCGCAACGGGCAATTGCGCGCGAGTGCGCCGACTGGATTCGCAGGAAAGTCGATATTCGTTCAGTGGCGCAGGCCGGTTTCCTTCACGGCAAGATGTATCACGTCGCCAAGAACGGCGTTGAGCACGCGCTGGCGGGCAGTTCGAACTTCACTAGCCGCGGCTTGGGTGCCGGCGCAGATGCGAACATAGAGCTGAACTTGGAAGTCGACAGTCGACGAGATGTTCAAGACCTCAAAGCATGGTTCGAAGAACTCTGGAACGACGAAGCTTTAGCGAAAGATGTCAAAGGTGAAGTCGTTGCGTACTTGGAGGCCGTCTATCGCGACTACGCTCCCGAGTTCGTCTACTACAAGACGCTCTATCACGTCTTCGAGAAGTTTCTCGCAGACCAGGAGAAGGGCGGGCTGCTCGACGAAGATATTAAGATCGTCGACACCCTGGTCTGGAACGCACTCTTCGAATTTCAACGTGACGGCGTAAAGGGCGCGATCAATAAAATCTTAAAGCATAACGGCTGCATTCTCGCCGACAGCGTGGGTCTCGGAAAGACGTTTGAGGCACTCGCAGTGATCAAATACTTCGAGCTTAAAAATGAACGGGCGCTCGTACTCTGTCCAAAGAAGCTTCGAGAAAACTGGACTGTTTATCGCCACAATGATGCGTTGAATCCTTTCATTTGCGATCGGTTCCGATATGACGTGCTTTCGCATACCGATCTCAGTCGCGAAACCGGCAAGTCAGGGGACATCGATTTAGAAACGTTCAACTGGGGCAATTTTGACTTAGTCGTAATCGATGAGTCTCATAACTTCCGAAATAACACCTTAGGGAAGCGTGACGAAATAACGGGCGAGATTGTCCGCAGAAGCCGCTACCAGCGGTTGATGGAAGACATCATTCAAAAAGGCGTGAAGACGAAGGTGCTTTTGCTCTCAGCCACGCCAGTAAATAACGACCTCAAGGACCTTAGAAATCAGATTTATTTTCTCACCGAGGGCGATGACACGGCCCTGCGCGAAAGTATTGGAATCCCGAGTCTCAAAGACGCGCTGACGAGCGCGCAGAAAACCTTCGCCGCATGGGCGCGTAAACAAACTGCCGAACGGCGCACGACAGACCTTCTCGAAAAGCTCAGCTCCGCATTTTTCAAGCTGCTCGATGAACTGACAATCGCGCGCTCCCGCAAGCACATTCAGCGTTACTACAAGGATAGCATTGCAGCTCTAGGCGGATTCCCAATTCGGAAGAAACCGGAAGCAATTTATCCGGCGATTGATACGCAACGGCGATTCCTGTCTTACGATCGACTTAACGACGAGATCAGCGGCTATAAACTCTCGCTGTTCGCACCTTCGCGTTATCTCAAGGAGTCAGCGAAGTCCCGATACGAAACGCATGCGGGCGATCCATTCAGCCAAGCGGATCGCGAAAAGTTTCTGGTTGGCATGATGAAGGTCGGTTTTCTCAAGCGCCTCGAAAGCTCTGTTCACTCTTTCGAGATCACGATGGAGCGAACAATTGGAAAGATCGAGAGTCTGGAGAAGAAGATTCGAAACTTCATTGCGAATCCCGAGCAGAATCCAGAACTCGATGAGCCTGAGCTTGGCTTTGCCGAGCCAGACGAGGAAGAATTGGAAGCTTCGCGGCTGGTCGGCGGCAAATTCAAATACCGGCTGGAAGACCTGGAATTGGATTCCGGCAAAAACTGGCTCAAAGATTTGCAGGGGGACAAGCAGCAACTCAGTCTACTCTACGCGTCGGCCAAGGATGTCACCCAAGAGCGCGATGCGAAGTTGCAGGAACTGAAAAAACTGATTGAGCGGAAGGTTCGCAATCCATCTACGAATAAACGCGGCGAACTAAACAAGAAGGTGCTTGTCTTCACCGCTTTTGCCGACACCGCGTCATACCTTTTCGACGCGCTGGTATCGTGGGCATCGAATGATCTCGGCATTCATGTCGCGCTTGTCACAGGTGGCGGCAACAATCACACCACGTTTGGAAAGACCGATTTCAACCAGATCCTGACCAATTTTTCTCCGCGTGCAAAGCACCGCGACAAAATCCCTTCGATGCCGCAGTCGGCCGAGATCGATCTTCTCATCGCCACGGACTGTATCTCCGAGGGCCAGAACCTTCAGGACTGCGACTACCTGATCAACTACGACATCCACTGGAATCCGGTGCGAATCATCCAGCGATTCGGGCGCATCGATCGGATCGGAAGCGTCAACGAATCGGTTCAGTTAATTAACTTCTGGCCCACGCAGGATCTCGAAAAATATGTGAATCTAAAGAACCGCGTGGAAGCTCGCATGGCTCTCGTAGATATCGCAGCTACGTTTGAGGACAACATCCTCAACACCGACGAACTGGAGGAACTCGTCCACAGCGATCTCCGTTACCGCGACAAGCAGCTATTGCGATTGAAGGAAGAAATTCTCGATCTTGAGGACTTCAATGAAACCGTCGCGCTGAACGAATTCACGCTCGACGACTTCAGAATCGAGCTCAGCAAATACATTGAGAGCAACCGCGCTGCATTGCGTGATGCTCCGCTCGGGTTGTATACGGTCGCGCCGGCTCCCGCCGATCGCTCTGTCATCGGTCCAGGAGTCGTCTTTTGTCTGAGACAGACGGCGGCGACCGACAAGACGGAAGCAGTTAACCCGCTGCAGCCCTACTACCTTGTTTACATTCGTGATGACAAGACTGTCCGGTTCGGCTTCGCGCAGCCTAAGCAAATTCTCGAGATGTATCGCTTGCTTTGCGTCGGCGTAACTGCTCCCTATGACGCCTTGTGCCAGATGTTCGATGCCGAAACAAGGAACGGCAGCGACATGACCAAATACAACGCCTTGCTCGAATCAGTTGTTGAATCTATCGCCCGAACTTTTCAGCGCCGAACTGCTGCAGAGCTACAGCGCGATCGTGGGTTCGTTATACCAGTTGCGGAGGAGCAAGTTCATGAAACCACAGACTTCGTGCTGGTGAGCTGGCTCGTGATAGCTCAGTCGCACTAACACATGGCTGTCATCACCGCTCGCAAAGGCATAAGCGATGCCCTCAAAGACTTCGAAATCCATCCTTTCAAGGACGCTGCTCGTGATTTACTCGATGTTTTAGGCTACCGCTCCCAGCGGTCACTCGCGGGCCCAGATTCATCACCGCGTTCTTTCCTTCAATTATTCTGCGATTCTAGCATCGGTGGCGCCTTCGACCAGGAAAAAGCCCGCGTCTCCGAATGGGAAACCGCTGACCTACTTTTCCAGCTTACGGATCAGGAACTCAGCCGCGAAAGTAGTCTCTTCAACGACAGCTCGGTGCAACCGGGACTACTCAGGTCATACATCTTCATCGCCATCGAGCTGAACGGGCGCGACTACGCGCGGGGCATATTCTCGGGCATCGCCCGCCAGATTAACCGCATCTTCCCGATGCCGGTGATGGTGTTGTTCAAGCACCAGGAGCGGGTTTCCATTGCTGTCATCAATCGCCGTCAGAGCAAACGGGACGTGGCGAAGGATGTCCTCGGCAAGGTAAGCCTCATCCGCGACATCTCTATTTTCAATCCCCACCCCGGCCATCTCGACATCCTCGCCTCCTTCGCTGTCCAAAACCTTGTCCATCCACAGCGGCTCCCGATCGACAACTTCGACGCGCTTCACGCTGCTTGGGAGGAGATTTTTAATGTCGAATTGCTTAACAAGCGCTTTTACCAGGAACTAGCTAACTGGTATTTCTGGGCGCTCCCGCAAGTCGAGTTTCCCGGCGACATCGAGAAGGATGATGAGAAACGCCGCGCCACTTCCGTCATCCGGCTCCTCACTCGACTCATCTTCTGCTGGTTCATCAAAGAAAAGGGCCTCATTCCGGAGAAGCTCTTCGTAGAAGCTGAGCTACAAAAAATACTCAACGATCTCGATCCGGGCGCCTCTACCTACCATCAAGCTATCTTGCAAAATCTTTTCTTCGCGACGCTCAACCAGCGCATGGGGAAGGACAAGAATGGCCGGCCTTACCGCGCCTTTGCGAAGGACGAAGGCTTTCAGAAAAACCGCACCACGTACGGCGTAGACACTCTTTATCGTTACGAGGAAGACTTTCGGGATCCTACGACCGCGCTTGATCACTTTGCCGACGTTCCCTTCCTCAACGGCGGACTTTTCGAATGTCTTGATCGCACCGAGGAGGGCACTCACAAGAAGCTTTACCTCGACGGTTTTTCGCGGAACAAAAAGAAGCGTCCCATCGTCCCAAACCGCCTTTTTTTCGCAGACGAACAGACCGTCGACCTCTCCGACGCGTACGGCGAACCGAGGCGGAAGAATGAGAAGGTGCGCGGCCTTCTCTGCATCCTGCACTCCTACAAATTCACGATCGTAGAGAACACGCCGATTGACCAGGAAATCGCGCTGGATCCAGAACTCCTTGGTAAGGTCTTCGAGAATCTTCTCGCCTCCTACAACGAGGAAACCAAAACCACGGCGCGAAAGCAGACGGGCTCTTTCTACACACCCCGTCCGATGGTCGAATACATGGTGGACGAGTCGCTCAAAGCACACCTGATCGGTGCGATCACGCAAGCCGGCATGACCGAGAAGGACGCCCGGGCTGGATTGCAAATCCTATTCGCCTATACCGAGCGCGAGCACCCTTTCCACGAGAGGGAAGTTGCTACGCTCCTCGACTCCATTCACACCTGCAAGATTCTCGACCCTGCCTGCGGCTCGGGAGCCTTTCCGATGGGGATGCTGCAAAAGCTTGTGTATATTATCCACAAGCTCGACCCCGACAACGCACGCTGGAAACAACTCCAGATCGACACCGCAGCGAATATTCCCGACCTCTCCGCTCGAGAGGCTGCCATCGCTGCTATCGAGCGCGATTTCGCTGATAATGAAGACGACTACGGCCGCAAGCTCTACCTCATCGAGAATTGCCTCTATGGCGTGGACATTCAGCCTATCGCTATTCAAATTTCAAAGCTTCGCTTCTTCATCTCGCTTGTCAGCGAGCAGCGCACCAACCGCAGCAAAAAGGAGAACCACGGCATTCGCCCGCTGCCGAACTTGGAAACCAAGTTCGTTGCCGCCAACACGCTGATCGGTTTGCCGGAAATGGATCACTCGCTTCTGCTAGACCCGCGCATCCGCAAGCTGGAGGCCGAGATCGAAACTCTCTACCATAGTCACTTCGGCATCCAGCGCCGCGACCAGAAGCTAACCCTCCAACGAAAGATAAAGGAGCTTCGAACGGAGTTAGGGAAACTCCTGGGCGAAAGTCTGATGGCCCCCGAGAAAGCCCAGCACGTCGCCGACTGGGATCCTTTTGATCCCCAAGCCACCTCCGATTTTTTCGACCCGCATTGGATGTTTGGTCCCTCACTCTCGGGTGGATTCGATGTGGTGATCGGAAACCCTCCTTATCGGGTCGTTAAGGCCAAAGATGAAAAAGCCATTTACGACAAGCTCTACACACACCAAGACTACCAGAAGGATTTATACCTGCTCTTTTGCGAACGCGCTCAGGCCTTATTGAGCGCGAAAGGCATACTCTCATTCATAACCCCCAACACGTGGCTGTATTCTGTTACCTTTAAGAAAATACGTCGCTATCTAAGAACGCACTTTTGCTGGGTAAAAGTATTTGTTCCTAAGAGTCGCGTGTTTACCGCGATTGTAGATAACATAGTTTTCGTCTTTCAGCTGGGATCGATGAAATCCGGCTATCGAGTTCCAGTAGATGTTCTCAAAGACCAACAGACAACTAGCTTGTTGATTGATGAGGAATATATCCCCAAAGATGGCACCGCGATGAACCTTTCGGTCGATGGTAAGGTTCACGAACTTTACAGATCACTCCTATCGCGGTCGATAAAAGTTAAGGATTTGTTTCACGTCTATAATGGCGTCAAGCCATTCGAAAAAGGGAAAGGAACTCCACCGCAGACAGATAAAATACTGAAGGAACAACCCTACGTTGTAACCGGGGCGAAACCAGATGGGCCAGATTGGTTGCCCTTGCTTCGCGGCAGCCTTATTGAGAGGTTTAAAATCAGGTGGAACAACGATTACTGGATCAAATATGGGCCTTGGCTAGCCGCTCCGCGTGCCGAGGAGATCTTTGAAAAGGGAGAAAAAATCTATGTCCGTCAAACTGGCGATAGCATCATTGCGACTTTGGTTAATGAACAGTTTGTGGCGAGAAACAATCTCCACATTCTGATACCGCTAAACAGAAGCGTTGACGTGTTAGCGTGCCTGGGTGTCCTAAACTCGAGTATTACCGGATTCATTTATTCGTATATGAATCCAGAGCAGGGCGAGGCGCTCGCTGAGGTCAAGAAGGATCATGTGGAGAATCTTCTCCTACCAGCTTTAATAAGCGATAACGGTGAGATCGTTTCCGTTCTGACGCACCTTTTGCTTAGCCAAAAGGCGGCTCGTGAGGCGGAGTCTGGCATCTCGAGTTTTCTCTACGACCTTATCGATGCCTGCGTGATGGAGTGCTACCTACGCGAACATATGGCGGAACGCGACCTACTTTTCCTCGACGATCTCGCCCCGCATCTCGCTGCATACAATCCGCAAAACAGCGAGAGTCGACAACGTGACTTTCTTGCCCAACTGCACCGCACTGTCAACGCTCCTACCTCTAAAATCCGTAACCGCCTCCTTCGGCTCACAGCCGACAGCCCAGACCTCCTTGCTGTCATCAAGGCGGAAGGCAAAGTGTGAAGTCGCGCCTTCACCGTATAGAGATCCGGAACTTCAAAGCTTTCCGAGAATTCATTTTTGATTTAGAAGGACGACACCTCCTCGTTTATGGTGCGAACGGTTCTGGGAAATCGTCGCTCTATTGGGCGCTCTACACATTCCTACAAAGCGCGCGTAAGCAACCGAAGGGTTGCATTGCGAAATATTTCGATCCAACAGGTGATGAGCATCTTCTCAACATTCACGAGCAGGCGGAAGGTGCACCAAAGCTTGGCGAGATCGCTCTAACCTTGCGCGACACCGCCACCAAGATCGAAACTACTTACCGCATTAGCCAGGCCGACCACGGCACCCATCAGCAGCCGACCATCTTAAAGGGCGACCTCGCCAGCGACTTCATTACCTACCGTTTTTTCTTCGGCTTCTCCGATTTTCGGAACTCCGAGAAATTCAATCTCTGGCCGCTGTTCGAAAAAGAAATTCTCCCGTTCTGCGTCTCGACTGGAGGACAGATTCCCTTGGAGAGCTGGAACGCCATCAAATCAGGAATCGCAAATCCT
>OBJR01000063.1_pt1 | contig 11667 bp, 4 predicted proteins | sample 1519711 | NCBI WGS metagenome assembly OBJR01 (sample SAMEA3235155, study PRJEB22506) | soil metagenome | biome: Forest; feature: Temperate coniferous forest; material: soil | place: Canada | collected 2011-06-18 | depth 0.2 m | reverse complement strand
GGACGTGAACTTTGACGGATCCATTAACAGCTCCGACATCGGACTGGTCAAGAGCAAGTCCTTTACTGCCCTGCCGCCATAAAGCTTAATTAATCGGGATCGCTGCTGCGAATTAGTGGAAAATAAAGCCACGCTATTTTTCACCAGCACCACACACACACAAATCGAAGCTTCAAATCGCGCCGGTGGAATCGTCTCCGCCGGCGTGATGGGACGCAGCAGTAGTAGTAGCAGTAGCAGTAAAAGACTGAAGACCGAATAGGCTAAGCGACAATTTCGACGAAAAGATTTGTCTTCAGCGCTTGCGAGCGAAAACAAAAAGGCTTGATCTCTTACTCGTTTGTCGCTAAAAACGGCCGGCGCGAAGAATATTCCGCCACCCAACCCAGAACCCTTCCATGAAGAAAAATTCCACCTCCCACTCTGCTTTTTTTAATCCACGCGTCTTCGCCGCCTTTCTACTCTGTTCCGGGGGCGCCTGGCTGGCGATGCTCAGCTTCGCGTCGACCCCATCGAGTGGGACGCTTTCCACTGGCACTCCAGTGCTGACCTACACCGCCGGACCATTCAACGTTCCCAATCAATCGCCGCTTGGAGCTGGTCAGCTTGATGTCGGCCCGCGCTGTGACGCAACCACATTCCCGTGTGACAATTTCACGCTGACCGTGACGCTGCCGGCGGGATATGTCGCAGCGCATCCGAATTCCGCGGTCAAGGTCACGATGGGCTGGGGCGATACCGGGAGTGGCAAATCGGACTATGATCTTTACATCTACAATGGTGTGGTGGACACCCTGGACGGCTCCGTGCCCGCCGATCACCAATCGGCCAGCGGCGCTAATCCTGAAGTGGGCGTCATCAACCCCTTGGCCGATGGCACCACGCAGTACTCGATCAAGATCGTCCCGTTCCAACCCACTAACGAAATACTCACTGTAAATATAGAGTTGCTCCCCGGTTCCCCTAGTGTCTTCCCCGGGTTCGGCAGTGCCGATCCCACCACGCCGGGCGTTCCGCGCTACCAGATTTTCGTCGCGCCCACGGGCTCCTCGGCTGAAAGCGGCCAGGGCGAATTCAATATCGGATTCGACCCGATCACACACCGCATCATGGCGATGAATATCGGGCCCGTCTGGCGCCTGACTCCGGGAGAGGTTCAAACGCCAACCAAGCCCGAGTGTTGTGAGGCTCTCTGGGAGGATAAATCCGCTAACAGTACTAATATAGGGCTCGACCCAATTCTTTGGACGGATCAAAAGAGCGGCCGCACTTTTGTGTCCAATTCGACGGCCGGCGCGAATGCTGTTTACGCATACACCGATGCGGCAGCGCCCTTCAACGACGGCGACCTTTGGGTGGAAGGTTCTGCAAGTCCACCCAGTTTCAGTGATGATCACGAGACCATCGGTTCCGGACCGTATCCCCTTGTCGCGGGCTTGCCTAATCCACTTTCGACCGCAGCAAACCAAGGCGAGGCTGTCTATTACTGCGGCCAGACATTTCCAGTCGGCTCCGCCGAATGTCAGCGCAGCGACAGCCTCGGCGTCAGCTACGGCACTGGTGTAGTAGTCTACAATGGCACTACGAGCGCTTGCAGCGGTTTGCACGGCCATGTTCACGTTGCCCCGGATGGTACCGTATGGCTTCCTGTCCCTCATTGCGGCACCAAGCAGGGCGGCGCACTTAGCACCGATTCGGGCATCACCTGGACAGAGTTTACTGTTCCCGGCAGCAAGCCGCAGCCTCAAGGCGCCGATCCTTCAATTGCCATCGACGCGGACAGCACTGTCTATTTTGCCTACGTAAACGACGAATCAGTTCCGAGTGGCAATCCGCCGGAGGGCCACGCGCACGTCAAGGTTGGGCATCGGAACCCCATGAACAATAATATTACGTGGAGCAATGACCGCGATCTCGGCACTCTTCTTCCCTCTCACGGCGTCGTCAACGCTGTGGAGATCGAGGCAGTCGGCGGCAGCTCCGGCCGCGCCGCCGTTGGTTTCCTCGGGACTAATGTGAACGGCGACTACCAAGCCAACGGGTTTCCGGGCAAATGGTACGTGTTTATCGCCACCACCTACGACGGCGGCGACCACTGGAATGTCGTCAACGCCACTCCGAATGATCCCGTCCAAAGCATGACTGGGGTCTGGCAGCAGGGTGGCGGCCATGACGATCGCAACCTGCTCGATTTTAACGAGATCACAGTGGACGACAAAGGCCGGGTGCTCTATGGCTACAGCGACGGCTGTACGAGCGGGCCCTGCATCACTGGTACGGGGCCCAACGATTTTGGCGCCTTCATGCGCGTTGCGCGCCAGTTTGGCGGCAAACCGATGCTGGCTGCGTTTGATGTCACCGAACCAGTCGCGCCGAAACCCGCCTGCCTGTCCGGTACGCGCGATTCCGCTGCTTCGCATCTGACTTGGAAGATGCCGGACAACGGCGGCTCTGACATCACTGGTTACGTAATCCTACGCGGGACGACGGCGGGCAGTGAAACGGTGATCGTTCCCAACACCGGCAATGCCAAGACTACCTACAACGATACCACGGCCGATCCGTCCGTGCCGCACTACTTCTATGTGGTCAAAGCGATCAATGCGCAGGGCACCGGACTCCAGAGCAATGAGATCGACCTGATTGTCGCTGTGCTACCACCGCCTGAAAGCGCCTGTATCCTACCGGGCTTGACGATCTTGACTGATCAAGCCGGGGACCTTATCACCCCGACCGGCCAAACGACAAACCCGGGGTGGGATGTGCGGAGCCTCCACCTCGCTGAACCGTTTACTTTCGCGCCAAACAAGGTGGTCTTCACTCTCAAGATGGAAAGCCTTGCGACGGTGCCTCCTAACACTCGTTGGCCGGTCACCTTCAGTGCTCCGAACGGCACCAACTACACCGTGCGGATGACGAATTCGCCAATAGACGGCGCCACCACCGCGCCTATCTTTCAAGTTGGACCGAACGGGGGGACGTTTGTGGCGGCCGATGCGGCCAGCAACTTCAACGCCGACGGAACGATTACTATCGTTGTGCCAACCAGCGCCATCGGTAATCCAACGGTCGGACAAAAACTCACTAGCTTCCTGACAAGGATTACGGTCACAGCCCCCCCCAATCCGCAGACCAGTGGCCTTACACCCGATAATATGCCGGACAGCCTCTCGCCAACAGGTGCGTACACCCTGGTAGGCAACAGCACTGGCTGCTTCCCGCTGCTAAGCGTGGTGTCGAGAAAAACACACCAGACCGCGGGCGACTTTGATATCAATCTGCCGCTCGCCGGCACTGCTGGAATCGAATGCCGGAGCGGCGGCGGGACCAACGCCTACACTCTCGTCTATACCCTTAATAGAAACGTGACTGTTGCCGGCACCGCCACCAAGACACAAGGCACTGCGACTGTCGGCACTCCAACCATCGGCCTGGGACCGAACGCCAACCAAGTCACCGTGCCTCTTACCGGCGTGACCAATATCCAGCATCTCATCATTACTCTTAATGGCGTGCAGGGCGGCGGGGAGATCTTCAACAATCTAGCCGCGCGCATGGATGTGCTCCTTGGCGATACTAATGCTGACGGCTCGGTTAATTCATCCGATATAGGTCAGACCAAGTCGCAATCTTTCCACCCCGTCGGTTCGTCAAACTTCCGTGAGGATGTGAACGCTGACGGATCCATTAACAGCTCCGACATCGGGCTGGTCAAGAGCAAGTCTTTCACAGCCCTGCCGCCGTAATTTTGACTAACGATAAATAGTCGCCTGTCCTCTCCGAGCTGTAGGCTCCTACGAGCCGGAAGCGGCTCAGACTTCAAATGCGCTCGCTCCAGGCAAGGGGCGAGCGCTTTTTGCCTGTGAAGGGCGTTCACCGCGGCGGACGCTGTCGTTCCGGGCGGCGCGATGCGAAAAAATTCGTGAATGAGTATTACTTTTTTGTAATGTCACTAAAAATAACTTGCCACTGTTGGTTTTCCTTGAGATAAATCGAGCTTCTTAGGCGTGGTCGGTGCATAAACGTCACAACTCCGTCTAAGGAATTGCCCCTTAGAATCCCGACAACAAACCGATCACGTTGCCGGGGCTGAGTTGCCAAACGGGCAGGTGACTCCGCTTCAAACTAATGCGGTGGAATAATTACTCTAATGGGCGACCCCAATCGGTCCTCGATTCGCGGAGCCTCCGGGCGGGTCGAATAAAAGTGTAATTTAGTGTTTGACAACACTTTTGCAGCAAGGTAATGATCGGCCCTTGTCCTTCGAACATCGCTTAAAACTTGAAAAGCTCGGTTTGTCGCCAGCCGAGGCGCAGATTTATCTCGCGGTTCTTCATCATGGCCCGCTCGCCGCAAGCGCGATTGCCAGTGAGACCGGCATCCCACGCACCGGCGTTTATCCGACCCTTTGTTCGTTGGTGGAGAAGGGCCTGATCGAAGGCGGGCTCGGACACAGGAGTAAGTTCGCCGCCGTCGCAGCCGAGGAAGCGTTACGGGGTCTTATCGCGCGGGAGGAACAGACGCTGTCCGAGCGGCAGCAGATCGCGAAGGAACTGACCGCCGCGCTTCCGCGCTTGCCCGCCGATGCGGAATCCGCGCTCGATGATTCCGTCCAGGTGCTTCGCACCCCGCAACTGATTGGCGAGCGGCTTAACCGATTGCAACACGAGGCGACGAGTCTCATCGAGGGGTTTACGAAGGCCCCATTCTTTACTCCCAAGACGGGCAACCCGGCGCAAAAGAAAGCTTCCAGCCGCGGCGTCCGGTACAAATCCCTGTACGAGCGCGCGGTGATCGATGACCCGCTCGTGAGGCCATATCTCGCGCAATGGGTCGGCGGAGGAGAGGAAGCCCGTGTTTACGATGGCGAACTGCCTTTCAAACTTTTCATCTTCGATCGCGAGGTCGTGCTCTCGGCTCTCGTTAGGCGGAGTGGTCACCCTGCTGCCCTCCTGGTCCGGCATGCTCCCTATGCACGCGCCATGAGCATCTTGTTTGAGTTCCTGTGGAACCAGGGGAAGCCGCTCGTTATCGAGGGTCAAACGGCGGCTCCAACCGCGAGAAAAATATCAGCCAAATCGGCGTCGAAACCAGAACAGCCAAGCCAGCGGATAAGTCGCAACGGGCGGCCCGCGCGGTACGCAAAAGTGTGAAAAAAAACCCCTAAAACATGAAACATCCTAACTCCCAATCCGGCATCCTTAACTCGCGCGTCTTTCTCGCGTTTGCGCTTTGCTCGGCTGGTGTCTTCCTGGCCATGCTCAGTTTTGCTGCGACCCCAGCAAGTGACACCCTTACCGACACGTCCGGTCCGAGAACCTATACGGCCGGGCCATTTTACGCGCCCAACGTCTTCGGCAACAGCATCCCTGGCGAATGTCAACCCGATCCGACCTTCCCCCTTGTGCCATGCGACGTGTACCGGCTGGACGTGATCCTGCCGGCCGGCTACGAGGTGGCTCATCCCGGTCAGAGCGTGTTCGTGCGCGTCGAGTGGGGGACTCCGGCGGCGGATTTTGATCTGTATCTATGGGATGCGGCAAGTTGGGACGAGACTAACAGTTTCCCGACCGGGAATCCGATCGCACAATCCAAGCAAGCGGCCACGAACTTTGAGCAGGTGGAAATCCCAGCCGTCGGCGGTACCCATCATTACGTCGTTTCAGTCAGCACCACTCTCCCGGCCGGGCAGAGCTTTACCGGCAGGATCTTCTTGGGGCCCGCGACGATCAATCCAGTCGTGCCGCCGGGGAATGCGAGTGGGATTCCGCCGCGCTTTGACCTCTACGTACCGAGTGACGCGTCCGGTGCTTTTTCCTCGAGCCTCGGCATATTCGCGGCCGAGCCAACGATTTTTGGCAATCCCCAGACGGGCAACGTCTTTATGATCGCCGTCTATGAAGTCCTGCGCGCGAGCTTCGACGACACCACCTCTCCGGCAAAGGTGACGTGGGCGGCGAAAGATCAGCCCACCAATATCAGCAATCACGTCACACTCGACCCGATCCTGTGGGGCGATTCGCTCCCTCACGGTGACCCGCCGACCCACCGTCTCTTTTCACTGCAACTTGCCGGCGGACAATCGCTCACCGATTACAGCGACGACGATGGCGAGACCTGGACGGCCACGCTCAGCGGCGGGATCCTGAGTGGCCCGGACCATGAGGGATTGGGTGGGGGCCCATACCCGCCGAACCTGGTTCCGCCGATTTTGCATCCTCTGTATCCGAACGCACTCTACTACTGCTCGCAGCATGTGGGGGCCGCTGCTTGTTCGCGTAGCGACGATGGCGGCCGGACATATGGGGCCATCGTGCCCATGTACGAGGCAGGAGTCACCAGGTGCGTGGGCCTGCACGGCCATCCGAAGGTCGCGCCGGATGGCACCGTCTATGTGCCAGACAAGGGCTGCGGTCTCGACACCCCGGTGCTCGGCAATGGGGAGGTCAGCGCAATCGTCTCGACCGACGCTGGCATCACTTGGACCGTCAAAAAGGTGCAGGACAGCACGGGCGGTCTCACGAGCAAGGGCGATCCCTCAATCGGCATCGACAAAAACGGCAAGGTCTATCTCGCCTACCAAAATCTCGCCGATAATCACCTGCGTGTTGCGACGACGACTGACCGAGGTGATACCTGGACACCGAGTGTCGACGTCGGCGCGCTGGCCGGCGTCAATTATGCCGTCTTTCCGGCCGCCACCGCTGGTGATGGCGGGCGGGCGGCAGTTGCGTTCTTCGGCTCGACCTACAACGGCCCGATGACCGACTACCAGAGCATGGCTTTCCCGGGTGTGTGGTACCTCTACATCGCCACCACCTATGACGGCGGAAATACTTGGTTCGTGACCAACGCGACGCCGGACAATCCGGTCCAGGGCGCCTTCGGTGGGATCGGCAATGGTGGCGACAATCGCAACCATTACGACTTCATCGACTGCGAGATCGACGGACAGGGCCGCGTGATCGTGTCCACTTCCATCGGCTGCGCAGGGAGCTGTCCAAACAACGGCGGCCCCAACACCTTTCAGACGTTCGGTAATATCGTGCGCCAATCGGGCGGGCGGCGGATGTTAGCGGCCTTTGATCCGGTCGAGCCGGCGGTTCCGCAGCCGCCCTTGATCAACGGCTACCGTACAGCGCAGTTTGTTTCTTTAACCTGGCCGGAAGCAGATGGCAGCGGCCTTCCCGTCTCCGGCTACAACGTCTACCGCAGCATCGATGGCGGGCCGGAAACGAAAATCCTCTCGAACACCACGCAGCGGCAGGTGCTTGAAGTCACTGATCCGAACAGAACCTACAGTTACCGCGTCACCGCCTTGAACTCACAAGGCGAAAGCAACTTCAGCAACGCCTTCGCACCGACGGTCGGGCAGAATGCACCGAGACCCGAGCTCTCCTGCTCGCTCCCCGGTCAGGTCTACGCTGATCGCACGAAGGAAGGCGGCACTTTCCCGAACAACGACATCGCCACCTTCAGCATCGCCGAGCCAGCAAACATGCCGGGCAAGCTGGTCTTCGTCATCAACAATGCGCAGCCTACGCCGATGAACAGTGAATCGGACTTCTACGTCTTCTTCGATCCGGTGCGTGGCGCTAAGACCTTACGACTCAGCCTCACCGACATGGCGGTCACCGACTACAAGAACGGCCAGTTCGTCAGTACCTGCGGCACTGCGGGGACGGATGACTGTCGCGATTGGCAACCCGTTGGCCCGCTCGATCCCGCCAGCGGCATCCAACCAGACGGCAGCGTCCGGTTGGTGATCGACAAGGCGACCTACGACATCGAGACAGGCGACGTCCTCCTAGGCGTCTTCATTCGGGAAGACACCGTTGGCAATCCCTCACGCATCCTGGCATCGGACTTCGCGGGCGGCCGGCAGGACTACGTGGTCGTGGGTAATGATTTCTGCGCGAGAGTTCCAATTGGTGTTGTCTCGCGTAAGACCCATGGAGGCTCGGCCGGCACCTTTGATGTGGATTTGAAACCACCGGCTGTGGGCATCGAATGCCGTACCGGCGGTGCCACCGGGGACCATACACTAGTCGTTAGCTTCGCGCTTCCAGTCACTGTTGCCGGGAACGGGACGGTAAAGGCGCAGGTCACATCGGGAGTTGGACAGGTCGGGAGTGGTGGAACTGCCAACGGTAATGCTGTTACGGTCAACGGAGCTACGGTGACCGTACCTCTCACAAACGTGGCGAATGCTCAGAGGCTTAGTGTTTCGCTCTTTGGCGTGAGCGATGGCACGAACAGTGGCAACGTGGTCATACCGATAGGCGTGCTTTTGGGCGATACCAACGCTGATGGCTCGGTTAACTCATCCGATATCGGTCAGACCAAGTCGCAGTCCTTCCATACTGTGGTCCAAGGCAATTTCCGAGAAGACGTCAACATCGACGGATCCATCAACAGCTCCGATATCGGACTGGTCAAGAGCAAGTCCTTTACGGCACTGCCTTAGAGTCAACTAGTTAAGTAATGGATGATTGGGCATGCCGCTGTCTGCCGGCATGCCCTTCATTTTTTGGGAGTGGGAATAGTGGCCCCACCATGCTGAAGCGCGACAGGTTATAGGACAATCCGCCCTCCGGCCCAATAAGCTCCGTTGGGAGCGGTATGAAAGGGTGGGTCGTTTCCATTCCGCTCCTACGGCGCTTGGAATGATTTATTCTATTGCTACACGTCCACAAACAGGTCGCGCCTCACTGCGCTTTCAATCCGCTATGCTTGCCGATTCTTCCGCAGAGCTAAGCCATATCCTTCGGTGACCGGGTTAGGTCGGGGAGCTCGAAATAGGCCGCGCGATTTTCCTCGGAAAGAGTGCCTTTGTGCCGTCCTTTTCTTTTAGCGGAGGATTCTCTCGATTTTGTGCTCGACAACGTTGCGACGCTGTAATGAAATGTGCCTGATTTTGTCAGGCAAAAACTGCGCCGAGACGGATGGAATCCGACAATCGCAGCAATAGAAGAGAGACGAACCGAAGGTCCGTCTGCAAACTCCCTTAACCAATGCTCAACATTCCCATGAACAAAAAATCCGTTTCAAAACTGGCCGCCTTTAATGGCCGCATCGCGATCGCCACCGCTCTTTGGCTGGCAGGCACTTCACTTTGTTGTTTCAGTTTCGCGACGAGCGCCCCCTTGCCGATTAATGCCGCCTCCCCCGACTGGCGCGCCAAAGTCGATTCCAACGTCCTGGCCAGCGCCGCTCTTGGCCCAACTGACTTTATCATCTACCTCAGCCCGGTCGCGGACCTGAGCGGCGCAGCCGCGCTGTCGACCAAAGCAGCGAAAGGCCAATACGTTTTTGAAAAATTAACAGCTGCGGCCGAAGCGACACAGCCGGTCGTCAGGCAAACCTTGAGTTCACTCGGTGCCGAATATAAGAGCTTTTGGGTTAGCAACGTGATTTGGGCAAAGGGAAATCTTGGTGTGATCGAGGCGGTAGCGGTCCTGCCTCAGGTTGCTTCCATTACTGCGAGCGGCGGCGGCGGTTTGAAGCTTCCACCACAATCCGGAACCAACGGTCCGACTGGCCCAGACGCGGCTGCCGGAATTGAGGGAAGTCTCATTTCAGTGGGTGCCGACCAGGTTTGGGCGATGGGATATTTAGGGCAGGGTGCTGTGGTAGCCGGCGCAGATACGGGTGTCCGCTGGACGCATAATGCGCTCAAAAATCATTACCGCGGCTGGAACGGCACGAGCGCGGACCACAACTACAACTGGAAAGATGGTATCCACAATCCCAACACCGGCTGCCCAGCCGACTCGCCTGAGCCATGTGACGATGATGCCGCCTTGGGCGGTGGGCACGGGTCGCACACCATGGGAACGATGGTAGGAGACGACGGCGGTGCCAACCGTATTGGAATGGCCCCGCAGGCGAAATGGATCGCCTGTCGGAACATGAATTCGGGCGTCGGCGTTCCCGTAACTGGGTATCTCGAGTGCATGCAGTTTTTCCTAGCGCCGACGAAGATCGATGGCACCGCGCCAGATCCCTCGAAATCGCCGCACGTGATTAATAACTCCTGGGGCTGCGTCGAGCCGGGCTGTATAACCGAGCCAAACCCGCCTGTTCCCGGGTTTTTACGGGCCACGCTTCAGGCGAGCCGCGCCGCCGGCATCGTCTATGTCGTCTCTGCGGGCAACGAAGGAAATAATGGCGTGGGCGATTGCTCGACGCTTGAGTTTCCACTGGCCCGCTACCCTGAGGCGTTCTCCGTCGGCGCTATCGACCACCGCACCAATTTAGTTGCGGATTTCAGCAGCCGCGGACCCGTGCTCGGCGATCCGGACTTTCCCAACGGCCTGCCTAAACCGGAGATTTCAGCGCCGGGCGTTACCATTCGCTCCGTCCAGCGTGCCAGCGACTCCGCCTATGGCTCTCTCAGCGGAACGAGCATGTCCGGGCCGCACGTGGCGGGTCTGGTCGCCCTGATTATCTCGGCTAACCCAACGCTGGCAGGCAACGTCGATCGCATAGAAGAGATCATCGAACAGACTGCGGTGCATACAACAACCACCCAAGCCTGCGGCAGTGATACCAGCACTTCGATTCCCAACAATGTTTATGGCTGGGGCCGCATCGACGCCTTGGCCGCGGTTACAATGGCGCTCGCGGACATCGGTTGCCCGGTGCCGGATTTCGTTGACGACTTAGAGCCCGTGCAGAATCCGGGGTGGACGTTCGAGGTGGCCCAGAACGACCCCATCCCTCCAAGTCCAACGTGGGCTTGGATGACCGATCCGAACGCTATTAGCCCCACCCACTCGTTCTTCAGTGACGCCAGCGCTCCTTTAGGCATCAAGGACGATCGCCTGATCGCCCCACCACAGAACCTATCCGCGACCAGCCACTTGATCTTCTGGCACCAGTTCAAATTCGAGGGCGGCTTTGATGGCGGTGTTTTGGAGGTGAGCACCGATGGAGGCAACACCTGGGTGGATGTGCTAGATGGCGGCGGCTTTTTCGTGGGAACTGGCGGGTATAATGACACTATCGACCCCGACTTGGGCAGTCCGATCGCCGGCCGCAACGCCTGGACCGGCATCTCGGATGCGTTTCCAATGATGAACCGGGTGGAAGTGAATCTCGGTACCTTCGCCGGCAATGGTGTGCTCGTGCGGTGGCGCCTCGTCCTCGATGACTTGTCGATTGATCCCGGCGTCAGCTGGTCAGTGGACGACGTTGAGTTCACAAACCTGGCGTGCCCTCTTCCTGCGCCCATGCCAACTCTCGTGCTGTCGCGCAAGACCCATGACAGCGCGGGGCCGTTTGATATTCCTTTACCGCTCACGGGGAACCCCGGCATTGAATGCAGGACTGGGGGTGTCACCCAAGTGGTTCTGGTGTTTGGGCAACCGGTGAATTTTACCGGCGCTTCTGTGACCTCTGGAACTGGCACCGTTGCCAACACCAGCGGCAATGGCACAAATCAGGCGGTTATAAACCTTACCGGCGTAACCAATATCCAGACGATCACGGTCAGCTTGTTGGGCGCCAGCTTTGCTGTTGGCGGAGCTTCAGCCGACATTCCCATCTCGATCGGCGTGCTTTTGGGTGATACCAACGGCGATCGCTCGGTTAACTCGTCCGATATCGGTCAGACCAAGTCGCAGTCCTTTCACACCGTTGGTTCGTCAAACTTCCGTGAGGACG
>OBJR01000062.1_pt1 | contig 11788 bp, 10 predicted proteins | sample 1519711 | NCBI WGS metagenome assembly OBJR01 (sample SAMEA3235155, study PRJEB22506) | soil metagenome | biome: Forest; feature: Temperate coniferous forest; material: soil | place: Canada | collected 2011-06-18 | depth 0.2 m | reverse complement strand
CTCACCGACTTGGGCTGCTGCGATTCTCCGGTGAATTGCTCTGAGGCGAATGAGCTGACCCAATTGCTCTCTCCTGCACCTCGCGAATCCGATCAGAGGCTGGGGCGATCTCTATATAATCTCTCACCGGAAGACATGGCTCAGTTTACTTCTGACTGAAATATTCTCGATGTAAACGAAGCGTAAGACTAACATTCGCGCGCGCATTGTTCTCGATGCTACATTCGAGTGCACGGGCGGCCAAAAGTTTTTCGTCAAGTGTTTTGGTTACGATTAGAGAGTGATGGCAGGCTTGATTGTGTCCAGAGGAGATTGTACCTGCACTAAAGGTCCGTTCCGTCCCAAACTGCATGAGCATTCCAGCGATCACGTGGGAGCGGGCTGCAGGGTTTTCGAACCGGCGATCAAGCGCACGAATTCGTTGGGTTGTTTCAGAAGAAAGCCGGCCAGGGATGCGCGAACCAAGCGGCTCACGGGCCTTAAGACTCTAGCGCGGGTGCCTTTTCCTGCGCCCGAGCGAACGAGGTCAGTGTGATCTTCTGTTCCTGGAGGAGCCGCCGTGTTTCAGGCGCCGTCAAGGCCTCAAGTTCCTCGGCCCACCGATAGCCCCAATGGCCGTATTGGCTACTGGTCTCCTTGTCCCCTTCGCCGGGATGGCAACTTAATTCATATAATCCGTCAGGAATCTCCCGAAGAATCTGTTCAAGCGCAGAGCGAGTTAAGGAACCGCCAACCTCAAACCCATACATACGATCGGGCATTTGAAGGCCGGGGGGATTGTGCAATCCTCGCGTCCACAGACAGGCCAGATTCAAGCCCAACCCCTGGAACCATCGCCCCGTTCGAACGCCGGGCAATTTTCGCCAAGGGCCAGCGGAGTTGCGAATCCAGACATGATCCATTCCACGGGTCAGGCGGGTCACGATCTGGAAGACAGGCGGGAACATGTGGAGGTGCTGGTGGCTGTCGAGATGGGAGAGCCTCAGTCCGGTCTGTTGAAAGCGCGCGATCTGGGACGCGATTTCGCGCTCGACTTCATCCCAGCTCATTCGCCCGAGCAGCGCGCGTTTGAAGAATTCGCCCCTTGTGCCGGGAAGACGTCCTGTTTTATCAACAAGGGTGGGCAGCGCCTCAGGCGGCAGCACGGCTTGCTCTTCCACTAGCGCCAAATGCAGGCCAACATCCAGTGCCGGGAAATCTCGCGCCAGCGCGACGGCATCTTCGAACGCGCTTCCGGTCACGAGTAACGAGGCGCTGGTCACGATTCCGTGTCGAAACGCACGCACAATCCCGCGGTTGACGCCGGGCGTTAGTCCCCAATCGTCGGCGCTTACAATCAGCCGCTTCAAAACGCAGAAACTCGGAACGTTCGGATCTCTCGCCGCATCTTCATCCGGAAGGCAACTAGCTCCCGGATCATTTTGATAATCACATCTGGGCTGGCCAGGGTCGAGGTGCCGCGATTCCTGGGAAAATAATCCACTCCAAATTGGGTGATCTTGAACCCGTGCAACTTGCTTTTGATGAGCAGTTCCGCGTCAATGAACGAACCCTCCGACTCCAGTACAACCTTATCCAACATCTCTCGCTTAAATAATTTGAACGAGAAATTAATGTCTTTCACCCGGAGCGGAAAGAGGAAGCGGATGAGAAGATTGTAAGCAACGGAATACAGAGTGCGGACGAATCCTTCCGCGGTGCGATCGAATCGAAAGGCTGAAATGATATCAGATTTGGTGAACTCCATGATACGCACTGCTCGGTGCAGCTCCAGGAGATCGACCGGCAAATCCGAGTCACAGTAGAAAATCAGCTCCTTCGTCGCCTTGCTGAAGCCCGTGCGGAGCGCGCCTCCCAGCTTCAAATTCCGTTCGTGGTGAAACACCCTTATGCAACTGTTTGATTGGGCTAACGCCTCAGCGATTTCCGCGGATCGGTCGGTGCTGGCATCATTGACGATGAGGATCTCGTACCCGGACGTAATGTCGACCAGGACGGCCTCCGCGAAATGCACAGCGCGCTCGATGTTCTCTTCCTCGTTGAACATGGGATAAACCAGCGAGATGCTCGGCCGCCATGTCGCCGCGGGCGCTGTTTCCAGTCCCGGGTTAGAGCCGACGATAGATTGTTGCGCCATGGATCGCGACCTCCACACGATATCCTGCTAGGTATGCCCGGAGCGCAGGATACCGGGTCATGGGATGCACGCGCCAGCCCGGATTCACAGTCGACATGTCGATAATGAGCACTGGGGGATGCGCTTCCCAGTCCGCTTTGAACATCTCCCAACTTCCCGGAATCACGCTCTCCCCTCGCTTTTTAATCTCGATGGGCCGTTTGGCATAGGCGCCGACCAGATGGTTGCAGCTAACAAACCGCGTCGCCATCCGCCGGTCGGAAAAACTGTACAGTTGGGGGTAACTGCCCCATACAAAGATATGATCGCTCGGGCTCGTCCGCTCGACGATCTGCTGAACAATCGGGAGAAAATCGAGCTCTTTGATCCGCGTCGCGAAAGCCATGATGAGAAAACCTATCGCCGGCATTGCCGCCGCGCCGACAATGCCCGTTCGGATCCATCGCCAGTGCAGCTGGGGAGAGCGTCGCTGTTTCGCGACAAAGCGCGAGAACGCCTGGCCCGCAAGAATCGACAGCGGCGGAAGTACTGTCAGATGATAGTGCCCTGGAAACCGCCACCCAATAAAGATTGTCAGATAGGTGACACCCAGCCACAAAACGAGCAACACCGCTGGAGTGGACCCGGTCCTCGTGTGTCGCAATGATTTAAAGCTCCAAATCACCTGGCGGATGCCAAAGTACCACAACAAGCCCCACGACAGCATCACACTAAGGTGGATCGTGGCGAGATGTCCCAGAACATACGGGAGTGTTGTTTCGGACTCGACGTAGCGAATGGCAAACGCCCAAGCCCATAGATACGCGTCGTGCAGGTTTCCTTGTGACTGGTAATACAGGGCGAGCCCCGCGATGGGGGCGACGAATCCGGCAATGATGCCGCTTCCTGCTCGCACGATGCTTCCCAATGACTGCGTGCGGGGAAGCAGCCAGGCGTAGACGAGACATGCCAGCATTACGCCTGCGTTCACGGCGGAAGGCTGCCGGATCAGTGTTGCCGCCCCGACGAGCGTGCCGCTGAGGAACATCCAGCCCCAGCGCGCCTCTTTTTCACCCTGCAGGAATGCGAGAACGCTCAGCGCCAAAAGGAGAGACGCGAAAATCTCGGTGTTGGCTCCGAGCGTGTCGCCCGGTTGGTAGGCGTGGACAAACACGGCGTATCCGATGCCACTCCATGCGCCTGTCCATTCGTCAGCCACACGCGTGCCAATCCGCCGTACGACCAGGGCAGTGGCTGCGACGACAATAATGGCGAGAATGTGCACCGCCCGGAGGTTGTTTCTGCCTGCCACGCGAAAAACGCCGGCGTAAATATAATATATTCCCGGCGGCTTCGTATCCACGGCCGTATGGTAAACTGCTCCGCCGTCCAGAATATCGTTTGCGATGGTACCGTAGTAGGCCTCGTCAACAACGTACATCGACGGCAAAAGCGTGGGCGCGCGCAGGATGACAACCAGCGCGATGATAACAACGGTGATCCAGCGAGACTCGCGGCGGGTCATCGAGCGGTCTTTGATTTCAGCACGGCTTCTCGTTGAGTGGTCGGCGGACGTACGGCCGAAAAGCCCATCGCGAATATAGAAATGGCTCGCGCATTAAAGAGATTCATTCCTCAGCAATATAGAGAGCGACTTAAGTCGGCTCAGTCAGGTTTTTCCCACGCGCTCAGTCCTGTAATTCCTCTTTGCTTTTGCCAATTGCGTCATGATCGCCTTTTGCCGTGCAATCGGTTTTCGCCCGGTCGAAAATGCGTTGAAACGTCCGGTAAACATAGTCAGCTTAGGTTTAGTCTGGCTAGACCGCGACGTCTAACTGGATTTGCGGCCGGGTTCCCATTTAGGTCTCGCCTTTCCGGGCAAGCCGAACCGGATTCGCGGAATCATCTGTTTGATTGGAAACGCTTGTACTGCGCTCGTCTGAGCCCTTTTGTCATTTGGAAACCGAGCAGCATCTGGTAAAGTCAACTCATTCGACCGACGTTTGAGCTGGAAAAAGCTCAATCCGACTCTAATCTCCGCGATTGTCTTGGCTTGGGAGCCGCCCAAAAGCGGTTGTCAACGAGAGACATCCCCTGATATAGATGCGCCTGACACGAATGGGCAATTACGCTGATCTTAAGAATCGTTTGGCTGCCTCACCGAAAACCTGGCTTGTAACTGGCGTCGCAGGATTCATCGGATCCTTTCTTCTGGAAACCTTGCTTGCGCTAGATCAACGAGTTATTGGACTCGATGACTTCTCGACCGGAAAACGGCGCAACCTGGAAGATGTCCGACAATGGTGTGGGCCTGATCGGTGGCTTAAGTTTCGACTTATCGAGGGTACGATTGGCGATTTGGAAACCTGTCGGTTTGTCTGTCGAAATGTTGATTATGTTCTTCACCATGCGGCTGTTGCTTCAGTAGCACGTTCACTTAAGGATCCGATTAGTACAAACGAGAGTAACGTAATCGGGTTTGTAAATATGCTCGTTGCTGCGCGCGATGCGGGGGTACGGCGATTTGTTTATGCAACTAGTAGTTCGGCTTACGGCGACGACCCCACTCATCTAAAAATAGAATGCACGGTTGGTCGGCCGCTCTCTCCCTACGCAGTAACGAAATATGCGGACGAACTCTATGCGCACGTCTTTGCGCAGTGCTATGGATTCGAAACAATCGGTCTTCGTTACTTCAATGTTTTTGGACCGCGCCAGGATCCAGAAGGGGAATACGCCGCAGTCATTCCAAAGTGGATCGCGGCACTGATAAACCGCGAATCGATTTTTTTGAATGGGAACGGCGACACCAGCCGCGACTTCATTTTTGTCCCGGACGCGGTCCAGGCGAATTTGCTCGCCGCCACGGCTGCCAAACCCGAAGCGGTCAATCAGGTTTATAATGTTGCGCTGAATAAAAGAACGACTCTGATTGAGCTATTTTCCATCTTGAAGGAGCTGCTGCTCCAGAGTGGACATGATGTGGGAGCTTGTGAGCCCTTATACCGGGAGTTTCAAAGCGGGGACGTTTGGCATTCTCAAGCAGACATCACAAAAATCTCGGAATTGCTCGGTTTTTCACCAGTATATGGTGTCCGTGAAGGGCTCGCTAAAACACTACCTTGGTACATAAAAACAGCCGGGCGAGAGTCGCGGTCTTTTAGTAGGATCGCGCACGGAATCGCCGCGCACGAATAAAGATCCAGCCACCCCGCTGGCTACTACGACCCGAGGTCACCTATGCGTGGCTAGCTAAAACAGCAAGATTTTGCAGGCGTCCGCCGACCTACATTGTCGATGATCAATCCGACGCGAAAAGTGCGCAGCGTCCAGTGAAGAACCTCCCGATTCTGGCCAAACTTTTGGCGAAACGATACCAGCCGGTGGCGCACACTGCCGAGGATGTGACTTATCGGATACGCTAGGCGGTTGGAATGTTGGGTTGGTGTTGAGTTGTCGGCTGCCGCGATGCCAAATGTTATCAAGAGATATCTCTCAACGCGATTGCTTCGCCGGCGTGTTGTCGTAGGCTGAGCGTTCGTTCATCAACACATGAAGCTTCTCGGTAAAATCGGCCGTGAATTTTCCGGCTATAACATTTTGGAATCGGCTAAGCGTCTCCTCGACCGTAAACCGCTCCAATGCAGCCTTTATGTCACGGATCGTTGTAATCTCGATTGTGCCTATTGCACTGAGTACGATAACAGCCGGCCGCATCCGAGCCTGGACGATCTGAAAAAATGGATTCGGAAAATTCGTGATCTGGGCACCATGCGGATCGCTCTGGTCGGCGGTGAACCGCTTGTGCATCCGAATATTGTCGAACTCGTTCGCTATTGTCGCGAACTGGGCTTTGCCACCAGCCTGACCACCAACGGCTTTCTCCTGACTCGTAAGCTTCTCGCGGAACTGGAAGATGCCGGCTTGCAGGTCATGCAGATCAGCGTTGACCGGATGACACCGAGTCCAATTACAAAAAAGTCGTTCAAGACGATTTTGCCCAAGCTCGATTATTTTCGTGATTCAAAAATCAGCCTTCATATCACCGGCGTGATTTGTGCCGATACCTTGCCCGAATCACGGGCCGTGCTGGAGACCGGTTTGTCGCGCGGAATTCCCACCGAAGTTCGCCTGGTGCATGCAGACCCTTTGCAGCGGTTTCGCGTCGATCGTGGGCCGCGTGAAGAACTCGAAAGCTTCATCGATTCGATGATCGAACGAAAACGCCGCGGGGAAAAGATTCACACCAGCGAGGCCATTCTTAATTACCAACGCAGTCTCCTCAGGGGTGAGCACGTCGAGTGGACGTGTATGGCTGGCTACAAATTATTCTTTGTCTCTGCGCAAGGAAAATTCTGGATCTGCAGCATGGTGCACACGGACAAGCACATCATGGACGTCACGCTCGACGATCTCTACGCAAATTACCGCAAAAAGTCATGCCAGGAAGGTTGCGGTGTTTATTGCGCAGTGAGTGCTTCGCTTCTCGTGGAAAAGCCCGCTCACGTTCTCGGTAAGGAAATCGTCGCGCGCGCCAAGCGCATTCCGTCAATGGTTCGGCGCTCCTTAACTCCGGATACCGACAAAGCTACGCGCGGCACCATCACAAATCCAGATGGAACGCACGAGATGAACGGCAGCACTAAAAGCGGCCCATCCGCAGATAACGGCGTAACTTTGCGGAAGAGCGTCTAACAAAAAACCACACGCCAGCATCCAAACGTAAACGTTTCTTCGAGCTGCAATCAGCCGGAAAGCGCGGTCGAACGGCGCAACGTCATCGAGCAGGCGGCCTTTCGCCATCTTCGCCCGGCGTTTCGCGAATTCATCCAACAAATGCGATCCGACGAGCAATGTCAAAAAATAAAACGCGTTCGGAAATTGGCCGCTTCGCCACAAATAAAAGGCGATAGTCGCCCACCATGAATTCTCGATCAGATAATCGAGATGGTGTTCCCACTTGCCACGCTCGGTGGTCTCAATTTTTACGCGCGACTGCTTTCCATCCAGTCCATCAACGATACCAAAAATGAGAGCGGCGAGGATTCCAAACCCGACGCGGCCAACTGCAAAGGCCGCGGTCGCGCTGCATCCGATGATGAAGCCCGCAATCGTAATTTGGTTCGGCGTGATTCGCGTTTTGCAAAGAAGCGAGATGATTGCCGTTTCGATCGGTGCGTGAATGTAAGCCGGCAGGTCGAGCGTTCCGTTTTGGGCGGAATCGAGAATGATCCGCTCAGCTAACCGACGGTTCTGCGCCGCTGGCGCGGGAAAACAGAATGGCCGCACGCGGCGACGCATGCTGACGATGTAATCATCCTGCTCCGCCGCGTCGACGATATCGATCTTGCGATTGCCGATCCTCTCCTTGAGTTGTTCGAAGAACGGCACGGTGGAAGGAAACGCAGAAAGAAAATCTTTCGTGACCAATGAAGGCCCACACGGACTCCGGATTAAAGATCGCGCGAATTCAGGCGGATTAGAATCGACGAGCGCGGCGGACGAATCCTTCGTGCAGAGAGCGGCAAGCAAACGCGCGTCACAGTAAATGTTTGCCGGTACGATTAAGAAGCGCTCAGACGGGCCCTGTTCCAAAACCACTTGGGGGGTAAGAGGTCCAGTTGCGCCCGAGACGACATGGACAACTACTTTTTCGCGCGGCCACGAGCGTTTCGCCACCTCGGCTCCGACGATTTCAGGTGTCGTCGACAAAACAAACGCGCGTCGAAATCCGAGTCGCTGCAAAATGCGAAGTAAACGTTCGAGTAAATTGACACCGCACAATTCGACCAACGCATCGGGGTCATCCGCGATTAACATTGGCAGCACGTTCTCCATCGGCCGCGAGTTTAACGGCGGATGCAGCGCGCTGCCAGCTGCCGACGCGATTGCTCCAGCAACGCCGTAAGAGAGCGCGGAGTCCAATTGTCGATTATGACGCTGCTCAAAAAATAGCGCTCTGTGTACCGCGCGGCTGGCTGGCAGTGATGCGGCCGTCTTTCATCTCGTGGATCCAGTCGCAGGACTCGGCGATGACTGGGTTATGGGTTGCCAGAAGCAGAGCTTTGCCGCCTTCTTGCACGATATTTTGAAGCAGCTCAAAGGCACGTTCGGAGTTGGCAGTGTCGAGGTTGCCGGTAGGTTCGTCGGCCAGGATGACTCGCGGGTCGTTGGCCAAGGCGCGGGCTATGGCCACTCGTTGCTGTTCGCCTCCGGAGAGATGACGACTGGGTCTCCGCAATTTGTCTCCCAAGCCAACCGCTTCCAGCAGGCCGGCGGCGCGTTCGCGCATCTCACTATCGGAAAGTTGCCCGAGCTTGCGCATCGGGATCATCACGTTCTCCTGCGCGGTGAAATCTTCCATCAGAAAATGGAATTGAAAAATGAAGCCGATGAACTCGCTCCGTTTTTGCGCGAGCTCGTCATCGCTCAGCTGGGAGACTGGCTCCGATTCGATTGCAACGCTGCCGGCGTCCGGCAGATCGAGCAGCCCGAGAATGTACAGCAGCGAGCTTTTGCCACAGCCAGACGGGCCGACAACGGCGTGGACACTTCCGGCCTCGACCTCCAAGGACACGCCGCGGAGCGCGTGCACGCGCTCTTCCTCTTCGCCCAGGTAGCGTTCGATGGCTGCGCAACTAAGGCAAACTTCCGAGTTCATCTTGAACCGCGAATCGTGACTACCGGGGGCAACTCAGCGGCGCGACGCGCCGGGACATAACTTGCGATGAACACGGCCAGGATCGCGAGCAACGTGGCAAACACGTAGTGTCTCCAATCCCATGTCACGAGAAAGTAATTCGTGTACAGCAAACCGCGAAGACGAATTGGGATGTGCGACACGCCCCAGGTCATTAAAGCGCCCAGCGAACAGCCGAGCAGGGACCCGGCCGCTGCGATCAACGCGCCCTGCCACAAGAAAATGGAGGAGATGTCGATGCGACGGTAACCCATCGAGCGCAAAATCGCGATCTCCTTTATTTTCGCGAGCACCGACATCGTAAGGACATTAAAAATCCCGAAGCCGGCGAGCAGGATGATAAGAGAAACGGTAATCGCGACGGACATTCTCAGAGTCAAAAAAAGTTGCAGTGTGCTTTCCTCGCGTTCCTGCCAGCTCGAAGCGTTGTGTTGAAAGAGCGTCTCAAAACGGCTGGCCAAAGCCGGGGCGCGGTTTGGGCTTCGCAGTTTATATATGATCATCGAGGCGCCGGAAGGTTGTTGCAGCAAAGCCTGCGCGATCCTGGCATGCGAATAAACCCGGGTTGAATCGATCGAGCCAATTCCTGCCCGAGCGATCGCCGCGATGGTGAATCGCCAGTATTCGCCACTGGGCGCAAGCAGCTGCACGGTGTCGCCGATGCCGGCGTGAAGTGTTTCTGCCAGCCGGACGCCAATGATGATCGAGCTCGTATTATTTCGAAAATCATCAAAGCTGCCCTCGACCAGTTGGTGGAGAAGATCGGTCGTTTGCGCATGGAGCGCGGGCTCGATTCCATACAGATCGACAGTTGCGTTCTCAAATCCGGCGCGCGCACTCACGTCACCGCGCAAGACCGGGGAACAGGAAACAACATTAGAAAATTGCCTGCTCACCCGCATGATTTCATTTGGGTTAGTGATGCCTTCAAAATAGAGACGACGTCCAATCGTTCCTTTCGAGCCTTTCGCGGAAACCATGAGCGGTTCGTAGCGCGGGCGAAAACGCGATTTGACGACCAGCGCGCCATTGGTGCCGATAGTTGAGTCGATAAAGTAACGTGCGAAGCCCTGGGTCTGCGCCTGGGTGCAAATAAAGATGGCGACGCCGAAAACAACGCCGCTAAGGCTTAGAAGCAACGGACGCTTGCGATGCGTCAAAAACCGCAATGCGATATAAAGCGGCGGCGTCATGGCGCCTTCGGCGGCGGCGGTGAATTGATCATTCGCTGCCGCACTGTTTCTCCCGGGTGGAATTTGTCCTGCTCGGAAACAATCACGTGCCTGCCTTCTTCCAGGCCACTGGTCACCTCGGTGAAATCAAGGGTGCGAAATCCAACCCCAACTGTGCGCGAATGCACAATGCCATGGTTCACGATCAGTGCTTGATCGACAAGGAGAGCGCGCGTCGGGACCAGAAGAGCATTTTCATGGGTACCGGTGATGATGTTCATCTCCCCGGTCATTCCCACCATCAAATTGTCGGGCGGATTTTCCATCTCCAGCACAACGGTGTAACGCTGCGTGGTTGGATCGGCAGCGGGTTGAACTGAGGTCACGCGCGCGGAGAAAGTGCGGGTCCGATAAGCATATAGTTGCACTTTGGCTTTCATTCCCGGCTTTACTTCACCCACATCCTCCTCGTTCACTTCGCCGCGAATATAATTCTTCCGTGAAGAAACTGTGAAAAGCTCGTTGCCGTCGGAAACGAGTTCGCCATCGATTGTCTGGACATTAGTGAGAAGGCCATCGATCGGCGAGCGAACTTCGGCGCTCTTCATCTGGGCTTCCAATTTCTTAGTCGTCTCTTCCAGTGAGTGAAGATTGCGATCTCGCTCGATTCGCTCCGTTTCCACTGCACCTCGCAGCCGGTTGGCTTCACTTCTCGCCTTCTGATATTCGACTGCTGGTACGTTGCCCGACCCGACCACCTTTTCGAGCCGCTGCAGATTGTCTTCAGCCGCTTTCAGCAACTCCGAAGAGGCCAGCGGAAGCGCCGCGCGGTCGACGGCGGCCTGCAAATCGGCGCGCGCTTGCTTCAATTCTCGAGCGGTTTCCTCGTCAGCAATTGTCGCCAGCAACTGAGCTTTTTCAACGCTCTTGCCGATTGCGCCCCGACCGGCGGAGAACGGGTCCGCCAATTGAATGAAACCATCATTTTGTGCTCGAACTCGCACCACAAACGCCGGTTCAATCCGCACGGTCCCATACACCGCGGAGATGGCCGTACCCCGGCGGACCGTAACCACTTCCGCCACCGGCATCAGGAAATAATACGCCAGCGCGAAAAGGAGCACGAGTGCTGCTCCACCGCCCCACAAAACTCTTTTTGATTCCGGTAATTTCAATTCGGACAACTAGTGTGGTATCCGTGATCCTTCTTTGCAATAAACTGGTGCCCAAGCGTTTTCATTCTCAATCTCGCGTCTTGGTGGAAGTTCGAAAACGCTATTCCCAAGACACCCCAGCGGAAACGCCCGTTCGATCAGCGAAAGAGAATTAAGGACGCCAGCCAGTAAGGCGCAAGCGCAGGACAGTTGATAGTCGCCTCGCTGTGTCGAGGTGATCCGATGCGTTGCGCCTACCGCGATTTTGTGTTGTCGTCCGAAAATTGAAAATAGCGCCCGCTGGCCCGGTCCCACTCTGCGATTGCCACGTTGTGCTGGAAAATAGCCTCCAGCACTCCGCTCCTGGTAGTTAAAAACGCATTTTGACTGACGCGGTATTCAAGCGGAGACGCTAGACCCGTGGCGACATTTTCCCGCACGGCGTTAGCGCTCTCCTCTGCGGCCACGGATGCTGCCGAGAGCGATCTTTCGCGAGCGTCGATCCCTTTGAGGTCGTTGGCGATCCGGGAGAGTTCGCGGCTGACATTCCCTTCCAGCTTCCTGCACGTCAGTTCGTTCATTTCCCGTGTTGCGCGTGCCTTCAACACTGCCCCGCCTACTTTGCCATTGTCGATTACCCGCCACG
>OBJR01000061.1_pt1 | contig 11890 bp, 12 predicted proteins | sample 1519711 | NCBI WGS metagenome assembly OBJR01 (sample SAMEA3235155, study PRJEB22506) | soil metagenome | biome: Forest; feature: Temperate coniferous forest; material: soil | place: Canada | collected 2011-06-18 | depth 0.2 m | reverse complement strand
CCGCTTTTTTGACAATGCGCGCGGGTCCGCGCTCGAGTGTGCTGCCTGTCTCGACGTGATGGTCGCGAAACAGTTTGTTGAGCCCGACGACGTCCAGGAAGGCAAGACCATGCTGGTAAAGATCGTCTCAATGTTGTTCGGACTAATCCGCGCGAATTCCGACGTGCGCGTTTTCGAAACGCCTGAACACTACGGAGATGGGAAGGAATAGGATTAAGATTAGGAATAGGAATCGAATTTCTCGATGCTTGAACTAAAAGATCTTTGCGTCAGTTACGGGTCGATCAACGCGCTCCAGGAAGTTAGCCTCAAGGTCGATCAGGGAAGCATCGTCACCTTGATCGGCGCGAATGGCGCGGGAAAAACGACTACTCTGCGCACCGTCTCAGGTTTGCTGCGGAAACGGCGTGGCAGCATTCGATATGAAAATGAAGAGATCGGCCACGAGCCACCGCATCGCATTGTCGCGCGCGGCATCTCACAGGTGCCGGAAGGCCGAATGATTTTCGCCAACCTGACCGTGCGGGAAAACCTGTTGATGGGTGCGTATCTGCGCAAAGACCGCAACAAACTCGGTAAAGAATTCGATTTCGTCTTCTCCATTTTCCCGCGCCTGAAAGAACGGGCGCGTCAGGTAGCGGGAACGCTTTCCGGCGGCGAACAACAAATGCTTGCCATCAGCCGCGCCCTCATGAGCAAACCGCGCTGCCTCATGCTCGACGAACCGTCACTCGGCATCGCACCTATTTTGGTGAAAACGATTTTTCAAAAAATCGTCGAGATCAATCAGTCGTTAGGCATCACCATTTTATTGGTGGAACAAAACGCGAACCTCGCGCTCGAAGTCTCTCATTACGGATACGTCCTCGAGACCGGCCGAATTATCCTGCACGACAAATGCGGTGCCTTACGGACTAACGAGCAGGTAAAGAGTGCCTACCTCGGCGGCGCATAATTACCGCCTGGCTATTAGCTATTAACTATCAGCAATGAACTTTTCTGAACGGCGGATAATGATTTTAGCTAAACTAATGTCAGGCGACGCGTCTCGGTGGAGCGAGCAGTCCCTTGCTCGATACGGGAATAAGGCGGCTGCGCCGCAGATCTAAGCAGCATTAGATGGAGCGGCCCGATCCACCCGAGCCCGGACGAGCGAAGCATACAACCACGTTGTGGCCGTCACCAACTACTGTCGCCAAAACCCTCATTGGAGCTGCTGCCGCCGAAGAGTTTTTCGCCGCGCTGGCGGAGCCGCTTGAATTTTGCTAACGATTCGCGGGCGGCTGCGGTCTTTTGCAAATCTTCAGGCGATAAATCGAGGGCGCTCAACACTTCGGCTTCGTCGCGCGAAAGTTCTGACCGGTTCGCTCGTTCCTGGAATTGAGCAAGAGTTTGGGCAAGGTCATCCCCATTCGATCCGCGAAAAACATCCAGAATCCGTTGAAAAGCGAGATGAAACGGGACGGTGGCGACATCAATCATCTCGTCTGATTCCGAAACGAACGGCATCATCACTTCGTTGCCGGTGACCACACTGTTCCACGTCTCCGGCGGCGCATAATACCCAAGCTCCACCGAATAAGTCTGGCCCGGCTCGAGCTCTTCGATCGCGCAGCTCCCACTCATCGGTTCGACTGCGACAGTTTTCTCATTCCCGTTTTGGCGAATACGCACGTGGGCGCAGCGATCGGCCGGTAAACCTTTGCCGAAGGCAGCCGGCCAATCCACGCTCCAGCAGACAAAAAGCGTCCGCGGATCGCGTGCAATCGCGACCAGCAACGACTTGCCATAGTGCGCTGGCAACTCTGTAAATTCCTTCGCCGCTTCGACGTCTCGTCGAAGCAACGACGACGAAGTCACCGGGCCTTCCGAGATTTTGTAGCCACTCAACGGATCCGACGGATTCTTTGCCATGCCGGGCGCTTATCAATCATTGATCCGCGCGCGAGGCAAGCCCAAAAGGGCGCGTTGCTTCATTGGCCCAGGCAGCAGAGTATCGCAGTGCGATGCGAACCTGCATCATTCTCAATCCAATCGCCGGTGCGGTGAAAGACATTGATGCAATCCAGGCCCGATTGCGCGGGTTGAAAGCGGAACGCTTTTGCGTCAGTGAAGGGTCGGGTAACGCGGAAAAATTCGCCAGTGAAGCCTCGGACTTCGATTTAATCGTGTCGGCGGGCGGCGACGGAACCCTAAACGAAGTGGTGAATGGGATTGCACAGGGAGGATGCAATGCTGCTCTGGGAGTGCTGCCGCTCGGGACCGGGAACGATTTCGCGCGAACTCTCGGAGTCCCAAATAATCTCGAGACCGCGATCGAACAGATCATGGCTGGTAAAACCCGCGCCATCGATCTGATCCGCGTGACCAGCGATCGCATCCGCTATTTCGTGAACGTTTCCTCAGGCGGATTCAGCGGCGTGGTGGACGAGAAACTCACGCCGGAAATGAAGCGGACGTGGGGGCCGCTGGCCTACTTGCGCAGCGCCGCGGCGGCATTTTCCGAGCTGCGCGGGTACGCGACGACGGTGGCGCTCGATGACGCCGACGCTCTCGATCTTGATCTTTACAATGTGGTAATCGCCAACGGCCGCTACGTGGCTGCCGGAATCCCGATCGCGCCGGAAGCCGATCTCGCGGATGGATTGCTCGACATCGTGCTGATTCTCGAGCGCGGGCCAGCCGATCTCGCAATTTTGGCGGCGCAGATTCTTGTCGGCAAACATTTGTCCTCGGATGGGATTGTTTTTCGTCGCGCCAAAAAAATTGCGATTAATTCAAGACCCGGAATGTGGTTTAACGTCGACGGCGAATTAATTGGGAATGAACCGGCCACTTTCGAGTTGCTGCCTGGAGCATTGCGGTGCGTAGTCGGAGCAGCGTGAAAGAGAAGATTGTTAGTCTTGAGCAACTGGCCGCGGAATCGGACCAATTGCGGTCTGCGGGCAAGCGGGTGGTGGCGACGAATGGTTGCTTCGATATTTTGCATGTCGGCCATGTGCGCTATCTCGCGGCGGCGCGAAAACTCGGCCACGTTCTGGTGGTGGGATTAAATGGTGATAGCTCGGTCCGGCAACTCAAAGGCGAAGGCCGGCCAGTTAATCGCGAACAGGATCGGGCGGAGGTATTGGCCGCGCTCGAGTCGGTTGATTACGTGACGATTTTTCCGGAATTGCGGGCCGCGAACTTTTTGCAGGCGGCGCAGCCGGCAATCTATGCCAAGGGGGGCGATTACACTGCCGATACGCTGAACGTGGAAGAACGCGCGGTTTTGGAAAAATTCGGAACGAAGATTAAGATCATTCCCTTCGAAAAGGGCTACTCGACTTCGCAATTGCTAACGAGAATTGGGAAAGCGTGATAGTCAAGATCGGCATTCTCGGCTCCGGCAAAGGATCGAATTGCCGCGCCATCCTGCAAAGTATTCGCGACGGCAAACTGAATGCCAACGCGACGGTAGTTATCTCTGATGTGCTGGATGCGCCGATACTCGAAATTGCGCGCGAGTTCGGAGTCGCGAACGCCTACCTTCCGCCGGGGCATTTTCGGACCCGGCTCGAGCCCAGGGTCGAAGCGCAACTGGTCGAGATGTTGCAGGGCGCCGAAGTGGAGGTAGTGGTCCTGGCCGGTTTCATGCGGGTGTTGAAGGAACAAATGCTGGCCGCTTTCCCGCGCCGCATCGTTAACATTCATCCGTCGTTGCTGCCGAAGTTCCCGGGCCTGGAAGCCTGGAAACAGGCGCTTGCAGCTAACGAGAAGTGGACAGGCGTGACCGTTCACTACGTTGATGAGCAGGTCGATCACGGCGACATCATCGCGCAACGCAAAGTCCCGCTGATGAGCGACGACACCCCCGAATCATTGCACGCGCGCATCCAGGAAGTAGAACACGTGCTTTACCCCGAAGCGCTCGAGCAGGTGTTCCGCGAAATACGCGGCAGTCTGAATAAAAGATAACAAAGGAAACAAAGGGTTCTTGTACGAACGGTCTAAAGTAAAGACTTCGTTATCTTCGTTTCCTTCTGTGAGAATTCACTCTCGTTCCGCCTTGGGATCGCGCCCGAGCAATTCCTGCATCGCAAAAAGGAGCGGCTTGTCCTGGTAAAGGACGGCATAGATTTGATCGATGATCGGCGTTTCCAACCCGAGCCGGCGCGCGCATTCGAAAGCGCTCTTGGCGGTGGGTATTCCTTCCGCCACCATTTTCATATCCGCTTGGATCTGCCCCAAGGGTTCGGCGTGGCCGAGCCGTTCGCCGACCCGGCGATTGCGGCTATGTTTGCTGAAGCAGGTCGCGATTAAATCGCCCACCCCGCTCAGTCCGTAGAAGGTGCGCGCGTTTCCACCCATCCCCGTGCCCAGGCGCAGTAGTTCGGCCATGGCCCGGGTGATGAGTGCCGCTTTGGAGTTGTCACCCAGGCCCAAACCGTCGGTCACCCCCGCGGCAATCGCGAAAACATTCTTGAGCGCGCCCCCCAACTCAATGCTGACGACGTCATCACTGGTATAAATGCGAAAATGTTCGCTCCCGAGAAAGCGTTGCAGTTCGATTGCACAATTCTCGTTAGCACAGCCAATCACGGTCGCGGTCGGCAAACCGCGCACCACCTCCACCGCCAGATTTGGACCGGACAAAACCGCGACTGGGTTGGAAGGGAAAAGGGCCGACAAAATTTCGCTCATCCTCATTCCGCTGCCATGCTCGATTCCTTTCGTGCAACTCAGCAGCACGGCGTTTTCACTGATGTTCGCATCGCGGACGCGCGCGGCAATTTCGCGCAGGGCGATGGATGGGGTGACGAAAACGATGAGATCGGCGTCGCCGCAGTCAGCAAGCTCGTGGGAAGCACGAATTTTATCCGGCAATCGAACGCCCGGCAGGTAATCAGCGTTTTCCCTTAAATCCTGCACCCGGGCGATGCGCTCGGCATTGTTGCCCCAGAGCGAAATCGGCCGCCCATCCTTCGCCCAGAGCGCGGCCAGCGCCGTCCCCCAGCTTCCAGCACCGACGATGACGGTTTGTTTCATTTTCGCTCGAAGCGCGCCTCGCTCCCCTGGAGCAAGCGCACGATGTTGCTGCGATGCCTGAAAATTATCAAAGCCGCGATCAACCCGCTAAATCCTAAAAGAATGGGATCCGCCACATTTCCCAAAAACCAGGCGCTGATGGGCAAGGCAATCGCAGCGACGATTGAAGCTAACGAGACGAAGCGAAAAAGGAAGAAGATCGCGAGCCATACAATAACCGCAATGAATGTTGCTACCGGCAATAGACCAAGGCAGGCGCCAGCGGCCGCGGCCACACCTTTGCCGCCGCGGAACCGAAGCCAGACGGGAAAGGAATGTCCAAGCACCACGAACAAGGCGGCAAGAATGCCGATGAAATAGCTGGTGGATGGGTCGAACTGGGCGAGCCAAAGCGCAATCCGAACCGCAAGAAAACCTTTCAGGGTGTCGGCGACAAACACGGCGTAACCATATTTCTTGCCCAGAACACGGAGGGTATTTGTTGCGCCGATGTTTCCGCTGCCGTGCTCTCGGACATCGACACCGGCGATTAACCCGGCGATGAAACCGAATGGGATGGATCCTAGAAGATAAGCGACCAGGGCGGCAGCGAAATAGATCACTTCGTATTACAAAACGGTTTACTATTTAGCCAAATATCCAGAATAGATAAATCGGCGGCAGTTATTCCCGGAATACGACGCGCCGCTCCGAGGGATGCTGGGCGAAATTTTCCTAGTTTTTGCCGGGTCTCGCTGCGCAAGCCAGGAACAACACTCAAGTCGAACCCGAGAGGAATAGTGCGATCGGCACGCGACTGTTCGTGAGTAACGCGTTTCGTTTGTTGCGCGAGATAACCTGCGTATTTCATTTCAATCAGGAGATGACGCCAAATTGAATGAGGCGCCATGGCCAGTAGTTCAGGCGGAATTGCGCTCAGGGTAAAACGCGGATCTTTCAACGCCTGGCGCAGCGGACGGCCATCAACTTGAAGAGCGTCAACGGCAGTTTGAAGGGAGGCGATGGCCTCCTGTTTCCGGCGAAGACCTTTTAGGCGCTCCTCGCTGACTAATCCGAGCTCGGCACCTAAATCAGTTAAACGCAGATCCGCGTTGTCTTCCCGGAGCGCCAGGCGATTTTGCGCCCGACTGGTAAACATTCGATATGGTTCATCTGTTCCTCGTGTTGTCAGATCATCGATCAGAACGCCGATGTAACTGATTTCTTTCGGAAGAGTGAACGGATCGCGACCTTTAGCCCTCAAGGCAGCGTTGATTCCCGCAATCAAGCCTTGCCCGGCGGCTTCTTCGTAACCGGAAGTGCCGTTAATCTGACCAGCGAAATACAAATTTTCCACCAACTTGGTCTCGAGGGTGGGGTGAAGTTGGGTCGGCGGGAAATAATCGTACTCGACGGCATAGCCGGGCCGAATAATTTCGGCGCGCTCGAGGCCGGGGATGGATTGGACTAAGGATAACTGGACGTCGAAAGGCAGACTGGTAGAGATGCCATTGACATAAATTTCGCTGGAATGGCGGCCTTCGGGCTCTAGGAAGATAGGATGCGACGTTTTATGAGAAAACCGGACAATTTTGTCCTCAATCGAGGGACAATACCGTGGCCCGGTGCCCTTGATTCTATGTTGATATAATGGTGAACGGTGGAGATTTGCGCTAATTAGCTTGTGGGTTTTCGGAGTGGTATGGGTGAGCCAGCAGGGCAGTTGTTCCACGTGGAACGCCCCCTTGTCGTCAAAATTCAGCGTGAACGATTCGTCTGTTCCACGGTCCACCGTTTCCAAGAACGAGAGCCGCGGTGGAGGCTCATCGCCTTCTTGGACTTCGAGCGACCCAAAATCGACCGAATTTCCATTCAAGCGGCAGGGCGTCCCCGTCTTGAAACGGCCCGCTTCGAATCCCAGAGCACGAATGCTATCGCTCAGGCTTGAAGCCGAATCGGCCATCCGGCCGCCCGGCTTGGCTTGCTCGCCTACATGCAGCAGCCCGCGCAGAAACGTCCCGGCCGTGATCACAACCGATTTTGCCCGAATCTCCATGCCCAAATCCGTCGTCACGCCGACAGCTCTGCGATGATCGACGAGGAGCGTAGCCGCCGTCCCCTGCAGTAACCGAAGATTTGGTCTCCTTTCCAAGATAGCTTTCAGCCGAAACTGATACGCTTTCTTGTCGCACTGAACCCGAGTCGCCCAAACCGCTTCGCCCTTGCTTCGGTTGAGCACGCGAAATTGGATTCCGGTCGCGTCCGCATTGATTGCCATTGCGCCACCTAGCGCATCGATTTCCTTTACGATATGGCTCTTGGCCGAACCGCCGATCGCGGGATTGCATGACATCTGGCCAATTGTGTCCAGATTTTGTGTCAACATTAGCGTGCGACAGCCCAGACGCGCTGCCGCCAAGGCGGCCTCGATCCCAGAGTGCCCGCTGCCAACAACCAGGACGTCGATCGGGTCAGGGAGTGTGAACATCTTTCAGGATTCCGCGCTTCGGGTCCGGCAGAAGATGAGAAAGATTCTCGATCTTCTGGTTCCCGCGTAACGTTGCGCTAACGATAATCAGATCAGGGGCGAATTCAGCAAGGAATTGCCGGCAGGCACCACAAGGCACGATCGGTTCGACCGTGTCGGCAACCACAGCGATCGCAACAAATTCCCGTTCTCCTGCCGCGACGGCACTGCCGATGGCGATTCGCTCAGCGCAAACGGTCAGCCCGTAGGAGATGTTTTCGATGTTTGTGCCGACATAAATTGCGCCCGAGTGGCATTGAAGAGCGGCCCCAACGGGAAACCGCGAATAGGGCGCGTACGCTTTTAGACGCGCTTCAAACGCGCTTTGAATTAATCCTATAAATTGCGTATTCATCTGCAAATAAGAATATTATATTCCATTATTTCGGAGCACACGCAATGCGATACGACCCATCAGCACCAGAATCGCCAAGGAAACGAGCAGCCCGCCGCCCCAAACCCAATATTCGTATGCTCGCGGATGAGTCTGTCCGCGAGCGAGTCGCAGGCCCAGTTGGCCCAACGTGCCAAGATAAGCATAAAGAAAAAGCCCAGGCGCCTGGCCAATCGCGATCCAAATCATGCAAGTACGGAAGCGAATTTTGGTCAGGCCATACAAATAGTTCATCAAGCTGGTGGGAAAGAGCGGATGCAATTGACTGAGAAGAATAAGCTTCCAACCTTCGCGTTCGACCGCCGGCTCCAAGGCGTGCAGGCCTTTGGACCTTTCGAGACGACGTTGCAGCCAGCGCCGCCCGATAGTTCGGCCAATCAAAAATGAAATGGCGGCACCGGCCACATTGCCAATCAGCACAATCAGGAATCCCCACCATAAACCAAAAAAAAATCCGCCGCCGATACTCAGGATCCCGCCCGGCAGCAGCAATACGTTACAGCAGGCGTAAAGGATCGGATAACAAATTGCGCTCCAAATTCCCCAACCCATCACCCGTTGCTGGACCACGGCCAGAATTTCCGGGACCGGAAAAAAGTTCCACAGCGCAATGACGAGGGCGATTGCGCCGAGAGCGGCGAAGAATTGAAACCAAACGACGCGGCTTGTTTTTTTCAAGAGCGCCAGACCATCTGCGCGTCACATCTCGCGCGCAAATCGGGCCAGCTCACAGGTCGAATCGAAATGGAGGAATGGGGTGATCAAATAGACACCGGGAAATTCTGTGCCGACCGCAGAAACGATCTCGCGCGCGATTTCCATTCCGATTGCGCCGGCATTTTCCAGCGAGCCACCGTATCGGCGACCGTATGATCGTAAATCTGTTAAACGGTATCACTCAACTAAACGGTCTGGGCCTGTGCGTTCCGGCGACGCGGAATACCGAGGCTGTCAAAAATTATCCGCGTGGCGTCGGAGCGATTGAGTGTGTAGAAGTGAACGCCGGCAACGTTGTTATCCAAAAGATCGTGACATTGTTCCAAGGCGAAGTGAACACCGACGCGCCTGACCATTTCAGGATCGTTCTCGCATCGCTGTAAAGCACGGAGAAGCCTGGCCGGGAAGCGTGCGCCGCCCGCCAGCTCGGCGATGCGTTTGAATCCGCTCATGGAGGTAATCGGCATTATGCCGGCGATAATCGGGATGTGGATGTCGGCGAGCGCACAGCGTTCTCTGAAATCGTAGAAGTCGCGATTATCGAAAAATAGCTGTGTGACGATGTAGTCGGCGCCAGCGCCGACTTTCGCTTTAAGGTGATCCATTTCGACTAATCGATTCGGCGTAGCTGGATGTCCTTCAGGAAAACCGGCCACGCCGATCCCAAAACCGCGCCGATCCGGATGCGCGCCCGCTTCGTTGAATCTACGAATGAACTTCACCAAATCGATCGCGTGCTGAAACGAGTCGCGCGATTTGTCGTACTCAATTCCACGCGGCCTATCGCCCCCGAGCGCGAGAATGTTTGCAATCGCCGACTTAGCGTATCGAAGTAGAACTGCTTCGATTTCTTCTTCGCTGTGGCAGACGCAGGTCAGGTGAGGGATCGGATCCAGTTTTGTTGTGTGTTGAATGCGCTCGACAAGATCATGGGTCAAATCTCGCGTTGAGCCACCGGCACCGTACGTAACACTGACAAAGTGCGGCATATACGATTCGAGATCGCGAATCGTATGGTAGAGAATCTCGGCCGCATCTGGCGTTCTCGGGGGAAAGAACTCGAACGAGAACGTGGGAGAATCCTCTCGCATAATATCCGTGATGTGCATGCTTCAAAGTCTATCTTCGTTCCTGCCGCGACTTTCGGTCAACTGACGAAGCATTTTTTCGACCACGGCGGAGGTCGCATCCAAACTCCAACAGTCTTTGCCAGCATGGCATTCAACACATTTTGATCTTCAGGCAAAAGCGGCAAATTGTAGCTCTGCCCGACATGAGTGAAAAGTTCGGAAAAAAATCCGCCCATCATGCCGGCCTGCTTTTCGTACCAGTAAATCGGCTTGCGTTGTTCGTCGGGAAAACCAGACCACCGCCGGAATTCCCGGCACGAAGTCGTACGTTAGATCGACGAACCTTTTGCTGACTAGAACCTTTTGTAGATCGATGCGAGAGGTTTCTGAAGCTGGCTCGACCCCGGGCGATCGGACCCGGCCAGATCGCGCTGTTTAAAATGACAACAAGCCAAGAGCTGACGCTTGAGCGAAGGTTTCACGCAGACGCTGTTAACCGATTGCGCAACGAGAAGCGAACAACTTCCAACAACTCACAACAATCGGCACTCCGTTTTCCCTGACCGGCAGATTTCAGCCAGTCGCGCCCTTTTATTCACAAGCATTTGAATCCAGATTATACGAAGGATATTGCCAACAACCGCTATGTTATTGGCGACAAGAAGATGAATATATTGTTTAGATTAAAATTTTAATTAACAGAATGCTTGTGAACAAAGCGTCGATCGCCAAATGAATCACGTCGCCAAAACGATTCTGTCATCAGGTGCGACAATCGCTGTTTCTAAGCCAAACTCCGTAAATCCCTGTGAGACAGCCCACAGTCTATTTGAGCAATCAGCTTGGATTTATATTTTTTGCCGCGAAAAAGTTTTTCGTAATGATACCGGGCGAATAATTCAAGCATTCTGGCCGGCTGGGGAACCGCCGGCGTGTTCGAAGGTGCTCGAGCTTGGCTGTGGTCCAGGGTTTTATGCCTGTAGTCTGGCACGGCGTTTTCGGCAAATCTCAGTTCTTGGAATCGACAGCTCGAAGAAGCTGGTGAAATACGCACGCGAAAAAGCGACGGAGAACGCTTTAAACAACTGTGCTTTCGAGTGGGGTAATGTCCTCCACCTTTCGCAACCGGATAATTCGTTTAACCAACTGGTCGCCTCTCGTCTTTTCACCATTCTGCCGGAGCGCGAACGCGCGGTAGGGGAAATATTTCGCGTCCTGAATTCAGGGGGTAGATGTTTTGTGGCCGAGCCGCGCTTCGCTTTTTCGGCGTCGATTCCTTTGCTGACGATGCGCGCAATCGCCCGCGTGAATGGAGATTCGCGCGAATATCGAGAACCGATGAAAGCTACCGTCCTGCCGCATTCGCATTTTCGGGCGTTGTTCGCGACGCAACCGTGGTCGCGAATTAAAACGTGGAGGGCTGGCCGTTACCAGTACGCCCTCTGTGAAAAGGGTTGACGCGAGCGTTCCAGCAACGCAAAGCACGCGCGCATGCATCGTGTTCTCGATCGGGAACGAGGGAACCAGATTTGGGCAGGCCTCTGTGCGCTCGCGATTATGACAAAAGCGCCGCGGGCCGGCGCGGTGAAAACACGATTGCAACCACCGCTCAACCCGGAGGAAGCAGCTGAGCTAAATATTTGTTTCTTGCGCGATATTGGCAATGCGATTTCGTATGCGAGTCGTAGCTGTACTGGCGGTCTGCGACCGCCGAGACAAAATACGATCGCCCGCGGAGTCGGCGTTTTTACTCCCGCCCGCAGTGAAAAGGAGTATGCGGATATATTGCCGCCCGATTTCGATTTGCTTCCTCAACGCGGCGACGGATTCGGCGAGCGATTAAGCAACGCAACCGCGGATTTACTTCAGGTCGGCTTTGAATCCTGCTGCTTGATTAATTCAGATAGTCCAACGGCGACAGCGGACGCGTTTCGCGAGGCCGTGGCGCAGTTAAAAGGCGCAGACGATCGAATCGTGCTCGGCCCTTCCGATGACGGCGGATATTATTTAATTGGAATGAGAAAACTGCATCGGCGCCTTTTCCAGGAAATCGATTGGAGCACAGACCGGGTTTTTGCGCAGACAGTCGAACGTGCGAGTGAAATCGGCCTTCAAGTCCACGTCCTTCCAAGCTATTTCGATGTTGATGATCGCGTCGCCCTGCAGCGCCTCAAC
>OBJR01000060.1_pt1 | contig 11927 bp, 13 predicted proteins | sample 1519711 | NCBI WGS metagenome assembly OBJR01 (sample SAMEA3235155, study PRJEB22506) | soil metagenome | biome: Forest; feature: Temperate coniferous forest; material: soil | place: Canada | collected 2011-06-18 | depth 0.2 m | reverse complement strand
AGAACAAAACAAGGGCCGCCAGATCGGATGGGAGTAGGATCAGAGGTCAGAAGTCAGCGATCAGAGGACAGATTTTGTAGGGCAAGCGCTCCGCTTGCCAAGAATCGAATGGCAGGCGGAGCGCCTGCCCTACCATCAATGATTGACTTAGTATAATGCGCGTTCTCGTAATCACTGGCGCGGGCGTTTCTGCGGAGAGCGGGATCCCGACCTTTCGCGGCAAGGATGGTTACTGGCGAAATCTTGATCCGACGAAACTGGCCACGCCGGAAGCGTTCGCGCGCGATCCGAGTTTAGTTTGGGATTGGTATCGCGAGCGACGTCAGCGCATTCGTAAGGCGCAGCCGAATCCCGCGCACCAGGCCATAGTGAAATTGGCGGCGCAGGCCGATGAATTTCTGCTCGTGACTCAGAACGTGGACGACCTTCATCTGCGTGCCGAATGGGATCGGAAGCGCCTTCCTCGCGACAAGATCGTGCAGATTCATGGAGATATTTTCGTTACGCGCTGTTCGCGTTGCGATTTTCAAAGATACGAGCATGAGCATGAGCATGAAGGTGGCGATTTCCCGAAGTGCCCGGGCTGTAGCGCGCTTATGCGACCGGGCGTGGTTTGGTTCGGCGAACAATTGGATCTGGCAAAAATCGCTACTGTGGAAAATTTTTTGAATGGCGACGATTGTGATTTGGTCATCATCGCCGGAACGACTGCGCTGTTTGGTTACATTATTGATTGGTCGCTGCGAGCCCGAGGCCGGGCTGGTCAATTGCTAGAAGTGAATCCTGAAGAAACATCGTTGTCGCAATTTGCGACCAAGTCATTCCGCGAGCCGGCCGGCGTCGCTTTGCCGCGACTGGTTAAGGAACTGTTAAGCAACGTTTCAGCTTAATCGCCGCGCGCGGAGCCACCGATTGCCAGTAAGTAGCGTTCCGCAGATCGCGCGACTGCGGCTTTGGCGTCGGCTAGAACGTTCGCCTTCCACCAACCGCCGTAGATTTGCTCGAATGAAAACGGCTCGAGCGTTTCAAGAATGCGATCGATAGCGCCGGCGCCGAGCGGAATCAGATTTGGATAACTGTGCATGAAGCTGAGATAGCGCCGATCCTGCACCACCGTAAGGATATCGCTCGTGAGCAACGCCCCTTTGCCGTTCGCACCGGCCGGCCAATGAAGAACGGTGCCACCGTCGAAATGACCGCCGCAGTTGATCAACGTCAAATCATCCCAAAGCGGAAAGGTCGTGCCTTCCCAAGAGTGAATACGCGGATCGTCGCGCATGACCCACTGGCGGTCGGCAGCGTGTAAATATATTTGCGCATCGAAATACTCCGCCCATTCGACCATTGAAGAATAAAAGTGCGGATGCGAGATCGCGATCGCCCGAATGCCTCCGCGTCCCTTGACTTCCGCGATCGTCTTGTCGTCGAGCAATGAAATGCAATCCCACAACAAATTTCCGGCGGTCGACTGCACGAGCAGAGCGCGCTGGCCAATGGCGAATTCCGGTTCCGTGCCGATGCCGAGAAGTTGCGACGCCTCTTCTTCGAAGCGGTTGTGATGATGAAGCATCATCTCCTCACGCGTTGTCCACTGCTGGCCGTCATGACGAACGAATTGCCGTTCCTCTTGGCAAATCCGACATCGTGGCGGCGGCACCGCGGTTTGGCTAAACTGCACCCCGCACTGCACGCAGATAAAGTTTTCCATCCGACGCCCAACTTACTTCCGCAACCGCCGCGACGAACAGGAGAAAGGTCGACAAGATCGGGTGGAAACAAGCCCGTCATCCCGAGCGAAGGTCGAGGGATCCCGTTGCGGAAGCTTAAAGGCAACTTCCTCGGGATCCCTCGACTCCGCTCGGGATGACGACGCTATAATACCTACTTCTCGCGCTTTCGGATTGAACCGGCGCCGGTAATTTCGCGTTCGATGTGTGCTGGATTACCGATGTATTCCACTTTGCCAGCGCCAGTGATGGAAACTTTGAGCGTATCGCTCACGGCCACTCGCGCGTCGCCCGCGCCCGTGACCGAAAGTGCCGCGACTTTTGTTTGCAACGCTTCTGCGCGCAGATCGCTCGCTCCGGTCATGTTGGCAACCAATTCATCCACCGCTCCATCCAGCACCACGTTGGATGCACCCGTTGTCTCGAGATAGAACTTTGTCCCGCTAAGCTGATGCGCGTTTAATCGTGACGCGCCACTAAAGCTCGCGCCTTCCAGCGCATTGCTGGTCAGCGCTAATTTGATCGAATGTGTCGGCCGGACCGAGCGCGTGGTCCGGACGTGCAGGACCCTGTCTCTCACCTCCATCTCGACATATTGCATCAGGTTTTCGTCGACTGTGATCGAGGCAGAAGGCGCGCCGTTGTTCCATTCGACTCGGAAAGCGCCGCCGGTTTCGACATTGACAAAGGGATCGACATTTCGTTGTTCGCTAACCACGTGGCCGCTGCCGCGAATGCCACCGATGTCGCATCCAGCGAGAGCGAAAAGAAGGCCGACCGCAAAGATATGCTTCTTCATAGAAAGACTTTAGAAGTTGGATGCAGGCAGCGACCTGTCTGGATTCAAAAAATCGAGCGCGGAGCGCGATCGCGGTGGAGAAGGAGTTATGTTTAGCTCCACCGTCTCGGTAAGTTTGTCATCGACATAAAACTCGACCCGATATTTCCCCGTCGCCCAACCGTCGGGTGGCCGGGAGAGGGTGAATTTGCCAAATGCGCTGCCTATGGGCGCAACGGCGGTTGCTTCGTCTACTTTGAAGTCAACCGGCGCGACCCCGGTATCTTCCGCAATCCAAACGGCGCGGATCCTAGCATTCCTTCGCAGGCCATGACCACGCCAGCGCGCCACGATTTGCAGCGCGTCGTCGGAAATGACGTTGAGTGGATCGCCCTCGCTGCTGGTGGAGATGGAAGCTTCAATTTTCTTCGCGGGTTCGGTCTCGTGTAGCGCGGGAAGTTTAACCAGCTCGATCGTGTTACGGCTGAGAAGATCGCCGCTGGGCGAGCGCTGCGTAACCGTTTCCTTGATCGAGCCGACACCGCGGACAAACCAAAAGTCGGCTACCGTAAAAAAACCGTCATTTTTTTCTCCGCGAAAATGCAGCGCGCGAAATTTTCCCGCCGGCACTTCGATCTCGCCTTCGCCAACGATCTTGAGCGGCAAATTGAGATCGAGTCCGGCAACGGGGCCGCGATATTTCCATTCGGCGCCGAAGCTCAGATCCCCCGGCAAGATTGTAATTGGGGGATCGAAGGCCTCGGTGTTTCCACCTTCGCCGCGCTGAGCGGTTGCCAAAATGGACTTGCCGTCACTTTTCAAAAACTCTGTCGAACGCACCACGCCGTTGATTGCAGTTTCGATCCGCAAAGTATTTTCTTCGTCCACGTTTCTGGGCGCAAAGATTTGGCGGGTCAATGTTCCTGGCTCGCTCTCGCCCTCGCGCGTCAGGGCGTACTGCCAGGTAGTGCCGTCGGCGGTTGGAAATGGCCATTCCGCTTGAGTGACCGATGCGCCGATCACGACACCAACCAGAATGGCACAAAACCGCGACACCAAACACGCTAACCGCGCCGTGCGGTAATGGTCAATGTTGAAACGTTAAAGCGTTAAGCCGTTAAAGCGTTAAAGCGATCAAGTGGTGAAGCGTATTAGAAATCCCGGCGGTCCGAGCCGGACGCATTTTTGGAACATAGACCTTCGGTCTGTGCGCCACATAGGTCTGTGACCTGTGTCCCATCGCCGCGCTCGCGCGCGAATGCCTGCTGTAGCGGCGGTCTATGACCGCCGACGGAGTCCATTTTAACGTTGTAACGATTTAACGAATCACTTCCCCTTTTTGCGGTGCCCAACCATTTCGGCAGTGCGGCTGCGTTGGTCAAGTCTCGTTAGCTGGCGGGATTGCGCGGGCGTGAGCAATGGCGTGTGCGGAATCTCGCAAAGGTATTCCGGGATGAACCAAATACTGCGCTCGGAAGTCATCCAGTGACGGTTATCGAATCGCGAGAGATCAACCGGCTGCGAGTAGCGACGCAGGGTGCGTTCGCCGCGAAGGTTGAAGTAAATGTTGAAGTAACTCATGGCCAGCTCGCGCAAGGTGCGATAAACCGGCTCCCGATAACGGCAGCCAGTGAAATTAGATTTTGCCACCGCGCCCCAGCAGCCGCGAATTTTGAAAATTGCGAGCACGTGATCGGTATCATTCACCGCTTCGAGGTCCCAAAGTAAGGGAGGAAATCCTAGAACACGTAATGCCGCGGCGGCGAAGATGGCCCCTTCAAGGCAATGCGCCGTTTTTTCCTGTAAAACTTTGCGCGGCGACCAGGAAGTATCAGCCAGATGATAGGGAAGGCTGTCGAGGAAACGTTGCACTCCAGCAGGAGTTTTGAGCGCGCGCAGTTGACGCAGCTCCGTGGGTGTAAATTCGTGCAGAGGCGCTCGTTTCAATTAACGGATGTGAATGCATGGCGTTCCGGTACGCAACAAGAGAGTAGACGTACTCGGGGGTGCAGTGCGTTTCTCTCCGGGTAGCGCACGCGTCTCGCGTGTTGGTTTTGGCGTCCCGCCAAAACGGACTTTAGTTCGATATTCCAATCCTTCGAAGTTCGCGCTGGCGAGACGCCAGCGCCAGCACGCGAGACGCGCGCTCTACCCGGCAACCCGCGCTCCCTGGAATCTTTGCGCGAGAGTTACGATCGAAAAAACGATCTTCGAGTTGATTAATGCCGACCGCTCGCGGAAGAAGCGTCGAGCTTCTGCGACTCCCCCGGTAGCACAGCCATCTTGGCTGTGGGGCCAACGGGCATCTTGCCCGTTGATCCCCTTTTTAGGTATATCCTCGACTTTTTACGCTACTTTAAACTCAAAGCAGTGAGCTTTAAGTTGATTGACAGCAATCGCCAGTCCGGCTCGGACCGTGGATTTTGATCTTCAACCGACGTTGACAGGAGAACTCATCGAGCTGCGCCCACTCCGGCCGCAGGATTTCGATGCGCTTTTTTCCGCGGCCAGCGATCCGAAAATTTGGGAACAACATCCGGAAAGCGACCGCTACCAGCGAAAGGTCTTTCAGAAATTTTTCGATGGCGCACTGGAATCTAAAGGCGCATTCGCGATCATCGAACGCAAATCGGGCCGGATCATTGGAAGCTCGAGATACTGCAATCTGGATTTAACGAATCGTGAAGTGGAAGTGGGATGGACTTTTCTGGAACGCGAATTCTGGGGCGGAACCTACAATCGCGAATTGAAGCGGCTCATGCTCGATCATGCCTTTCGATTTGCGGATCGCGTTGTCTTTGTTGTCGGCGAACAAAACTTTCGATCGCAGAAAGCGCTCGCAAAAATTGGCGCCAGTTTTCTGAAGAAGGCTGAACTTCCAGCCGACGACGGGACAATTAAGACAAACGTCGTCTTTGCCATCACTGCCGAGTCATTTCGCGCGAGCAGGCAGAGCGCGCACCCTTGATACAAGGACATTCAGTCGGATGGCGGATTGAATTTGCTGTTACCTCTTGTGCTGTCCTAACGCCACGGAAACGACAATGGTTAGGTGGGCGCGCCCTCACGAGATATTTGCGCGCCCACCCCCACATCCCTCCGAAGTGTCGTTGCTGCCGCCGGCTTCGCTATAAGACCTTGGTCTTATACGAAAGAATGCTCTGGATCTGCGTTAGGCCCGGTTGGGGTGCAGTTTGCGTCAACGGGCGCGCCTTATGAACCTCGCGCAAACTTATAGATCAGACCGATAATTGCCGATCCGATTATCACCGGAATGATGTCGATTTTGTAGCGCAGGATGGCGACAAAAGCGACGGCACAGAGCAGAATTGCAAACCAATCAACCATACCGTTGGCGGGAAAGAACACATGGAGCCCAAACCAGACCGCGAGATTGAGCACGACCCCAACGATCGCCGCAGTGATGGCACTGAGCGCGGTCGTTAGCCTTGCGTTGCCACGCAATTGTTCGATGTAAGGGCCACCTAGGAAAATCCAAAGAAAGCAGGGCGTGAAGGTGGCCCAGGTTGTAATCAGCGCGCCGATTGTGGCCGCAACCAGCGGGGGTAAACCTTCTGGATGTTGCCACGCGCCCATGAAGCCGACGAATTGCAGGACCATGATCAACGGGCCGGGCGTGGTCTCCGCCAGACCAAGGCCATCCATCATCTGGCCCGGTTTCAGCCAGCCATAATGAAATAGCGCTTGTTGCGCAACGTAGGGCAGGACCGCGTATGCGCCGCCGAACGTGACCACGGCCGCTTTACTGAAGAACAAACCTTCTTTAAAAAGCGTGGTGTCCCAGCCGCGCACCGCACCAACGATCAGTGTCGGCGTCAACCATAGCGTCAGCCAAAGAACCGAGACCCGAAACGCGCGCGCCAAATTTGGTTTCGTATGCGGCGGTGATTCGTCTTCGTCGCCGATCACAGATGATGCTGATCCCGACTGCTCTTTCGATCCGCTTTCGAATTTTGATTTCCAAAGTAATCCGCCAAGAAATCCAATGATACCGGCGCTGAGGACGATCGCGGGAAATGGAGCTTTGAAAAAGTAGATCGCGACGAAAGCGAGCACAGCCAGCGCCCACATGACTTCGTTCTTCAGCGCTTTCCGGCCGATGCGAATGACCGCGGTCAGCACGATCGCAGTCACGGCAGGTTTGAGTCCATAAAAAATGGCTGCGATCCACGGGACGTTGCCAAAAGCGGCGTAAATGTAACTCAGCGCCCAAAGAATAAAGATCGACGGGATGACGAAAAATGCGCCGGCAGCGATGCCACCCCAGGTCTTATGAAGAAGCCAGCCGATGTAGATGGCGAGCTGTTGTGCTTCCGGGCCGGGTAGCAGCATGCAAAAGTTGAGCGCGTGCAGAAACCGCGACTGACTGATCCACCTTTTCTTTTCGACCAGCTCCGTCTGCATAATCGCGATTTGGCCGGTCGGTCCGCCAAAAGAGATGAAGCCAAGCTTCAGCCAAAAGCGAAATGCCTCGCTAAAAGATGGGCGAGCGACAGGCGCCTCGTGTCCGGCCACATCTGACAAGTCGCGATTCATCAAAGCGAAAAACTACGCATAAGATTGATTCTGCGGAGATTTCTGAGCGCAAACGATCCTTTGTTCTCGAACAGATTATGACCGGTATCTGTCAAAACAACACAACGTGAAAACAAGCAACTTGTTAATAACAGCAATTGTGAGTGGGGGTTTGGCGTTCGGCGTTGCCACACAAGCAAAGGAACACGAAGAAGAAAACATCAATACGTCTGACGTTCCAGCGGAAGTCCAAAAAGCTGCTGAGACCGAAGCACAGGGCGGCAAAATCGTTCGCTGGGAGAAAGAGGGCGCGAATTACGAAGCCGTCATTGAGAAGAAGGGCAAGAAATGGGGCGTCGAGATCGACGCGAATGGCAAAGTGCTGAGCAAACACGACGAGAGCAAGGAAAAGGGCGAGAAGCACGAGAAGCATTGATTAAGAGTTGCGGTTCTGGAGCGTTCAATCGCTCCAGCACCGGCACCGCCTCAAAATCCGAAAGTCTTTTCCGATCTGCGCGCTATGCACCGCCGCTGATTGTCCTAAAGAACTTTTCTTCTTCAAAAGAGGGACGGGAAAATCACCCAATTGCTTCGTGGTCACCGTCTTACTGTTGCCTGATCTTTGTTGGCAAACTGGAAAGGAATAGTTCCACATATGAAAACAAGCAAGACAACCCCAACATGCTGGCTGCTGACGGCCAGCATTAGTTTTATCGCAGTGGCCCGCTTGTTCGCGGCAGATCTCGACACGGCGAAAATCGACGAACTCACCGGGCTCAAGGGAAAGATGATCGAGAAGGAAGGTGTCTATAAAGTCACTTTCCCGCGCGACGACGTGAAAATCGCAGTCGGCGGTTGGACGATGCCACCGTTCATGGGCCTCGGCACTTGGGCGGCGTTCACCGGAACGAAAACCGGCGCGATGGTAATGGGCGACACCGTTCTCTTTGAAGACGAGGTCAATCCGGCAATGTCAGCGGCGTTCGACAACGGACTTTCAGTGACCGCGCTGCACAATCATTTCTTCTTTGATCATCCAAAAGTTTATTTCATGCACATCGAAGGCGAGGGAACGGTCGAACAGCTCGCCGGCGCGGTGCGCAAGGTTTACGACAAGATCAAAGAAATCCGCGCGGCCAACCCGCAATTGAAAGACTCTTTCGACGCGACTCCGTTGCCGGAGAAAAGCTCAATCTCGGCCGAACCATTGAACAAGCTCTTTGGAATGAGCGGTGAAGCCAACAACGGAATGTTGAAATTCTCCATCGGCCATCCGGCCACAATGCACGGCGTCAAAATCGACAACGCGATGGGTGTGAACACATGGATGGCTTTTGCTGGAAGCGATGACAACGCAGTAGTCGATGGAGATTTCGCTGTCACCGAAGATCAACTGCAGTCCGCGCTGAAAGCGATGCGTATTGGTGGGATTAACATCGTCGCGATTCACTCGCATATGACACACGAGCAGCCGCGCATTTTATTTTTCCACTATTGGGGCAAAGGTCCCGCCAAAAAACTAGCCGAAGCAATCCAAGGCGCGCTCCTGGCCTCCGGATTGTCCGGGGTAAGTACAACGGCTGCCAAGTAAAGCGGCGGCATAGTCAATCCAGTGGGTAATTTCACTTACTACACGAGGTGAAACATTTAATTCTCGCTATCGTCATCGCAGTAGCCAGGAGTTGTCTCGCGGTCGCTGAAGCCGATGAAGCCGGGATCCAATTGAAGCAGACGATCCCATTGCCTGGGGTGGAAGGGCGGATCGATCACCTCGACGTCGATATTAGCGGTCAAAGGTTGTTTGTTTGCGCGCTGGGCAATAACACTGTCGAAGTGGTCGACTTGAACAAAGGCGAGCGCGTTCACACGATCAGTGGTCTCGGAGCGCCCCAGGGTGTTGCCTTTGTTCTTGAGCTGAATCGCCTGCTCGTCGCAAATGATAAAGGCGGAGTGTGCAACATCTATGATGCCGATTCCTTTCTGCTTATTGGCAAAGTGGATTTTGCCGATGACGCCGACAACGTGCGCTACGATAGCGCGTCCAAACGCATCTATGTCGGCTTTGGCAGCGGCGGAATCGGGATCATCAACGCAGTCGATGGAAAACAAGTTGGATCACTCAAACTCGCCGCACATCCTGAAGCATTCGAGCCGGAAAAGCAGGGCCATCGTATTTTCGTGAACGTTCCCGGTGCGCGTCATGTCGCCGTCGTCGATCGCGAAAAAGGCGAAGTAATTGCAACTTGGAAAACTGACGGTGCTTTTGGGAATTTTCCGATGGCACTCGATGAGGCTAATCACCGATTGTTTGTCGGTTGCCGCATCCCATCAAAGCTCATCGTGCTCGACACGGACTCAGGTAAGGACGTCGCGAGCGTGAGTATCGCCGGCGATCCAGACGATGTTTTTTACGACAGCAAGCGCCGTCGCATTTACACGATCTGCGGCGCGGGTAAGATCGAAATCATTGAGCAAGCTGACGCGAACAACTATAAAGCTGTTACTAAGATCGACACCGCGGAGGGCGCTCGGACGGGGCTTTTCGTGTCAGAGCGAAACACTCTCTTTGTTGCTGTTCCACATCGCGGTTCGCAGCGAGCTGAGATTCGTTGTTATCAGATCGAATAGTAGGTCGGAGGTCGAACTTTGCTCGCATCTCTGCAAGCGTCGCAATCGCAAGTCTGCTGGTTGCCGGAGCTACCGCCGGCCGGGAAATGGAGAACCGGCAGGTTGTCGTTCGGGCCGAAGCCGAAGAGCTGCCGAGCGCCTACGGTGCTCCGCCCGATCTGTCTCATGGTCGCATCTCTACGCTGACGAAATCGTATGTGCTTTCACCATTCAGCTTTGAACTAGAAGCCGGATACGAAGGATCCATCTTCCGTCACGAATTACCGGCTCAGCTTGCCCGGCTGGAGATCGAAATGGAGGAAACTGCTGGAAGAGAACCATTTATGACTTTTTTTGCAGGACCGCCTGCTCTATAATTATTATAAGTATCCGTATTTTTCCGTATAGGATTCCCGTTGACGTTTGAGACTCAAGTTTGGGATCATTGCGCAGTCGGGGGGGGCCGAATTATGAAGAAAAACTGTTCACACAGCTCAGCCGTACTACGCCGCCAGCCAGCCAGGTTCTGGCTTACCGCCACAAATCTTGCTGCGGCCAACGGCGTTATCCGCCGAAAAGCGAGGGCGGCGGCCGCGTTCTCTTTGGTCGAGACCATGGTAAGTCTAAGCGTCCTTGGAATCGGTATCGCCTCTACGGTCGGGGCGCTCACCAAGTTCAATTCAAACGCCAGCATCACTCGGAATGCAACCGGCGCCTACACCGCCGTTATGAATCAAATCGATTTGATTCAGTCGGATGCTCCGTTCAACCCACAGAAGACAAATCCAGAAGGTACCGCCCAGATTCCGGCGGAATTGCAGCTTGGGACACAAACCAAAAACAACGTGCCCGTCTATGAGGATCCCAACACAGGTGTCGTCGTCAGCGGGACGATGACAACGACTGTCAGCGATATCAGTTCTACTTACACCCAGGGTAGCCGGACATTCCCGCTCACGATGTATCAGGCCGTCGTCACTATCACTTACACTTATCTCAATCGGAATTATTCATTTTCGATGAGCACAATCCGCACATCCGATACATGAAATCTCTTTCAAACGAACGCGGCCTGAGCTTGATAGAGATTCTGGTCACGATGGCGGTCTTTGCCGTCGTTGGGTTGGTGCTCTATTCGCTCGTTAGTTTTAGCATGATTCTGGGGGCGAAAAATGCGGCCATAAACACGGCGCACCAGCAAGCCCGCGGCGCCCTGGTGCGAATGCAGCAGGATCTACATTCGGCGGTCTCCACGCCCTACCTGGTTGATGCCAACGGCAACCAAGTCACCGGAGCGGGCCCAGCGGCAGGGATCTCTTTCCAAAAGTGGTCCAGCGGGCCGCACCTGTTCAAGAGCGACGCCGCCGCGGGCCAAAATCAGATTATCATCAAGATTACGTCCGGGCAGGCGCCACCGGTCGTCGGACAACGCGTGATCATGCCCAGCCATCAAATTGAGGATGATATCACGGCAGTCAGCGGAACTCCCGACAACCTCACATTGACGCTGGCGCAGAATCTTCCAGTGGCCGTTACTGGAACGTCCACCTACAGCATCGCCTGCTTCATTACCGAGCGCTGCTCGTACACGGTCGTAAGCGGCACATTAGAACGGCAGGGGCCCACCGCTTCCAACTCTCCCTCAGTGATCGGTCATAACATCACGACGGCCGCACCATTTAGCACACCGACCGCTGCGACCGGGTCGCTTTACTCTCGATTTGTCGCGGCAATCAATCTTTCCACAGCCGATTCCCATTCCACCAATCTCGGCTTCAAATCCTCCAATATCTACCTGAACGGGCAGGTCCCGACTAAAGGACGTTTAACGACTTTCCAGTAATGAACATGACATCTCACCATAAATCATCGGGCAGCTCCCTTTTAGTCGTAGTTTCCACCATGTCGATTCTCATTGGCGTGGCGGCGATAGCGGCGCAGTACACCACGACGGTCAGTCGATCCGTGCAGCGCACGAATACGATGGAACAGGCCCTGACCGCGGCGGACGCGACGATTGAGACGCTGTTTACAAATTGGAGGACTATCTGCCGGGTCACTCCGACCACCCCGTTGCCCACCAGTTCCTTCCTCGGGGTCATTCCCGTTCCGACCGCGTCGCAAATCCCAACCCTTCCGAGCACGACGAACTTTGCTACGGCGGGAACGAGCTACACCACCAATGATGAGTACGATTCGGCTTACGTGATTTCGAATGTCAAAGTCGTGGCAGTTGATGCAACACTCAGCTCTCTTTCCAGCGCTGATGTCGCGCCTGT
>OBJR01000059.1_pt1 | contig 12263 bp, 12 predicted proteins | sample 1519711 | NCBI WGS metagenome assembly OBJR01 (sample SAMEA3235155, study PRJEB22506) | soil metagenome | biome: Forest; feature: Temperate coniferous forest; material: soil | place: Canada | collected 2011-06-18 | depth 0.2 m | reverse complement strand
CTTGGGATCGTGGCCGAAACCACCCACCTCCCGGTTCATTTTGTTCTTCGACACCGTACCTAATAATTCGCCGCGTTGATCGATTACAGGTGACGAATCCATTGCCCGCGCCTGCATTTCGTCCAAAGCCGCCTTTACAGAAACATTATTAAAAATGCTCTCCGCCGGCTTGATGATGTCCTTGACTGTGCGGGCTTCGAAATTCGCGCCCCCGGAGTGATTAGATTTTATCTGTTCCATATGCTGAGGGGCCGACGTCGCTTCAAACCAGAGTCAACGAAGTTAGCAGCTTTACACTGCGGCTAGCGCACGGAACCCTCCGCACGTTCGCCGTCAGTGTTAGAGCATTACGCCACTTTAACTGCGATGGCTTTTGACTTTGCTATCGCGGTTGTCGGGAGGTGCACTTTGAGCACTCCGTCGCGGAACTCCGCCGTCACTTTCGTGCTATCGGCATCTTCAGGCAGCGTGAAGCTGCGGCGGAAGTTACCAAAGGATCGCTCCATGCGATGGAATTTTCTTTTCTGATCTTCCTTCTCGTTTTTGCGTTCCCCGGAAACGCAGAGGATACCATCTTCGACTGTTACCCTAAGGTCATCCTTCTTCATCTCAGGCAAGTCAGCTTTGAGCAGGTACTCGTGATTATCCTGACTAATATCAACCTCCGGTGACCAATCTGCGACCGTCAGGCTGTGGGTCTCGCCAGTGCCCATTCTGTTCGGAAATCCGCCCCGGAAACGATTGAAGCGATTTTGCGTCGCTTCTTCCATCTCTCTGAGCTGATTCCATGTTATTAATGTATTCATGTTATCTTTACCTTTCTGGGTGGACTTGAAGCCATCCTGGTGGATCGCGCGCACCGCTTATTGTCAGACTCGGCCCTAATCTTGCGCGCGCGTAGGAACAAGCTTCAGTGATCTCACAGCTTCTACCGTAATCATGGAGACTCTGGAGTTGAATAACAGCAATTCGGCAAGTACGACCAGGGCAAGGCGAATCGCCCGGCAGATTACCGCAACATTCGAGTGGCGTCTTACTGGTTCTTTATCAGAGCGAGGTCGTCTCCCTGCCACCTAGCGGTAAAGGAATAGGTCTCCCCATCCTTTACATCGATGGTCGCCTTCCCCGGACGCGCGTCATCACGATTTGGGGAAACCACCGCGGAGATGACGTGCTTCCCGGGGGACAAATGCCCGTCGTAATTTCGACCTTCGACAAGGGTCGCCACTTCAGAACCGTCGACTGAGACTGACAGAGCGAGGTCACTTCCGAAGTTGGCGACTCGGTCAACGATTAGATGACCGCCACTCTTCTCGCCTGCAAAGGTAAGACCGGCCGCGCCAACTAAAATCAGACAAGAGCTGACAAGACTGAGGAGGTGAATGATTGATTTTGGTTTTTTCATATTTGGACTCCTATGCTAATGGTCCCAACGTTACGGCCCGAAGGCGCAACTCGGAAATAGGACTTTAGGCCTATATTCGCGGCGGGCGTCCCGTGACTACCTGGATGTTGAGCGCTTTGCGCGGCTGACAGGCTCGCTCCTGCGTCTTTCCATTACCTCCAGCGGGCATGGACGGCGCATGCAGCTCCCAGCGTGGGCGCACAATTGGCGGGACGCGCGCCGTCGCGTCTGCGAGGCCAACCAACTCTGTTTCTCGCGGTCGTGGCCCATGGCGCTACGGCGGTCGCGAGAGGATTTGATCGTGCAAAAATAACAATCTTAGGCGTGCCCGAGCGTTTGCAGGCACCAGCACAGCGGCGAACCCGGCGGTTCACGATCGCATTATTGCGTGCTGATACCGGCCAGCACCTGAATTTTCGTTGGCGGTGACACCCTGCCTAACGAATCTCTAAAATTGGATACCGGCCGTGATTTGAGGCCCGTAGGTCGAAACTTTATAAGAATAACCGCCGTTATCGTAGTCGTCATAAAGATAGCGGAAGCCAAGTTCGGAATAGAGGCTCCGGGTAACCTGGCAGCCGAGCGCAGCGTAGGCTTGCACTGTGACGGTGGAATTAAGGTCAAAGCCGCCGACATCCACTTTGCCGGTCAGATAAAAAGCCTTGTTCAGCTTATACCGGCCGCCAATTCCGATATAGGGATCGGTCCAATATTCGGTAAGACCGTGACCGCTATTGAGCTGTGTCTTCAAAATCCTGGTAATTCTTTGCTGCGCTGTCACCGGGTCTCGCCGGGCGTCTCGGATGAATCGGAGCAGTCTTAACTTCTCGTCCTGCCCAAGAGGTGGAAATGGAATAGGAGGCCTGTTTGGGTCGAGCGCACCGTGTACTAAGCGCTCGAGAAGCCCGCGAAGGTCTTGGTTCGCGGCAGCTACGAGCTGGGCAGCAGCCTGATTAATTTTGCTGTCAGCCGAGGCGAGTTCGAGTCTGGTGAATGAGTTTGTATAGCGCGCGCCAGCCCGAAGGTCGAGCCACCCGCGCGGGCTTTCCCAGACCCGGTAGTAAACCTCTCCATCCGCGATGTATGAATCCACAGTAAGGTTCGCCTTCTTGACTAACCCATCACCGTAGATCCCGGCCGACAGGCTCATATAGAGAAGGTCTCCATATACACCGAAGCGACCCTTCCTTGCTTCCACGCTGATGCTAGCGATCCCAGCGGCGTGTGTAACGATTTGACCGAAGTCGACGTTTACGTTCGAGGTGGCGCCATGCAGCCCGATATCGCCCGAAAGAAAAGCGAACCAGCCCGGCATCCCGATATTGAAGTGCCAGTGATCGTCGTCCGTGATCGTGGGCGGCGGCGCCATCGCCTTCGGCTCCAGTTCCACCGGCCCGGCGGTAAGGACCGAAGTTGCCGCCACAACTAATGCGATCAACAAAGCGACTTGTTTCTTCATTACGCTTCTTATTACTCCTTATTTCCAGTTATGCGGGCTTAATTAGCGTGTGTTCTAACCTGAACCAGCGAGCGACGCAAAATGTCGCTCGCTGGTCCATTGTCTATCATTAGCGATTCCGGGTGTCGCGCTAAAAACCTCCAGTGTCCATCCCTAAAGGACCAAAGCCGTCGAATTCCTCCACGAGAATATGATTTGGTCCGGCTGTTTCTTCTACTAGCGTGGGCTGGCTGACTGCGGCGGCGCTTGCTTGAGCCATTTGCGCACGCTGCGCCTGCAATAGCTGCTTATACGTATTGTACTGTGCCTGCCGGCCAACATAGACCTGGTTTCCGGAGCCGGCTGGATAGGCATAATAGAGTTTGCCCTTGTATTTCACGGCTGAGACATGGTTTCCGGGAAGAGCCGCGAGCTGTTGCTGCTGCTTGGGGGTGGTGGCGGTCTTTACCACGAATCCAGCCTGAGTGAGCAATTGCTCCTTTTGAGGTGAGGCAGCGGTCGAGTTCATCGTGCCCGTTCCTGCGCACGCCGCTAGGAAGGCGCCGACGAGGAACAAGACACTGAGTTTAATGATGTTCGTTAATTGATTCATATTTGGTTGGTTAGTTTCTGTGCTAGTTTCGCTGTCTGTCTGAGGAAAATTGCGTCGTTGTTGTTGAAACCGCTGAACGCGGAGGGTTCGCCAACGGCGATCGTGTTTGTGTTGACGTTTGGAAGAGATTCGGCGGCGGGCAATTCGTGAATCGACAAAAGGAGAGTGGCGACGATTGCTCTCTTACGGAGCAGGAAGTTTTCACAGGTTCGTTCGGATTGTGTTGGCCAGACTCTAGAATTTCAGCACGCGTCGAGAATGAACAGATTCTTCCGAGAACGTATATTGGACTTTGGTCCAATGCGTTCTATCGCCGCAATAAGGGCAAAGAAATAGGCGAGATTGCCAGATGATCGAAGTCGCTCTGTTGTGGCCGACGCTCCGAATTTTCCAGAGCGCGGGGGCCCACGGAAACTGCATCGATGGGGTCGCAAGCAGCGTGCTACTCAAGCCTCGAGATTTTTCTCTTAATCGCCACCGATCGGAGCAAGAGGGCCGGGGACCCATCCATCAAACTCGTTGACCACGACCCCGTGCGGATCAGGATGAACATTTAGTGCGGGATTTTGCCTGCTCGCCACTAGTTGCGCTTGCTTATAAGTCTGATACTCGACTCGGTAGCCAGTGTAGACCTGATGGTGAACTGTATCGGGATCAGCGTAAAAGGTCTTTGCGTTTTGCTTCACGACCTGTCCTGCGGGCAGTGGCTGCATATACTGCCGCTGCTTGGCGGTGGTTACCGTGTCCGTACATCCGCTTTTCTTTTTCATGCCGGTATGGCGTGTGTACGGGCAAACGCTGTCCTAGAGTTCTTGCTGTTTGAGATTTTGCGGCTTTTTCGCATTGAATTCGGCCGGGATGAGCGAGGTCTTGGTGCTCGGAGTATTACTGGCAGTGTTAGTGCTGACGCACCGGCCAGGACGGCGGCGCCAGCAATGAGCGCGATGAGTGTGATGTTCTTCATATATATATAGTTGTACTTTTTCGTTTCCTACACGCTGACAATCCCAGACTGAGCGGCGCTCGCATATGGGACCAAAGTCCCACTCTCCGTCGCATTGGTGCGAAGGCGCTCGCCGCGGCAAGCGCCGGCATGATGATTTTTCCGTCGCCTAAAAGACGTGTCCCAGAAAAAGACCGGCCTCCCGATGAAAACAAGAGGCCGGTTCCCCACGCTAAATTAGTGTCGGTTTTATGATGAACGTAAGTCGTTTCCTAAAGGGTGGATTTAACAACTTTGAGCGCTCTTGCCTATGGGACCTTCGTCCTATACGCATCGACAACTGCCAGCCTCTTGGAAAGGCTTGCGGCCGGCCAGGCGGCGACGGTCCTGCCATCTGGCGTCCTGCGTATATATACAGATCCCAGAACAGAGGGAGGGGCGAGGAGGAATGCCCAGCTCCTACCCTGTAACTGCCTTATGAATTAGCTGTAGGAGAACTTCGTCCTCAAACGGTTTTGCGAGGAAGCCAAAAGCTCCGGCATCCAGTGCGGTTTGGCGGACTGATGGATCGTCGCGCCCAGTAATGAAAATAACCTGCGTCTTGGGTGAGTCGCGCCGGACGCAGGCCTGCACTTCCAGGCCATTCATGTCTGGCATCCAGACGTCGAGAACGGCCACGCGACACTCCCGTCGTTCGAGCTCTGAAAGAAAGTCGGCCGGGTTGCTAAATTTCTCCACGGCAAACCCGGCCGAATTCAGCAGCCGGCCGAGCGCTTTCAGCATGGAAGCGTCATCGTCGAGCAGCCAGATACCATTGCGGCCGGAAGCGCTCAAAGGTAAGCCTTCCGCGTCCAATTTTTCGAAGGTTTTATAGAAACTTGCATTAGGTATGAGTAATTAGTCGTATGAGGCGGTCATTACGATACAAGCTTTATTTGTGGAAGACTATGGGACCTTGGTCCCATCCCAAAACGAAAGCCGCGCCGGGCGCCAATGCTTCCCCACGCTTTCAATTCGTAAGATGAGGGCGAGCGGATATTTTAAGTTTCCAGCGCTCCGGGCGCTTTCCCCGTTATTTCTTTCGGCTCAGCGTATCCGCCGAGAACAGAACTAAACCGCCTTTGATTTGTCCTCTTTATTTCAGGGAGGCAAACGGTGAAACACGCGCCGCCGTCCTCACAATTTTCTCCCGAAAGCGTCCCGCCGTGCGCTTCGATGATGCTGCGCGCAATCGCCAGTCCCATTCCGGTTCCTTCCGCTTTTGTCGAAAAGAATGGTTCGAACAGTTGGTCGACGATTCCGCCGGGAAAGCCCGGACCGGAATCGCGCACGCTGACACAAACTTGTCCGTCTCCGTTCCGGCCGGCACTGATGATAAGGCGCCGTGCGTCAGAGCGGATCACCGACATTGCTTCAAAGCCGTTCATCGTGAGATTGAGAAGCACCTGTAACAGCTGCACACGATCCGCCATCACTCGGCAGCCGTCCGAATCAATTTCGGTTACTACTGTCACGTCCCTTCCCACGGCTTCGGCGTGGACAATCCGGAGGAGATCCTGAATTGTGTCATTGATCTCGATCAAGGAGCGGCGCTCCTTGCCTTTGCGGACCATATTGCGAATACCCTGAACAATCTCCCCGGCCCGGCGGCCGTCCGCCACGATGTCGGCGAACAACTCGTTCAATTCCTCGGTTTCCATTTTGCCAGCCGCGATTAAGCGTTGCCCGGTGCTGGCGTTCGTTACCATTGCCCCGATCGGATTGTTTACTTCATGGGCGAGCGACGCCGCCAGCTCGCCCATTACCGCGACCCGTCCAACACGCGCCAGTTCCATGTTTTGGCGCTGGCGATCCAGCTCTTCCTGCTTGCGCGCTGTGATATCAATGCATGAGCCGATGTAACCGAGAAACGCGCCATCGTCGGAAAATCGTGGCGTTCCGATATCCAGGACCCAGCGATACTCACCATCATTTCGGCGTAAGCGGTACTCCATCGTGAACGGTTGCCGCGCGTCGAAGGAACTGCCGTAAATCTCGAGACAATGTTCTAAGTCATCCGTGTGAACCCCCTCGGCCCAGCCATTGCCCAGTTCCTGTTCCATTGTTCGCCCGGTAAAATCGAGCCAGCCTTTGTTGAAAAAGTTGCAGAGTTTGTCCGTGTCCGACATCCAAATCATCACCGGCGCGGCGTTGGCCACGGTGCGAAAACGCGCCTCGCTTTCCCGAAGCTCTTCCTCTGCATGTTTGCGGAGTGTGATGTCGCGCGACACCCCGCGCGCGAAGGCCGGTTTGCCATCTTCGTCTAACTCGACGCTGCCATAACCGGCGATCCAGCGTGTGCTTCCGTCCGGCCGCGTGATGCGATACTCGCTCTCATGGTCGATGCCGCCGCGCTCGGACATGTGCTGCACCACTAGCTGCATACGTTCGCGATCCTCCGGGTGCACGACCTGGAGCAATCGGCCAAAGCTCACCGGCTCCGATTCCGTGAAGCCGAACAACGTTCTCCATTTCTCCGTTGCCCAAAGTTTGTCATCCCGGATGTTCCAAAGCCACAGACCGAGGTTCGCCGCGCTGGTCGCGAGGTTAATGCGCGCTTCGCTTTCCCGCAACGCGGCCTCGCTGGCTTGAAACCGCTGGGCAAGTTGCACCGCGCGAACCAGATTGTCGCTCAACTCATAGCCCATCGCCGCGATCACGCCTAGGAAAGGGAAGCTGACTAGGTACGGCAGGTCAATGACTTTCGCGTGAACTAGCGCCGACAATCCCGCCGCTACCACGATAAAGAGCGTGATACTTCCGCCAACCACGAGCGCCCGCCGGCGATCCTCCGATGTTCCCCGCCGCCACAGTGTGAGCGAAGCATCTACCACGAAAGCGAGCACCAAGAGCGAACTTAACTCTCCGAGATGCGTCCACGGACTGATGACTCCTTCCGGCATCGCGATGGTTTCCCGGAGGAAACTAAACTGTCGCAAAGAAGTGATCTCACGGAAATTTAGGTTCGGAGGGAAAGCAAAATTGATGACGAGACTAACGAGCCGCGCCACACATCCTGCGATTCCCAGCCAGAGTCGCCCCGTCCCGAAGTAAGAGCGGACGAATCCGACAATCGCGAGGACGAGAAAAAATATGGGTAGGTGCGTCCATTGTATCGCACGAGCGATTTCCTCCGCTGTCCGCGAGTGCATGATGGCCAGTTCCCCGCAGGCGATACCCGCCACGGATAGGGCAGCGATGGCGAAGAACAAATTTTCCCACGTCCTGCGCTTGATCCCGATGAGCAAATGCGGCAGCGCCATAGTCGCACACGCTCCAATCACCATCGACCAGATGAACGTAACCAGGCTCATGAACACAAGAAGGAGAACGCCAAACCTACTAACTCAGACAGTCGCTGCATATCTGCAGTGAGTAAATTCATATCGAGAATTCTGCCGCCCGACTCGACGACTCACAGCTGCCTGGCCTGCTACTCTTGCACTATCAGTGCTTCAACCGGAACGCCAAGCCATTTCGCAGCCGCGGCGCGATCCGTGAACAGGGCCACGTCGAGCGGCGAATAATCGGTCAGCATCGCGTGTAATTTGGCGTAATGGGTGGTGGCTGGACTCGTGACATAGAAGGCGGATTTGACGGGCGGCTTCGGGGCACTGGAGAGCCGCCGGTGCAGCGCGATGTGAAAGACGAATTTGAAGTTCAGATCAACCGCATCAAGCGCGGATAAGTCTGCGAAACGGTTGAACGGTTTGCTGGCTCTCGCTTCTGCGGTTTCGATAAACACGACAATTTCGTTAACGACTGACTCGTCCAGAATGCCGTGCGGCTGCCACAACATAAGAGACAACTCTTTTCGGAACAGGACATGGGCAGGAAGTTTCAAATCACCTCCTCATTGTTTGAGCTGTAAATGCGTGGCTGGAGTTGCCTCTCCAACTCGATATTCGCCGGCCACCAGGCTCGTCACCGGTGAATGGTTGTGTTCGTCGAGCTGGTCAGGATTCAGTCATTATCAAAAACGCCGTCCATAAAAGCCACCATACAAACCGGGACCCCAAACCCCCCAATTATCCATGGCGTCCTGATTCATTTGCGCGGCCATGAGGTTATCGTTGGACAATTGCTTCGCTAACCGGAGTTGCTGATAGGATTGGTATTCCGCCGGCGTCCCCACATAAGCTTGGTTGGGAGCAGCAGCCGGCTGCACATAAAAGGTCTTGCCCTTCCATGTGATCACCGAGAGCTGACCCTTCGGCAGGGTTTTGAGCAGCTCCTGCTTTTTCGGAGTATCCGCGGTAACCAGCTTGAAGCCGGCCGCGGTTAATAAGTCCGTCGTCTGGGTTCCGTTAGTGGCACAGCCTGTCGCGAGTGCCAGCAGCGCGATCGCGCCGATGATTCTGAAGAGGTTGAATGGTTGTTTCATAATTTTCCTTTCGTCTGTCGCTTCCCGTTCTTCGCGAGGAAGAACACAATCGTGGTATTCGACCGTGATTTTCGCTATGGGACTTTGGTCTTACTAACGGAGGGACGACCTCCGTGTCGTCCCAAAAATCCAACGTCTAATGCCCAATGCCCAATTGCAGAAAGGTTTCGCGAGCGATGCTTTGGGGGACGCGGTTAGCGTCCCATATGCCGGTCCGGCTCGGACCTCAATGGGCGGTGTAGCCGCCATCGATCACAAAAGTCTGACCGACAGCGAATGATGCGAAGTCGGAGCAAAGAAACAGGACCATACCGGCCATCTCTTCCGGTTGCGCGACGCGGCCAATCGGCGAGTTAGCCAAAAAAGCGCCGCGAATATTCGGGTCATCGAACCAGGGTTTTGTCATCGCCGTTTCCACCAATCCCGGAGCGAGCGCGTTGATCCGAATCCCCTGACTCGCGTATTCCATCCCAGCCGCTTTCGACAACCCGATCACGCCATGCTTCGCCGCCACGTATGCGCTGATGCCCGGGTCCGCAATCATTCCGGCGATCGACGCGTTGTTGACAATTGCGCCACCGCCGGCGCCAAGCATGTATTCAATTTCATACTTCATCGAGAGAAACGCGCCCTTCAAATCGACGGCGACAACTTGATCGAACGCGGCTTCTTCAACGTCAGCGAGCAAAGCTTGTGTGGGAAGAACACCGGCGTTGTTGAACGCGCAGTGCAGTCCACCGTAGGTTTTGACCGCGGCCGCCACAAGATTCTTCACGTCGCTCGCGTCGCGCACGTCCGTCCGCACAAAAAGAGCGTCGCCTCCCTCTCGCTTGATCGTCTCCGCGGTCTCCACCCCGGCCGGATCGACATCGCCGATGACCACTCTTGCGCCCTGCCGCGCGAAGAGAAGCGATGTGGCGCGCCCGATGCCGCGGCTGCCGCCGGTAACCAGCGCAACCTTACCCGCAAAATTGAATGGATTCTCGCTCACGCCTTGGTGGAAGATTTGATTAGGTTCAGAACTTGAACGTTGCGTTCAGCATAAACATGTCGCCCTCGATGCGTTTGATGTTTTCGAACTCTGCACCCAGCGGGCGTTAAGGTCGAGATGATGTTTGCCTAACGCTTTCGAGTAACGATCGGTCTGACTACTGGATCCATAGTCTCTTTTGTTTTCTCACTCGTTAGGGCATTCTTGTGCTAAGTCTTGCCAGGTCGCATCGCCGCACGCATCTCGGCCGCTCCAGCACCCATTTCGTAACGCAGACCGTAGCCTTGCGCAGCGGTACACCGGTCCAATGTCGGCAATCGATCGTGATGGACGGCTGCTCGCGCAGATCGCGTCAGCTCACAATACCGGACCGAGCATCGCGATGGCATTATTCCAAAGTCGGCGCGTGATTGGCCACTGGGCGACCATCTCGGCGGTGACCTCGTGCGATTGGGCCAGATATGCCTCCTGACTGCGGCGCATTTCGGCGGTGAGGGCGGAATCGCAGAACAGGATGTTGTTCTCGTAGTTCAAGTCAAAACTGCGTCTATCCATGTTGGCGGACCCGATCAGGGTGATCTCGCCATCCAGCGTGAGAGACTTGGTGTGAAGGAGCCCGCCTTCGAATTCAAAAATGCGAACCCCGGCCGCCAGCAAGTCAGCGTAATAACTGCGACTGGCCGCCTGCACGATGAAGGAGTCGTTGCGCGCCGGAAAGATGATGGTCGTCTCGACACCACGATAAGCGCTTGCGCAGAGCGCGATCTGCATCGCTTCGTCGGGCACGTAATAAGGCGTTGTGATGAAGAGCTCATGACGGGCCGCATACATCAGCGTCTCGAACACCTCGGGCATGGCGGAATTGCGCACCGTCGGTCCCGTGCCGATCACCTGCGCGGCAAAGCCCGGTTCGCCGGGAGGCAGCGGGCGCTGCAGGAGTTCGCGAATGTCTTCGTCCACGTGCGCCATCCAGTCGCTGGCAAATAGATACTGGTTCTGCCGGGCGATCGGGCCTTCGAAACGCATCAACGCATCGACCCATGGCGCATACTTTGCCTTGATGAGAAACTCCGGATCCGCGCAGTTCTGGCTCCCGCAATAGGTGATCCAATCGTCGATAACTACAATCTTCCGATGGTTGCGAAGGTCGATGCGACCTAGCAACGGCCGCAGCAGCAGATTGCCGATCGGCAGGGCGGTGGCGACATGCACGCGAGCATCGTGCATCCCTTTCCAATGCTCGGAGTCGATCATGATCCGGGAACCGAGGCCGTCTGCCATGACCCGGCAGGTGACTTTGCGCGCCGCAGCCCGCTTCAACGCTCCGACTACCTTGAGGCCGTTGTTATCCGGCAGCCAAATATAAAAGATCACGTGCACGTGATCCTTTGCGGCATCGATGTCCGAGACCAGCGACTCAATGCTGGCATTGGAATCCGGCAGCAATCGTCCGTGGTTACCACCCACGGGCTCGAAACCATTCACCGAATGCCCCACCCGGAACAGGTGGCTGTAACGTTCCGGAATTTCCGCCTGCAGAGCTGGCGCATCCGCTCCAGGCGCGTCGGCGACACTCGGCATACCGGCCAGCATTTCACGCATGCGGCGCACGCGACGACGCCCAATATTCGTCTCACCGAGGAGAAGATAAGAGACCATACCCACGACGGGTAAAGCGATGATCATCACGATCCAGGCAATCCGCGAAGCAGGCTCCCGGTGCGGCCGCAAGATCACCCGCGCGATTACCGCGACGTGGACCAGGAAAAGCAGCAGCGCTCCCAGCGTGGAGAAGAACGAGTATTCAGTCATGCCTGGCCTGGTGCTCTATCAGAGTCCCGCCCCGTTGACATTAGTCCACTCCTTGTTAAGGCGCCTTGCATCTCCGCGACCACCGTCTGCGTGCTCATGTTCGGCAGGATCCGTGCAAACTCCTGCAGACCCTGGCGTCGCGCCGAATTCAAGAGCCTTACCCCAGCGGCCGGGAAGGTACCAACAGGCCACCAACCAATGTTACCTTTAAAAATCGGCCTAGTGTCTTCATAGAAGGTTAATCTAGAACTTCAGGGTGGCGCTGAACTGGAAGAGGTCGCCCTCCGGGCGGTTGTGATTTTCGAACTCGTGCACCCAGCGCGCGTTGAAGTCGAGATGACTCTTTCCCACTTTTGTTGAGTAAGTGGCGATCGGACCGACGCCGAAGGCATGACCCATGAAACCATTGAGGCTATCGGCCATCGCGCCTCCGTCGTCATTCAGTTGCTGGATCCAGCTACCGATTACACCGATACCGAATTGGGATTTGAAGCGTTTGATAATGGTTCCTTCCAAATCTGAAAGGATGCCGTTCTGATAGTGGGTCGCCGTGTTCTCGGTATCGAACTGCAGGCCCCACGCGGCGCTCAGTTCCACGTTCGCCTTCGGAAGAATCTTTGTGTAAGCCACTCCCGGAA
>OBJR01000058.1_pt1 | contig 12405 bp, 12 predicted proteins | sample 1519711 | NCBI WGS metagenome assembly OBJR01 (sample SAMEA3235155, study PRJEB22506) | soil metagenome | biome: Forest; feature: Temperate coniferous forest; material: soil | place: Canada | collected 2011-06-18 | depth 0.2 m | reverse complement strand
AGAAGCGCATCAACAACGCGGCCTGCACAAACGGGCGAACCAAAGATTGATCGTAAGCGGTTGTATGTCGCAGAGATTTTCCGAAGAACTGCGACAGCAATTGCCGGAAGTCGATGCTTTCATCGGACTGGACCAAGTGCGCGAATTGGGAACCGTCGTAGAACGCGTTCTGCAAAAACATCGAACATCGAATGCAGAAAATTCGGACGTTCTCAATTTTGTCACGCCGCGGCCCACCTACATCCCCGACTACGACACCCCGCGTTTTCGTTTAACCCCTCCGCACTCCGCCTATTTGAAGATCGCTGAAGGCTGCAATCATCCGTGCAGTTTTTGCGTTATCCCGCAAATGCGTGGGCGTCACCGCAGCCGAACCCCGGAATCTGTTCTCACCGAAATTCGAGCGCTCGTGGCCGAAGGAGTCCGCGAAATCAATTTGATCAGTCAGGACACGACCTATTACGGGATGGATTTATGGGAGGAAAAAGCCGGTCCGCGTCAACCGATCGATTCGGCGCGCGGGCTGACCCTGGCCTCGCTCCTGCGCGAGATTGAAAAAATCGACGGCGAATTTTGGATTCGATTGCTTTACACCCATCCGGCGCATTGGAGCGACGAACTGATCTCGACTATCGCCGAGTGCCGGCACGTCGCGCGTTACATCGATATCCCGTTGCAACACATTGATGAGTCGATGCTTCGGCGGATGCGGCGCGAAACCGGTCGTGCGCATATTGAAACATTGATCGCGAAGTTGCGTTCGGGAATTCCTGGAGTCGCACTGCGCACGACCTTCATCGTCGGTTTCCCCGGGGAAACGGAAACGGAATTTGAAACGTTGCTGGATTTCATTGGACGCACGCGATTCGAGCGACTCGGTATTTTTAAATATTCGCGGGAGGAAGGATCGCGCGCCGCGAAAATGCCAGGGCAAATATCGGCGAAGGTAAAAAACGAACGGCATCGTCGCGCGATGACGTTGCAGCAGAAAATCGCGCATGAAATCGCGGCGGCCAAAATCGGGAGCGAAATGAAATTATTGGTCGATCAGCCGCTTGTCGCCCGGACCGAAGCAGACGCGCCCGACGTGGACACGCGAGTGCTACTTTCCCAACCGGCGCCGGTGGGCGAATTCATTACGCACGTGATTCGAGGCACCCGGGGTTACGATCTCCTGGCATAAGGCCAGTTTTTATTGTCGGAGCGTCAATTGACGGGTGACAAATCGCGAAATTTCTGACAGACTTATTGTCCCACCTGCCAAAGGGACCATGGCTGAAGCAAACGAACCAAAAAAAGAAACGGTCCGGATTACTCTCCCGCCTCGTCGCGGAGATGCAGCCGCGCCAGAGGATCACGATACCGTTAGGATCAACCTTCCTTCGCGGCCGCCCACCTCAGAACCTCCGCCAACGGCGGCACCACTGGTGCCAAAGCCCGGCAACGTTCCTATTCCCAGACCGCCGGTGTCACAGAATCCATTGCCCCAACCGCCGGTCGCGGGCGTACCTGTACCGCGCACGGTTCCGCCGCCACCGCCACCCGCAGTGACTCCACCGTCCCCTCCGCCAGCTGCCAAAACACCTTTGCCTCGGCCGATTGGAACAACAACAGCAGCGCCACCGCCAGTGCCGGCGCCAGCCCCAGCACCGACAACTCCGCTGGCCAAGGAAACGGCGCGGATCAGCGTGTTACCCGATCCGCCGAAGCCAGCCCCGATGAAGATGTCAAAAACTCAGCCACTCGTTACCCTGACGGCCACGCCAGTCGCGCCACCGGCTGCGCCGGTGACAATCGCCCCCGCGGCACACCAGCCGGTCATCGACACAATCCCGATGCCGGTTTGCTGGGGATTGGTTTTGGTTTCAGCCGCCATTTTGATCATTGAGATTTGGAATTATATTTCGTGATGGAAAATGCCATCACCCTTACCGAATCGAACTTTGATCGCGAAGTAAACAACAGCGACAAGCCCGTCCTGGTTGATTTTTGGGCGGAATGGTGCGGCCCGTGCAAATTAATCGCGCCTCTCATCGACGAGATCGCGCGGGAAAAAGGTGACGCCGTCAAAGTGGGTAAAGTGAATATCGACGAGAATCAGAATCTCTCCTTCAAATTCAACATCCGCGCGATTCCTACGCTCCTGATCTTTAAAAACGGGCAGGTGCGCGATCAGGTCACCGGCATGACGAGCAAGAAAGATTTGGTCGGCCGGATTGAAGCGTTGGCGTGAGGAATTTTCGCGTAAGCGAAAATTCCGGAGTGAATAGTGACTGGTGATAAGTGAATAGAATAACGCGATGCGCTGATTCCAATCACCATTCACCGATCACTATTCACGTCCCAAAAAAATGCGCCCGGCGCGGCTCGAACGCGCAACCTTCAGCTCCGGAGGCTGACGCTCTATCCAGTTGAGCTACGGGCGCTGGTGCGGAACGTGATTATAATTGGCGGGTAGCCGATCACAAGAATACGTCATCCCGAGCGTAAGCCGAGGGATCCCGGTGCGAAACCTTTAAGGTAACTTCCTCGGGATCCCTCGGTCCGAGCCGGACTGGCGGTTTCGCTCGGGATGACAACACTTGCGTTTGCCGCGCATCCGCGGAGATTGAGCGCCCGCGAAAAGGAGCTGCCATGAACCGCATCATCGACGCCATCGAGAAAGACCAGTTCAAAACTGAGTTGCCAGCATTTCGCGTAGGCGACTCCGTCCGCGTCCATACTCGGGTGGTCGAAGGCGACAAAGAACGCATTCAAATTTTCACCGGTATTGTCATTGGCCGAAAAGGTCGCGGTCTGAACGAGACTTTCACCGTTCGGCGTATTTCCTACGGCGAAGGAGTCGAGCGCGTCTTCCCGCTGCATTCGCCGCGAATTGCCAAAGTGGAAGTGGAAAAAGAAGGCCGCGCCCGCCGCGCCAAGCTCAATTACCTGCGCACCCGCAAAGGCAAGGAAGCGACCGCCGTGCGCGAGTAGCGCACGGCCGGAAGTGAATAGTGATCGGTGACTGGTGAATAGTAGTACTACAGCCGCGAAACGTTTTCGTGACTTGAGAGTGTATCAAGCCGCGCGTGAAGCTGCGCTGCGTGTTTTCATTGTCACAAAGGCTTTCCGCGGGAAGAACGCTACGCGCTGATCGATCAGGTTCGACGGAGCTCTCGCGCCGTAAAAGCAAATCGCGGAAGCATGGGCACGCCGACGCTACAGAGGCGCATTTGTTAACAAGATCGATGAAGCCCTCGGCGAAGCGAATGAAACGCAGTCGTGGCTGGATGACGCACTTGATGACGAATATCTCTCGAAGGAGACTTTCCAAGAATTGGATGATCGCTATCAGGCGATCAGCGGGATGCTTTGGAGGATGATCGATCGGGCCGACGATTTCTGTAAGCATGCCCCCGCGACTGACTATCGGGCCATCGTGCGCGAGGATGAAGAATCTCCATTCTCCGATCACTAGTCACCATTCACACTTCCCACCTTCCCTGATTCGGAAAATTGGATAACCTGCCGCCGATGTACCGGCGCTGCGGTTTTCGTTACGAAAAAAAACTGCGCGCCCTCGGTATGGTCCACATCGCTGGAATTGACGAAGCGGGCCGTGGCGCGCTGGCCGGTCCGGTAGTAGCAGCGGCCGTGATTTTGCCGGAGAAATTCCGGCATCGAAAATTAAAGGATTCGAAACAACTGCTGCCTGAGTTGCGTCAGGAAATCTACGACGAGCTGGTTTCGCGCGACGATATTCTTTGGAGCATCGGCGTGGTCGACTCCATTGAGATCGATCAAATCAATATTTTGCGCGCCACGCACAAAGCGATGCGGTTCGCCCTCGAAGGACTGAGCGGGCCGCCCGAGCATGTCCTCATCGACGGACTTCCGGTCTCTCCGTTTCCGCTCCCTCAAACCGCGATTATCGAGGGCGATTGCATCAGTCTTTCCATCGCCGCCGCCAGCGTGATCGCGAAAGTGACGCGCGACCGTTTAATGCGTGAATTTTGCGCGCGATTCCCAGAGTATTGTTTCGGCCGGCACAAAGGCTACGGCACCGAACTTCACCTCATCAAACTTCATGAACACGGGCCTTGTCCGATCCATCGCCGATCTTTTGAGCCGGTGGCGCAGCCGCTTCTCGCGCTCGAATTAGTGTCATTGTCGAGCGAACATGCCAGTCCGGCTCGGACCGAGACATCTCTAATTTCTCGCGAAGAAAACTAGAGATTTCTCCACTTCGGTGGGAATGACAGATTGCTTGATACTGCACTACAGATTCGCTTGAATTGCCAATCGCATCCTATGAATACCCGCCTTAGCCGTTCTCTCGCCGATCTTTCGAGCCGGTGGCGCAGCCGCTTCTCGCGCTCGAAGGAATTATCTGAGCATCTGCGGCTCGGTGCCCGCGGGGAAAAATTGGCCTGCGCCTTTCTCCGGCAGGGAGGTTACAAAATTCTTTACCGTAATTTCCGGGCGCGGCGTGGCGGCGAGGTGGATATCATTTGTCGCGATGGCGAGACCCTCGTCTTCGTCGAAGTAAAAACGCGCACCGGCGAAGATTTTGGGCGGCCGGTTGAAGCGGTGAACGCGGCCAAACGCAAATTGATTTCGCGCGGCGCGTTGGCCTGGTTGCAGTTGCTGGACAACCCCGACATCCTGGTCCGGTTCGACGTCGTCGAGATTGTCATGACCGAGGACGGACAACCACGCTTCGAACTAATCCGCGACGCTTTCCCGCTCTCCGCCCCTTACATTTACTAGGCCGTTGTCGTCGGAACACAGGTCTAAGACCTGTGCGCCACACAGGCTTTCAAGCCTGTGTTCAGCCACCGAAAAATTCGCCCATCATCCCGAGCAAAACCGCCAGTCCGGCTCGGACCGAGGGATCCCGTTGCGCCAGCTTAAGGTATCATCACGGGATCCTTCGACTCCGCTGCGCTCCGCTCAGGATGACGGGTCGTGGCGAGGCGTAGCTAACAATTCGTAGGAGAGCACGCTCAGGCAGTAAATCGCCGCTGTTTCCACACGCAGAATAATCGGGCCGAGGGTGATGGGACGACAACCGTTGCTCCGAGCGAGATTGAGCTCCGCCGGGGTGAAATCGCCTTCCGGGCCGATGCACATTAGAACGCTCGCGGGCTGGGCGTGGTGTTCGCGTTCGTAATCGGCCAGCACGGTTTTTAAATGCACGGCGTCGGATTGAAGGGAACCGATTAATCTCAAATCGAGACCTCTTCCTTGTAGTGGCAGCCGTCTCGGCTGCATTTCAGGGTTCGGCGCAGGCGGCACGCCTGCCTCTACATTTAAAAAGAAATCACGCGGCGTTTTTGGCGTCTGCACCGTCGGCAGCCAGTTTTGTCCACATTGTTTGGCTGCTTCGATCGCGATCTGCTGCCATTTCGCTTGTTTCTGCGCCGCTTCCCTGGCCTCGAGATGAACAATGGTGCGCTCGGAAATAAGTGGTGCAATCTCCGCCGCTCCGATCTCGACCGCTTTCTGCACGATCAGATCCATGTTCTTCCCTTTTGGAATGGCTTGCGCGAGCGTGATCTGGCAGGGCAGCGGCGGCACCCGCGCCTCGTGCATTTTGCGCAACTGAATTTCCTCGCGATTTACCTTCGCAATCTCGGCGGTGATTTCATGGCCGTGACCGTTGAATACCACCACTCGGCCGCCCGGCTGGAGACGCAGCACATCGCGCGCGTGATGCGCTTCCGCTCCGCCCAAAACAAGCGAATCAGGATTCCAATCTTCCGGAGCGATGTAAAAGCGATGCATCAAAACTTATAACCGCGGATTACCCAGCGCGGCTCCGCCACTACCGAAGTTTTACCGCGGATGACGCTGATGGCGCGGATAGGACAGAGGATCGCACAGGCCCCGAAATCCAGAGAAAATCTTCCGTATGACTCCCGCTTTGACTCCCCTTCTTTTCGTTTCATTCGCGTGTTTCGTGGGCTAAATCTTCTCATTCTTTTGGCCCACTAAATACGCCAACAGACACGAAAATTGGAGAGAATGACGGTTAGAGAGCACAAAGTCAGTCCGAATTCCCATAACCGATAATCGGCGCTCCATGAATGAGTTGCGCGGTGAGTCCGAAAAAATCTTCGCAGGAAAACAAGATTTCGAGGTATAGCAGTGCGGATTAACACGGATCGAACCAGAAAATCAGAATTCTCTTTTATCTGCGAAATCCGCGCAATCCGCGGTTGATTTAATCAGCGAAAGAAATCTTTTGCGCGTTCAAAAAAACTTCGATGCAGCGGCGTATTTTCCTCATCGCAAAGCGCGGAAAATTCCTCCAGCTTGCGGCGTTGCTCGGAGTTCAATCGCGTCGGCACCTCCACGATGACGCGCGCGAGTAAATCTCCGCGACCGCGGCCCTCCAGATTCGCAATTCCTTTACCACGCAACTTAAAGACGTGGCCACTTTGCGTTCCGAGCGGGATCCGTAAGTTTGCCTTTCCTTCGAGCGTCGGCACCGGGACTTCGCCGCCCAGCGCGGCGACCGCGAAGGAAATCGGGACCTCGCAATAGAGATCGTCCTCATCGCGCTGAAACACCGGGTGCTCCTTGATGTGAAGCACGACATAGAGATCGCCCGGCGGCCCGCCGCGGATGCCGGCTTCGCCATTATGCGAAGAGCGCAGGCGCGAGCCGTTGCCGATACCGGCCGGGATTTTCAATTTGATCCGGCTGGAATGTTCCACCCGCCCTTCGCCGCCGCATTTGTGGCACGGCTTTTCGATAATTTGTCCGGCTCCCCGGCAGCGCGGACAGGTTTGCGATACCTGGAAAAAACCACGCGAACTGATTACCTGCCCGCGACCCCCGCAGGTTGGACAATTAATCGAACGTGAACCCGGTTCTGCACCGCTGCCGTTGCATTGGTCGCATGTATCCAGCTTGCGAATTTCGATTTCTTTCTCCGTTCCAAACGCGGCTTCCTCCAGCGTGATCTGCATGTCGTAACGCAAATCGGAACCGCGCTGGCGTTCGTCCGCGCGACCGCTGCCGCCACCACCGAAAAAACTCTCGAAAATTCCGCCGGCACCGCCGCCGAAGGCCTCGCGGAAAATATCGAACGGATCGTGGAATCCGCCGCCAAAGCCGGCGGCGCCTTGCGAGAAAGCGGCGTGCCCGAATCGATCGTAGGCGGCCCGCTTGTCGGCGTCGATTAGGACGTCGTAGGCTTCGCCCAGTTCCTTAAATTTTTCCTCGGCGTGCGGATCATTCGGATTCTTGTCCGGATGGAATTTGACCGCGAGTTTGCGATAGGCGCGCTTGATTTCATCCTCAGGCGCGCCTCGGGCGACCCCGAGCACTTCATAATAATCGCGTTTCGTAGTAGGCATTTAGAATGGTGAGCAACAGGCGGATATTGACATGAAAGCAAGGTTTCTGCCGACCGAACCTAACTTCTCACTCCTCACGGCTTCCACCGGCTCCGCTCGAAACCACCACGGCCGCCGGTCGCAGAAGCCGATCTTTCATGCGATAACCCCGGCGGGTTTGTCGGATGACATGGCCTTCGGGAACGCCATCGCTTGGTTCGTGCCCGATCGCCTCGTGCAGGTTGGGATCAAATTGTTTTCCGACCGCGTCGATTGGTTGCAGTCCATTATCTGCTAGAAAATCGGTAAGTTGTTTAAGGACCATGCTCATGCCGGAATAGATCGGCGAGTGCGCGCTCTCCTCGCGGGCGGCAGATAGTCCGAGCTCGAAATTATCGACGATCGGAACCAGTCGCTCAAGCAGTGTGCGGTTGGCGTATTTAATGCCTTCGTCGCGCTCGCGGGCCGCACGTTTTTTGTAATTCTCAAAGTCAGCCTGGGTTCGCAACGCCAGATCGCGAAAGCGATCGAGATCGCTTTGCAAACTCGCAACAAGATCTTCCTCCGTAGCTTCTGCTTCGGCTGAACTGTTCTCCGGTTCGGCCGGCACCGGAGGTGGAATTTTGTCTTCTTCGCGCGGTTCAGGGCTGGTCTTTTTCATGTTTGCGAATGGTAATTAATGTAATGTCGTCGTTCTGTGGATGCGCGCCCACGAAATTGCGTACGTCATCAATTAATCGCGCGATAATGGCCGAAGCGCCCTGGGCCGCGCTCGCGCGCACTGATTGGATCATCCGGTCAACGCCGAATTCGAAACCCTCGGCATCCAAAGCCTCCGTCACGCCATCGGTGTAAAGGACCAGACAATCATCCTGCTCGAGCGGGATTGCGAAATCGTTCGTGATCCGATCGAACACACTCCCGCTGTCGATGCCGACGACCATTCCGGGTGGTTTAATCAGTTCAATCGTTTGCTGCGCACGGCGATAGAGCAACGGCGCATCATGGCCAGCTCGCGCGATCGTGATCGAACCGGTGGAATGGTCCACCACCAAATATGCCATGCTAATGAACATGTCCTCTTTGATGTCGGGATAAAGCTGGCGATTGACTGCTTTTAAAACTTCTGCCGGCGATGGATTTTGCGGGGCCTGGCTGCGCAAAACACTTCGGCAAATAGCCATGATCAGCGAAGCCGGCACGCCTTTGCCCGAAACATCCGCGATCGCCAGGCCGAGACGATGTTCGTCCACCCGAATGTAATCAAAGTAATCGCCGCTGACCTGACGCGCCGGAATGTTGAGACCGGCAATTTCGAAACCGGGAATGGCCGGCGATTTTTCCGGCAGCAGAATTCGCTGAATGTCGCGCGCGATTTCGAGATCGTGATCGAGCCGCTTTTTTTCATTCGCTTCGGAGTAAATGATGGCGTTGTAGAGCGCGAAAGCGGATTGCTCGGCGATCGATTTGAAGACGACAAAATCACTCGGCGTGAATGGCGCACCCATCGGGCCGTTGCCAACCGCGAGCACGCCCATGTTTTGTTTGCCATAAAGCAAGGCCGTCGCCATCAGCGAAGCGGTCCCGAGAGGTGTTTCGCGCAAGCGCGCCAATTCCGGCACGTCCCGCACATCGGTGAGCGAAACTGGTTGCGTAGTCTGCCAGACGGTGCCGATCAAACCTTCGCCCGGTGGAACATTATGCATCCGCAAAAATCCTTCCAAGGCAGCGGGAGTAGTTGCGGCCTGATGCAAAATGTGACCCGGCACCGGCACAAGTGGCGGACAACCCTTGGAAAGAAATACCGGCACGAGTTTGTTCCCGCTGCGATCGGTGAGATAGAGGGCGCCGCCGTGAGCATCGAGAATTCGGGTGGCTCCCTCCACGATCAGCCGATGCAAATCATGCGGCTTAATCGTTTCCCGAAAAGCTTCACCCAGGCCGTGTAAAAAATCGAAGACGAGCGTTTCCTCGACCTGGATTTCCTCCTTCGAGCGCTCGAGGGCATGCACCTTACGCCTCTGGCGAAAGGTGGTGAAAATCCACCCGCAAATCGCGATAGCCAGGAGCGCGTAGAGAAGAGTCGGCCACATGAAGTCGGCGGCCAACTTACTTCTTTACCGGGTTGTCGTGAAGGTCTTGCTTGAGGTAATCGAGAACGTCTTTGAACCGCAAAAGATTTTCCGGCGCCGCTTCACACAGCGCTTCGTGAGCTGCCAGCATTTCCTTGGCCTGCTCTTTTTTTCCCAGGGTTGCGGGAGCGAGCGCGCCGCATTCCGGAGCGCGCGCACCGTTGCTGGAGATTTGGAAAAGTTGATCGAGACCGAGGCCGGTAAGCAACTGGCGGCTCCGTTCGCCGCAATGCACCACTCGGAGATGTCCCTGTCCGAGTTCCTTCAAGCGCAAGGCCAGGCCCGCCATTGTCCCCATGAAAGTGGAATCCATCATGACGCAATCGAACAGATCGACCACAAACTCACGATAGCCGCGGTCCACCATTTCGCGGGCAAACTGCTTGAAATTGCCGCTGTTCAGAAAACTGCCTTTGCCCTCCACCCGGACCCAGACGGCAGGGCCGCTTACTCCGACCTGAATCGATGATTCCACAGTTAACTATAAGAAGTTATGAAATTTAGCCCCACCAGTCAAACGGACTAATCCCATAGAAAAGAGCGTTTCTCGGCTACGATTCGGCCGTGTTCGATGAGTAAACAACGCCAGGCCAGCACTTCCCCATCATCAAAATACTCGTCGCCCACCACTTGAAATTCGCTGCGATTCGTCCCGCGCACGTTCTGGTAGGCCTGCTCCTTGGCCTGGACAAAGGCGCGAAGTTTCTCCTGTTTGTATTCAAACCGGACCGTCAGATCCGACGGCCGCTTCGCCCGCCAGAAAAAGTCAAAGTATTGCCCGAAGTGCTGCCGTTGATCGAGGGCGGTGACAGCGCCAAACATTCGATAAGAGCGTTCAAAATTTAGGGAAGCTTCCTGAGCCACGCTCTTCGATTTGTACGCGTTCTTCCTCGTCAGATCCGAGGGAGTGTTCCCTTTCTGTCCTTTGCTACGGGGAGGAAGGTCCTGCGACAGCGTGTAAATCTTAACTTTGCGAAACTGGAAATCGGGATTGAGCGCCAGCGGAAATTTCCCTTGCTCGGTATCGGCCCCAGCGAGAGAGCTCATGCTGAGCAAAAGCGCAACCGCGCAGGTAAGTCGCATTACCCCTATCAAACCGGCTGCGTGCGAGCCTGTCAATGCAGAGCGAATGCCGGTTTCGGCGGGGCAGTGTTGGTGAATTGTCAGCCTGTTCGCGATTTATTTCGCAGAATAAGTTTGGGCGCCGACGAAGCGGCGCCCTCCAATTCGTTCGAATCGCTACCTGGAGGGACGCGCTTTGTCGTGTCCCAAACTTCAGGCGAGACGCGGTCTCTGATCTGACGTTCGCGTGGCTAGCCACCCATCGATTACCATCGGAGAACATTAAGCGCCCCCCTGAAATGGCCAATCGTCTGGTTCTTTCACTAATCCCGCACGGACAGGATTATTGATCACGTATTCCCATTTGGAATCGTAACTTTCGTGACGCCGCAATTGCGTGTCCCAGGAATCGCGCTGCCAAAGCGGATGATTGTTCGGGCGCGGCCAACTTAGAGAGGCAAGACTCTTCCAATATTTCACCCATTGCTGCAGCGGCTTCATCGGAAATGTGTTTGGCGCGCAAAAAAGATGGATGTGATCGGGCATAATCACATAGCGGCCAACAAGCCATACATTGGCCTTCTGCCACGCATCGACAATCACCGCAGCGCTATCGGGCAGTGCAAAAATGCATTTTCGATCCTGGCTGCAAACGGTGAGATAAATAATTACTGGCTCATTATGGCTTTCAATTATTGGCGGGTGTGCCAAATATTTACGACCTGTTTCAGATTGTTGACTCATTTACGGGTTTACCCGGTATCTCCAAAGTTTGGGCGCCGACGAAGCGGCGCCCTCCATTGGAAGCAGCCGCGTGAATCCTGCTCAAGCCTGGGATTTATCCTGGAGCAATACGCGTCGCCCGCTCGCGAATCATTTCGGATGCGTGTCCCAAACCTCAGACGCCTTTTATTTTGCCCCGATTCCTCCCCCAACGGACAATTAACGAACAATAGCTCCCTGCGAAAACAGGTAGCTAACATTTCCGCATGATCGATGTCCGATACGAACGCGGTGTTTTTTTGCCGGAACAAAATCTCTGGCTCGATCCCTGGGAGGCCAAAGATTTCGCTTTTGTTTCGCACGCCCATAGCGATCACATCGCGCCGCATCGTGAAATCATCGTCTCGGAACGAACCGCGCGTTTGATGCAAGCGCGGCTTCCAGGAAAACGTAAGGAAATCATCCTGCCATTCGGCCAGGAAAAGGCTGTCTGGGGCATGCAGGTGACGTTGTTTCCGGCCGGTCATATTTTTGGTTCGGCCCAGTTTTTCTTACGGACCGAGAATGATTCGCTGCTTTACACCGGCGATTTCAAATTGCGCCGGGGTCAATCGGCCGAGCCCGCGGAATGGACAGCGGCCAGCACCCTTATCATGGAAACAACCTACGGCATTCCGCGTTATCGCCTGCCGCCGACGGAGGAAGTGATCGCGCAGATCGTGGCTTTTTGCCGCGATGCCATCGAGAACGATGAAGTTCCAGTGCTGCTCGGCTATTCCCTGGGCAAAGCGCAGGAAATCCTTTGTGCGCTCGCCGGAGCGGATCTTATGCCGATGCTACACGGTTCGGTTTATCAAATGACGCGGATCTATGAACAATACGGCCAGAAATTTTGCAATTACCTTCGTTATCATGCGAACGATCTCGGCGGCAAAGTTCTGATTTGTCCGCCGAGCGCGAATCGCTCGCGCATGCTTGAAAAAATTCCGCGCAAACGCGTAGCCATGATCAGCGGCTGGGCCGTCGATCCAAACGCGATTTATCGCTATCAGGTGGACGCGGCCTTTCCGCTCTCCGACCACGCTGATTACGATGACTTGTTGCGTTACGTCGAGTTGGTGGGACCGAAACGGGTTTTCACTTTGCACGGATTCGCAGCG
>OBJR01000057.1_pt1 | contig 12424 bp, 5 predicted proteins | sample 1519711 | NCBI WGS metagenome assembly OBJR01 (sample SAMEA3235155, study PRJEB22506) | soil metagenome | biome: Forest; feature: Temperate coniferous forest; material: soil | place: Canada | collected 2011-06-18 | depth 0.2 m | reverse complement strand
TCCGGTCGTGACCCGACAGTCGGTGAATACTGGGAATCAATAGGTTACACAAATGGAATGGGGATTCCGCAGATTTTTCTTCCCGCTGGAGGCGGCTTTGCCTATAATTTCTATAGGTTAATAACAACCGCCCCCTCAAAAGGCAGCAGTTTCGTCCCAATTCCATGAAAACTCGCATCGCCCGCCATGTGGCAATCTATCTTTTAATCGCCTTCACCGGCTACGGCATCGGCGCTTGTCGCCAAAACATCATGCTTAATCCCACTGAGGACGACCTCCTCGTTCTCAACGGTTGCGTCGTCTCGGCTTGCAACTATCTGGCGGCGGTCAAGACCCAGCACACCTTGGAGAAAAACTTTTGGGCGAAAATTCTCCTCGTTCGTTATGTCAACCATCCAGCGGGTCACGCTTATTGCGTTTGGGAAACGGACGGCACGATCTACGGATACGATCGCAACGCCGGCGGGTTCCCCATTCCCGTTTACACGCGGGACGCAAAGTCGATTGCGATTATTCTCGCTCAGGAGCTATCGAAGCATCTTCACGAGAACCTTTCAGTGAGCCAGGCGAATTTCGTGGAGCCGTCAAGCAAGGTGCAGCACTTCTAGCGCATTTCCACCAAGGTTAGAGCGGCGAGTTTTCGGTTCCCGCCGCCCCAACCCTGCCCTCTCTCCTCACAGAGGAGAGAGGGATAAGGTGTGGCTGCTCCACGCTTCGATCGGCGCGCTCGCAAACCGCTCCTAGAGAATGCGAATCCGAGCAGGAAGCTGCTCGCCCCTACTGGGAGGGGCAACTTCCAAGTCGCCACAACTTGACTGCTTTAAGCAGTCAAGTTTTCCTTTCTATTCGGAAAACCCAGCCCGCAAAATCGAAGAAACCCCAAACCACATTCACTTCCCAAGCTCTGTTTCAATCGTACGCGGCGTGATGACTTCCTATTTCGAACAGCGAAACGGAGTTTCAAGAACCAGACGTTTCCAAACTGGAGTTTGGAAATGAGGGCCAAGGACAAACAAGGGCGGTAACACACCGTTGCCCGCCGGTCTAACGAGTCTCAGACTTCGCGTCGCTCCATTTTCATTTCGGTTTCCAGCCTTCCGTTTGTGAACCATGATCAGAGGAAATGTCACTGCGATTTCCCGGGGGCGTTTTGCCCAGAGTCGGAGACGACATCCCGCTCGGATCGATCGACCACTCGGAGACAGGGGCGGCTCCTACTCGGAATGCGACAAGGCGTTAGCTGTCTCGTTCGGTTTTACCTGATGGAGAAAGGGTTACGTCATATTACGAAAGCCAATTCCTAGTTTTCCGAATGCTTGGCGTACGCGACTCTTAGCCCTCAAATCCGGCCAAAAAGTACTAACAGTTAGTATTGTATTTATGGTAAAACTGTCCTGAGCAACTAACCCGGCTCAGAACGTCCCAAATTGATCCCCGCGATGGTCCCGTCGCTTCAAACGCCCAAACACGTACGCTGCCAAAGACTCCCGCAAATCTCGACCCCTCGACAGATCAGAACCGCGGAGGTCAAGGTTAGTCTCGGCCTGCTCCCATACCTCGCCGATCACGCCTTCCAAAACCTGGTCGTGCTGCCCGGTTCGTTTTGCATCGATACCGCTTTGCGGCTTCACCGGGATTTCAACACTCCAGCAATTTTGCAAGACCTCGAATTTCGCCGGCCGATCGTTCTCTCCGACGAGGAATTGGCGATCAAGATCGACGTTCGGGAAATCGGGACCGGACTGGTCGAATACGTCTTTTCCGAGACAACCGGGGAAAACTGGTTTGCACGGCTTGAGATTACCAATAGTGAACCTAACAAGATAGAGACGGCGCCGTTTTCGATCACGGAGGCTCAGGCCGGCCTGTTCACTGAAGCAAAAGACTTTTACGATGCGCTGCGGCGGAACGGCAATCAGTACGGGCCACGCTTTCAGAATCTTGCCGGAGTCTGGCGATCGGGGGATTGGGTTTGGGGCAGGCTTAGCGTTCCACGCGACTACCCGCAACTCGGCCAGAATGGCCTGGACCTGACGCTGCTTGATTCCTTCACCCAACTATTGACGGCGGGAGTGGTTGGAAGAAATCAGGCGTTCGCCTTGAAATCGATCGAGCGGCTCCAAATCTGGAACACAGATTTTCCCGATATCTTGTGGGCGCGCGCGCGATTGCCTGCGAGCGCCACCGATGAGCCGAAAGGATTCCGTGGCGACATCGAAGTTTTCGATGAGTCGGGAAAATGTTACCTGGAGTTCCGCGGCGTGGCCTTTACCCATCTGGCCCCGGTTGACGCGCCAGAAGCATTAAAGTTTTGCATCGCCGGCAGTTTCACCGCTGAGCCAGTAGAAGATTCGTTAAAGTTCTGGGCCGATCGCTTCGGTCTTTCCGCCGAAGTTCAATTCGCGCCTTACCATCAAATCTTTCAACAGTTACTGGACGCGAACAGCGCTTTTCGCAAGAACGAGGACGGGATCAACGTCATCCTGGTCAATCTGGAGGATTGGATCGCACGGGATGAACCGGCCAGCTTAAAGTTCGACCGGCAAAAATTGGAGAAGTCTGATGGGTTGCGCTGCGTCTTGCCGAATGGGCTCGAGATCGTTTACCTGAACCAGTACGAGACCGATTATCTTTACCAGGAAATCTTTCGCGACGAATGCTACTTGCGGCACGGCATTCGCATCGACGATGGCGATACGGTAGTCGATATAGGCGCCAACATTGGACTCTTTTCCCTTTTCGTTCTGAATCGGTTTCCGCACGCTCGGATCTATGCGTTCGAACCTTCTCCCGTTGTCTATGAATTATTGAAGGCGAACTGCGAAGCCTACGGGCAAGAGGTTCATGTTTTTCAATGTGGCGTTTCCGATCAGCCCAAGAGCGCCGAGTTCACCTTCTACGGTAAGTCCTCCGTCTTCTCCGGCTTCCATGCGAACGCAGTTGACGACAAAAAGGCTCTCGCCGCGATCGTGCGCAACACCCTCGGGGCGGAAGTTGACCGGAATTCGCGCGATTCCCTGGTAGAAGAGCTTACCGCAAAAAGACTTCATCGCCGAACTTATCCGTGCCAGCTGACCTCTTTGTCGGAAATCATTCGCCAGAATGAAATCGAAAGAATTCATCTTCTGAAAATAGATGCCGAAAAAAGCGAGTTCGACATAATCCAGGGAATCGAGGATGCGCACTGGCCACTCATCGAGCAGCTGGTTATTGAGGTGCACGACCGCACCGGCGAGGCAGTCAAGCAAATTGAGCAATTGCTGATCGGAAAAGGTTATAATTGCGCGATTGAACAGGAAAGACTCCTGGAGAACTCCGGCCTGTTTAACATCTACGCCACGCGACCCAAAGCGACCGACGCTTCGGCAGACAGTCCATCGCGGTTTGATCGAAGTCTGAAACGAAACAGCGATGAGTTTTGCGCTGCGCTTACTTCCTTCGCGGCGAATTGCCCCCATCCGGTCATGCTCTGTTTCTGTCCTCCAACTTCCCGGTCGCGGGAATTGCATCGAATTCTGATCGCGGCAGAGCAGGAACTCCTGGAACGCACCCGCAAGATATCGAATGTCCACGGAATGAGTTCGCAAGTGATTCTGGAACGTTGCCAAGGGCAGGAGTACTACGATTTAGAAAGCCAGCAATTAGGTCACGTGCCCTATACCCGCGAAGGTTACGCCGCCATCGGAACAGCTTTGTTCGAGAATGCTTTCAGACTAAGAAGTAAACCTCTTAAAGCAGTAGTTCTCGATTGTGATGACACCCTTTGGCAGGGGGTGTGCGGAGAAGATGGTCCGCTGGGTGTCAAAGTAACGAAAGATCATCGCGCGTTACAAGAATTCCTGGTTCAGCAGGTGAATGAGGGGCGGCTTGTCTGCCTTTGCAGCAAGAACAATGAAAAGGATGTCTTCGATGTGTTTGCTCAACACCCGGAGATGGTCCTGAAACGGGAGCACCTCACGGCGTGGCAAATCAACTGGGAGAACAAGTCCGCTAATCTTAAGGCGCTTGCGGCCAGACTGAAGCTTGGACTGGATAGCGTTCTTTTCATCGACGACAACCCCCTGGAGTGCGCCGAGGTCAAGATTAATTGCCCTGAGGTTCTGACTCTGCAACTGCCAGAAAACAGCGAAGGCATTCCGTTGTTTCTGGAAGGCATCTGGCCGCTGAGAGGAAATTCATCAACGCGCGAAGATCGGGAACGCACGCGCATGTATCAGCAAGACGTAGAGCGCGAAGAGCTACGGGAGCAGACCTTTAGCCTGAAGGATTTTCTGGCCGGACTTCGACTGCGTATCGATGTAGCCAAGTCAACCGACGAGCAGATGGCCCGCGTCTCGCAGCTGAGCTGGAGAACCAATCAATTCAATTTCACCACCATTCGACGTTCTGAGGCGGAACTCAGGACCTGGTTGAAAAACGGAAGCCGTGACTGTGTGGTCGCGAGTGTCAGCGACCGATTCGGCGACTATGGATTGGTCGGCGTTCTCCTTTACGAAATCGGAGCGAATCAACTTACCGTCGATACCTTTTTGGTAAGTTGTCGCGCGCTCGGTCGTGGAGTTGAGCATCGCATGCTGGCAGAATTGGGCCGGATGGCGGAAGGCGAAGGAAAGGCACTCGTCCAACTTCCTTATCTGCCGACGGAAAGGAATTCGCCGGCTTTGGAGTTCATCAAGAGTCTGGGCGGTTATGAGGCGGGGGATGAGGGCTTGTCGGTTATGCTGCCGGCGAGAGAATTAACTTCTCTTCAATACCAGCCGGTTGAGAAAACGAGGCCGGGCAATCGGACAAAACTTACCAAACCTTCCGCGCGATCGGCGAAGTGGTTCGGAACCTTCGATCGCTCGGAAACATTCCAAAACATTTGCGCCGAGTTAACAGGCATCGGCGCACTTACCAAAGCGGTGGAGAATTTCATGGGTCGCGACCAGGCTGCTGCGCTCCCGACCGAGATCGGACCGGCAGAAAATTTGGAAACGTCCCTGGTAAATCTGTGGGGGCGAGTTCTGGGCCGAAGGCAGATCGGCCTGAATGAGAATTTCTTTGAGGCGGGCGGAACTTCTCTCAAGGCAGTTCAACTTGTTGCCCTAATCCAGCGCGAACTTAAACGGAGTCTGCCAATCACCGCTCTTTTTGAATGTCCAACTATCAGCCTCCTGGCCGCCAGGATGAAGAGTTCCGCGCCGGTTGGGAATTGGATCGAGGCAGTGAAAGCGCTCAGGCGGGGCCAGCAGCGGAGACAGGGCAGGATTACCAGAAGGATCCCCTAACATGCAATTTGAAAAGGTTGGGGTAGTTGGGGCAGGCAACATCGGATCGGGTGTAGTTACCGACCTGCTTCTACACCAGATTAACGCGGTTGTGGTGGATGTATCGGATGAGAAACTGGATCGCGCGCGCGCGGAAGTAGTAAAAAATGTTCGATTTGCGCCTCTACTGGTCAAGGGTGCACCCAGTTTGAGCAAAGAGGAAGCGCTGGAGCGCGTTCAGTTTACCACTCGTTACGACGAACTTTCCTCCTGCGAATTCATCATCGAGAATGTAACCGAGAACTGGGCGATCAAGGAACCGATTTACCGGGAACTGGATCAAGTAATGCCGCCGGAAGTTTGCTTTGGCGCCAACACATCCTGCATCTCCATCACCAAGATCGCGGGCATCACCAATCGGCCGGCCAAGATCGTTGGCATTCATTTTATGAACCCGGTGATTGCCAAATCGACAGTCGAGGTCATTCGCGGCCATCATACCTCGGAACGAACGCTACAAACGCTGAATCAACTATTCTCTCAGCTAAACAAGGAAGCAATCGTAGTAGAAGACCTGCCTGGTTTTGTTTCAAACCGGATTTCGCATCTTTTTATGAACGAAGCCGCCTTTGTTTTGCAGGACAATCTCGCTACGCCCGAGAAAATCGACGCCATTTTCAGACAATGCTTTGGACACAAGATGGGGCCGCTGGAGACGGCTGACTTGATCGGATTAGATACGGTGGTGCACTCACTCGACGTGCTTTATGAAAGCTATCAAGATCCGAAATACCGGTGTTCGCCTCTACTGAGAAAACTGGTGCACGCTGGCCACCTTGGTCGAAAGACAGGTAAGGGATTTTATGTTTACCCCGAGTCGTAATAATTTATGAGCCCCCAACCAGCAGCCGAAGGAAGAGAGAAGGTCAAACAAATCATTTCGACCTTTATTACCAACGCCACGAACCTTTCCAATCTCGGGGAAGACGATCATTTGTTTGAGACTGGCGTCCTCAACTCATTATTCGCCATTCAGCTAATGACCTTTATCGAGAAGACGTTTCGAATCGAAGTAGGCAAGGACGACCTGGACATCGATAATTTTAAGTCGATCCGGGCGACTACTGCCTTTGTCTTAAGAAAGAATGGGTTTCTGGCCGCCTAGCCCGAGGCCTGCTCCTACATTTCCCGGCAAACTGCGACGGCGATGGAGAGCTTGTTAGATAGCGACCAGAAGAAGCGCTACCAGGAATTCAAGGAATTCGTGGCCGCTCAAGTGGAACCTTTTGCGGAGCGCTGGGATCGGGAGCAACAACATCCCGCATCCATCATTTCTGCACTGGGACAGGCCGGTTATCTGGGCAGCACTGTGCCCGTCGCCTACGGAGGCAAAGGCTGGGACTTTGTCACCTTTGGTCTGCTTAACGAAGCGTTTGGCTACGGATCGTCGGCCTTGACCGACTTGCTTACCGTCCAGGCAATGGTCTCGATGACTTTACTCAAATGGGGCACGGATGAGCAAAAAAAGAAATGGTTACCTTCCCTGGCCAATGGACAAACAATTGCCGCATTTGCCCTGACCGAGCCAGGCACGGGTAGCGCGCTACAGTCCCTTCAGACTACCTTTCGAGGCACAGAAGGTCGAGACCGCCTTATCCTAAACGGGACCAAGCAATGGATATCTTACGGACAGCTGGCGCAAATATTTCTGGTCTTCGGTAAACTAGACGAGAAGTTCGTAGCTTGTCTGGTTCAGCGGGAGAGCGCCGGTGTCGAAATCGAACCAATCCGCGAGATGCTCGGCTTCAGGGCAGCTGGCCTGGCCAGGATCAAGTTTCACGAGGTAGAGATCTCGTCAGAGAACGTAATTGGCAAAGCAGGTTTCGCTTTGTCCCACATTGCGCCGGTAGGCCTCCAATATGGAAGAATCAGCACTGCCTGTTCGGCCTTGGGACTCCTAAGAGGTTGTTTCGACGCGAGTATTTCTCATGCCGTTACTCGCAAGGTAGGAAATCAAAGCGTGGGCGATATTGGAATGATCCGGTCGTTGCTGGCAAGAATGGGGACCGACCTGGAAGCAGCACGCTTCCTCTGTCATGCCGCCTGCCGGGCCGAAGATCAGCACCTGCCGGAAGCTTTCGCCAAAACTCTAGTCGCAAAATACTTCACCTCGACCGCGGTAGCGAAAGCGGCCTCCAACGCCGTGCAAATTCACGGAGCTTCCGGTTGCCATGAATCCGCGCGAGTAGCTCGTTACTATCGGGACGCCAAATTGATGGAGATACTGGAGGGCACAACTCAGATTCACGAGCATCTGTTGGGCAGGATTTTTCTAGACCAAGCCCAGCAAATCAAGAGCTGAACGACTTGTGATGACTCGCTTCGCCAGCGCAGGAGATCTTAAGCAGGTCGCCGCATTCAACCGGACCAACAGATCCTTCCCTGACACGACGATTTCGGCATTGATCGAGGCGCAAGTCCGAAAGTGTTCTTCGAGAACAGCGGTGATTTGCGAACACGACCTGGCTCTTGGCGGTTTGTCATCGCTCACCTACGGAGAATTGAATGAAAAGGCCAATCAACTCGCCCATCTCTTACAAACCGCCGGAGTAAAACGCGATCAGATCATCGGCATCATGGTTGAGCGTTCCTTCGCGATGATGATCGGCTTGCTTGGCATCCTTAAATCCGGCGCAGCCTACCTTCCCATCTCTCCGGATAACCCAGCGGAGCGGATTGAATATCTTTTAAAAGACGGAAGTGTCCAATTCTTGTTAGTTCATGGCAAAACGGAAAACAAAATCAAGTTTTGGGGCAAGATCATCCACCTGGACGATTACGGAACCTATCAGGGGCCTTCGGAAAACCCCGCCCCAGTCAACGAGCCCCGCGACCTCGCTTATGTTATCTATACCTCCGGCTCAACCGGTAAACCGAAAGGGGTGATGATCGAACATCGCTCTGTCATTAATCGATTGAACTGGATGCAAAATGCGTATCCCATCGGCGAGCGCGACGTCATCCTGCAAAAGACTCCGTTTTTTTTCGACGTCTCGGTTTGGGAGCTATTCTGGTGGGCTTTTCATGGAGCGAAACTTTGCTTCCTCGTTCCTGGGGGAGAAGCACTGCCGCTCCTGATTGTCGAAGCGGTGAAGAAGCACCAGGTCACGATCATGCATTTTGTTCCGTCGATGCTCAATGTGTTTTTGGAGTATCTGGACGGAAATGAAGCGAGGATCTCGCAGATGGCGTCGGTGCGACAAGTGTTCGTCAGCGGAGAAGCCTTGAGTCCAAGTCACGTTAAGAAATTTAACCGTGTTCTTGGCCAAAAGACAGGCGCCCGCCTGACCAATCTCTATGGCCCAACCGAAGCCACCGTCGATGTCAGCTATTTCGATTGCCCAACCGAGAACGATCCCGAAATCGTTCCGATCGGACGCCCGATCGATAATACCAGATTCTACATTATCAAGAACAACCAGCCCGTCGCGCTAGGTGAGACGGGTGAGTTGTGCATCGGCGGAGTCGGACTGGCGCGAGGTTATCTTAATAACGCCGGCCTAACTCGCGATAAATTCGTGAATAGCCTGGCCGCGGGCGAAAGGATCTACCGAACTGGCGACAACGCCCGATGGCGGTCCGATGGAAACATCGAGTATTTGGGCCGGGAAGACGGTCAGGTCAAAATCCGCGGCTTGAGGATTGAGCTGGGAGAAATCGAAAACACGATCAGGAATTTTCCTGGGGTGAGCGATTGCGTGGCGGTAGTGAAGCAGTGCTCGGAGAACATCGTTCTCATCGTCGCGTACGTGGTTGCCAAGAAGGAATTGGAGCTGAGCGAATTGGAAAATTACCTCAAGCGACAGCTTCCGGGGTACATGGTCCCGAATCGCTTCGAAAAAATCGACCAAATTCCGTTGACTCCAAGCGGGAAAGCCGATCGGAAAGCGTTACCCGGAGACGATAATTCAGCGCGAAATCCGGCAGCCCGATCAGGTGCGCCGGTGGCGTAAGAAATCTATTTCTTAATACCCAGAGCGCCGGTTGATAAGCTGTTATCGTTTGGCGACTTGCACTGGTGAAAATGGCTGAGAATTTCCTTCAAGAACAGCGACGAGAGAGTTATTATGGTTAATATAGTTATTTAAATCGCGATAATTAGTCCTAACCGCTCGAACGCCTGTGGAAAATGAATTTGATATCGCCGTAGTCGGTCTCTCCTGCCGTTTCCCAGGCGCCCGCTCCCCCAAAGAATTTTGGCAGAACCTCAGCAGCGGAATTGAATCGATCACACGATTTTCCGATTCCGAGCTTCTGCAATCTGGCGTCTCGCAGTCTATTCTGGACAACCCGCGCTACGTCAAAGCCGCGCCAGTTCTGGAAGATCCCGGTTCCTTTGACGCAACCTTTTTTGGATTCACGCCGGCGGAAGCGCGAGCGATGGATCCACAGCACCGCATCTTGTTGGAGTTGGCGCACGAGGCGCTCGAAAATGCCGGATGCAATCCGGACAATTTCCCCGGGCGGATCGGAGTGTTCACCGGATCGGCGATGAACACTTACTTCATGAATAGCGGCCTGAGCCGAAAGTTTGCCGAAGACTACATCCCGACCTTAATCGTCAACGACAAGGATTTCCTCAGCACGCGCCTGTCTTATAAGCTTAATCTCAAAGGACCGAGCATCACTATTCAAACGGCATGCTCGACCTCGTTAGTCGCCATTCACTTAGCCCGGCAAAGTCTGCTCAGTGGAGAAACGGACATGGCACTGGCGGGAGCGATTTCAGTGCGCGTCCCTCATCGGGCAGGTTATTTCTGCGATGGCGGCGGGGTCGTTTCACCCGACGGAAAGGTGAGGGCCTTTGATGCCGGCGCCAACGGCACGGTTTTTGGCAGCGGCGGTGGAATCATCGTCTTGAAGCGAATCGCGGACGCCATCGCCCATGGCGACACGATTCATGCGATAATCAAAGGTTCGGCCGTCAACAACGATGGGTCGGAAAAGGCCGGATATACTGCTCCCAGTGTTAATAGTCAGGCCGATGCGGTCGTGGAAGCGCTGGCCAACGCTGCCATCGATGCGGCAGACATTAGCTACATCGAAGCTCACGGTTCGGGAACTCCCATCGGCGATCCAATCGAGGTCGCGGCGCTGACTCAGGCTTTCCGCAGCTTCACGTCCCGATCGGGCTACTGCGCAATTGGTTCTGTCAAAACGAACATAGGCCATCTCGATGCGGCGGCGGGGATTGCCGGGATGATCAAGACAATTCTCGCGCTTAAGCATCGGGAACTCCCACCAACGTTGAACTACAACCGGCCAAATCCGGAAATCGATTTTTCCGATAGTCCCTTCTATTTGAACGCAAAGCTCGTCCCATGGGAAAGTAGTGGACCAAGAAGGGCCGGAGTGATGTCGACCGGAATGGGTGGGACGAATGCCTACGTCGTCTTGGAAGAAGCCCCCGATTTCATTGAAACAACAGGCTCAGGGTTACCGCAATTGCTTCCTCTCTCAGCCAAGAGCGAGGCTGCTCTAGAGAATGCCACGCTTGAGTTGCGCGATTTTTTGAAGGACAACAAGAACGTAAGAATAGAAGATGTGGCCCGCACTTTACAGACGGGCCGCAAAGCATTTACACATCGGAGATTCCTGGTTTGTGCAGATGGCGAAGATGCCATCGGTGTTCTGGGGCAGGAAAAATCAAAGCGGCTCCTCTCTGCACGGGTAGATGAAACAATCAGGCGTCCGGTCATTTTTCTATTACCCGGAATCGGCGATCACTACGTGGGGATGGCTCATGATCTCTATCGAAGTCTGGAGCTATTTCGCCAGGAGGTAGATCGCTGCGCAGCCATTCTGGAAAGGGATCTTGCCGTCGATATTCGCAAGATTATTTACCCGGACAATCTTGATCAGCAGAAGGCTAGTAGAGCGGGTGGGATTGATCTGAAGAAGATGCTGGATCGTAACGGCGACGGACTGTGCGACCCGGCACAACAGAAGCTGAACCAAACCATCTATGCCCAGGCCGCGTTATTTACCATCGAATATGCCATGGCCCGGTTTTGGCAACATTTGGGCATCACTCCGGAAGCGATCGTTGGACATAGCATGGGGGAATATGTTGCTGCCTGCCTGGCGGGTGTTTTTTCCTTGGAGGATGCGCTCCATCTGGTGGCACAGCGGGCCAAGCTGGTAAATACGCTGCCCCAGGCGAGCATGCTGGCCGTGCTTCTGCCCGAGGCCGAACTTCTGCCACTACTCAATCCTGGCGTCTCTATCTCGTTAATCAATGGTCCAAACCTTTGTGTTGTCGCTGGCCTGGCACCTGCCCTAGCTGAGCTGGAACAAACGCTGAACAAAAAATCCGTTATCGCTCGCCCAGTTCGCAACACGCATGGCTTTCACACGCCAATGCTCGATCCGATTGTTCCGGCATTTACCGAGGAACTGCGAAATGTTGAACTACACGAACCGAAAATTCCATTTATCTCCAATGTAACCGGAAAATGGATCACTAAAGCTCAGGCTACCGACCCAATTTATTGGGCCGATCATGCCACCCAGACAGCAAGGTTCAGTGATGCCTTGGCCTGTTTGTGGCAGTTCAAGGATGCCATCCTTCTGGAAGCCGGACCGGGAAAGACTTTCGCCGTCTTAGCCAACCAGCACCCGGACCGGCGGACCGCCGGAAATCCGATTTCGGTTTCTTCACTCCGGCACCATTATGAGAATCAGTCGGATGTTGAATTCCTCCTGCACAATGTCGGGACGCTCTGGCTCTCGGGAGTGGGTATAACTTGGGAAAATTTTCCGCACGCGAAACAATGCCGCAAAATCCGATTACCTACTTATCCGTTCGAAAGACAAAACTACTGGCTGGAGCCGATTGCTGAGACGGTCGTAGCAAAGGAACTGTCGATCCACAAGAACTCCGATCGATCCAAATGGTTCTACATTCCATCCTGGAAGCGGACGTTGCCGAAAGCGATCGGGCTTGCTGAATTTTCTCGGCGAAACAAGCAGCGGTGGATTGTTTTCCGCGACGAGGGCGGCTTCGCTTCGAAAATCGTCGATCGTCTGAAAGGCGCCGACCACCAAGTCGTGACCGTGAAAGCGGGTGAAGCTTTTCAACAGATCGACGCGCACAACTTTATTTTAGAGGCGGG
>OBJR01000056.1_pt1 | contig 12443 bp, 22 predicted proteins | sample 1519711 | NCBI WGS metagenome assembly OBJR01 (sample SAMEA3235155, study PRJEB22506) | soil metagenome | biome: Forest; feature: Temperate coniferous forest; material: soil | place: Canada | collected 2011-06-18 | depth 0.2 m | reverse complement strand
ATCAGTTCTGGCAAGCCGAGGAGAAGAAGCGGGTCAACGACGCAGAGACGAAGATCGGTGCGGACGCTCTTCCGGCAGTGACGCAGCTCTTCACCGAGGACTGCGACGTCGTCAACGTGGTAGGCTGGTGGTGGAAGGGACGCGCCGGGTGGACGCGCCCGGCTGGGGCGGCGCCCGGTCCGGGCCCGGCGGCGGGCCGGTGGATGTGCGGATCACCGTGGCCACCGACCGGGGTGAGGTGTTGAAGATTGTGCGTTCCACGGTGCGCGGCGGCGGCGGCAACCTCAACGTGGTCCTTAACCCGCGGGGTGCCGGGTGACGCTGCGGCTGGGCACCGTGGTGCGGGCGGCGATGGGCGCGGATCTGACCGCCAGCCCGGATACATGGGCGTGGACAGACTTGTCCACCCGCGCGCTGGCTCGCAACCAGGTGCGGGTCATCCGGGGTCGGCCGGACGAGTCCAGCCAGACTGAACCCACCGACGCGCAACTGACGTTGGGTAACAGCGACGGGGCGCTGACCCCCCGCAACCCGAACTCGCCGTGGTACGGGCAGTGGGGCATCGGCACCCCGGTGCTGGTCAGCCTCAATACCGGCATCGCGCTGCCGACCATCGTCACGGACACGTTCACCGGCGCCGGTAGCTGGGAGGCGAAGACCACCGGCGACGGCAACCACACCTGGCACTTTAGCGCCGGGGTGACTGGCGACTACACCTACGGCTCGGGAGTCGGCACCATCAGCGTGCCGGTGGTCAACACCAGCCGGCGGATGCGGGTGGGTGACGCGACCGCCCCGGTGTGCCTGGACCCGGACCTCTACGTCGACATCCAAACCGCGGTCCTGGCGTCCGGCAGCCGGATCGAGATGTGCCTGTTGGGCCGTTACATCGACGCGAACAACTACTACCAGGCGTGTTGCCAACTCCCGGTCGGCGGCGGCGCGGTGAACCTGCAGGTCTACTACAAGCTGGCCGGCACGGACACGTTGATCGCCAACGCGGCCTCGCCGGTGGTGCACGCGGTGAACTCGCCGATCCGGCTGCGGTTCCAGATCATCGGCAGCACGTTGCGCTTGAAATGCTGGCTGGCATCCAACTCGGAGCCGGCCGCGTGGGACATCACCGTGGTGGATACACAGTGGACGGTCAAGGGCGGGGTGGGGCTGCGCACCAACCTCAACGCCAGCAACACCAACACGCTGCCGCTGGCCACGAAGTACGACAACTTCTCGGCCGGGGAGGCGGTGGCCACCCGGGCGCAGGGCAACGTGGCCAGCATCGCACCGACCTGGCCGTCGGGCCGCATCAGTTACGCCGAGGTCAACGTCACGGTGAAGGGCGCGTTGTGGCGCCTGGGCCAGTCCTCGGTTCCGCAGTCGCCGCTGTTCCGGGCCATCACCCAGACCTCTAACCTGGTGGCGTACTGGCCGTGTGAGGATCTGGACACCGCCACCCAGGTCGCGTCGGGGCTGTCCGGCGGCACCCCGATGGCCGTGTCCGGAACCGTCAACTTCGCGTCCAACAGTCTGATCAACGGTTCGGCGCCGCTGCTGACCTACGATCCCGGCGCGCAGATCCAGTCCGGCGGCTTCGGGCAGACCTCCACCAACTGGCAGTTGGACTGGCACACCTATGTGCCGGTCGCGCCGGGCTCGACCACCACCACGATGCAGTGGCGGTTCGCCGACGGCGACGCCGTCCTCTGGTTTTTCCAGGTCAACAGCACCGACGGTTTCTTCACCGTGTTCGCCATCGACTCCTCGGGTACGAACCTGTTCACCATGTCGCTCGGCGACGCCACCTTCGTGCACAGTGGACGGTGGGCGCACTGGTATGTCACCGCGCAGCAGTCCGGCGGCACCGTCAACGTGAAGGCCACCGTGTCGGCGTCGCTCGGCTCGAACTCGTTTTCGAACACCGCGAGCTACACGGGCACGATCGGCACCCAGTGGGGGTATGTGGCGGCCGTCAACAACGGCGGCGGCATCTCCGGACTCGGTGTCGGCCACATCGTGGTGTGGGACAAGTACGACTACACCGAGGTCGGCAACGCGGCCTTCGGATTCTGGGCCGAAACCGCCAGCGCCCGGATGTCGCGGGTGTGCGGGGAGAACGGCGTCCCGATCGTCACGGTCGGCACCTCCACCACCCGCATGGGTGCACAGCCCCGGGCCACACCACTGGCCGTGCTACGCGACGCCGAATCCACCGACCTGGGCATCGTGACCGACGGACTGGGTCCGGGCCTGACCTACCTGTCGCGCGAGTCCCGCTACAACCAGCCCGTGGCGCTGGCCCTGGACACGGCCAGCCAGCAGGTGAAGTTGCCGTTCGAGCCGTTCGAGGACGACAGCCGTACCGCGAACAAGGTCACCGCGGTCGAGCCGTCCGGTTCCAGCGCCACGTTCACCGACGCAACTTCCGTCGCGGCGCTCGGCGAGTACGCCACGACCGCGTCGATCAACACCTACCGCGACAGCGAGCTGACCGACCAGGCCGCGTGGCGGGTACACCTGGGCACCGTCGCGGAGATGCGCGCACCCACCATCATGCTTCAGCTCATCGACCATCCGGAGCTGGTGCTGGCAGTGCTCGCGCTGGACATCGGCGAGCGGTACACGGTGGCCAACCCGCCGTCGCAGTACCCGGGCGGCCTGGACCTGATCCTGGAGCAGTACACCGAGATGTGGGACGCCGCCTCCTGGACGGTGGCGTTGACCGGCGGCCCCGACGTGCCGTGGCGGGGGATGACCCTGGCCGCCGACTCGGGCGATACCAGCGAGTTCCTGGGCCGGATGGAGACCGACGGATCCACGCTGTCCAGCTCGGCGACCACCACGACCACGTCCCTGTCGGTGGCCAGCACCGGCGCGCTGTGGACCACGGCCTCAGATGACCGGCCGTTCGACATCAACATCGACGGGGAGCGGATCACGGTCACCAACGTCACCGGCGGCTCCTCGCCGCAGACCTTTACGGTATCGAGAAGTGTTAATGGAGTCTCGAAGGCCCACCTGTCCGGCGCGGCCGTGTCGCTGTGGCAGCCCACCGTGCTGGCGCTCTGAGGAGATCCGATGGCCACCGCCGCGCAGAAGATCCGCGCCAGCAACTTCAACAACTCCGGAGTGTCCGGGGTCGCCACCTCCAGCGGCAGCGACACCACCACCTCGGCCAGTTACGTCGACATGGCCGGCACCGGCGCCACCACCAGCTTCTCCTTCACCATCGGGCCGAGCGTCAGCACGATCAAGGTCACGATGTATGTCGGATGGTCCGCGACCGTGGCCACCACGCTGGCCGATTTCGCCGTGAAGATCGCCGGCACGGACTACCGGCTCGGTCACAACCTCCTGGCCTCCGGCACGTCGGGGTTCTACTCCGGTGCCGTGTTCATCACCGGGATCACGCCCAGCACGTACACGGTGCAGGGCCGCTGGCGCCGCGAGTCGGCCTCGGGTCAGTGCAACCGGACCGGCACCAACGAATGGCTGACCATCACCTGCGAGGCGATCTCATGACCGCGTTCGGCGTGGACGAAGCCTGGGCGCGCCTCACCCCGGCGCAGCTCAAGGCCGCCGGCAAGACGTTCGCCATCGGCTACGTCAGCGAGAACTCGACGGGCAAGAACATCACCGCGGCCGAAGTCCAGGCGCTGCACGCGGCCGGGCTGGGTGTGCTGCTGGTGTACGAGTACTCGATCACCGCGGCCGAGTCGGGTACCGCGGGTGGCCGCGCGAATGCCACCCTGGCCGTCGCGCAGTCTCGGGCGCGCGGCTACCCGGCCGGGTGCGCGATCGCGTTCGCGATCGACGAGGCGTCACCGAACCTGGCTGCGCTGGACGGCTACAGTCGCGCGTTCACCGGCATCTGCCGGGATGCTGGCTACCGCTCGATGGTGTACGGCGGCTACGCGACGGTGCGCTACTGCCTGGACCACCGGGTGGTGGATCTGGGCTGGCAGACCTACGCCTGGTCCGGCGGCCGGTGGGACCCGCGCGCGGTAATCCGGCAGGTCCGCAACGGCGTCACGATCGCCGGCAAGGACGTGGACCTGGACACCGCGATGACGGCCGACTTCGGGGCGTGGATGCCCGACAACCAAGGAGACGACATGGCTTTGACCGACGCGCAGGCAGCCGCTCTGCAGGAGTTGACCTCGATCCGCAACCCCGATGTGGCCGGGCAGATCATCGGCGAGCATGTGGCGTGGGGCCTGGTGTTCGGCAAGCTCGACGACCTGGCCGACCGGCTGCGGGTGCTGGCCGACGAGGTGACCGCGCTGCAGGCCGCGGTGTCCGCGCTCGCCGCGCCAGCACTGTCCGGGGACCTCGCCGTGACGGGCACGCTGCACGTCGCACCCACGGCCTGACCGGCTGACCTGGGGGGGTGCAAGTCATGGGGCATCCGGTGCCCGGTCCCGGGGTCGACGCGGGTGGTGTGCCCGTCATCGACCCCACGGCCAACGTCCTGGACCTGGTCCGGGCCGCGATCCAACGGCAGGACGACCTGCGCGAGGCCGCCGACCGGCACGTGCGGGAAATCTCGTCGCTGCGCGCCGACTACGACGCGCAGTTACGCCGCGCCGAGACAGCCCGCATCGACGCGATCCGGGCGGTGGACGTCGGCGCGGTCAACCGGGCCGCCGAGGTGGCGCTCACCCAGGCGTCGACCCTGGCCGCGCAGGTCGCCCAGTCCGCCGAAACGCTGCGCACCCAGGTCGCGGCAGCCGCCACCGCGGCGACGGTGAACCTCACGGCGGCGCTGGAACCGATCCAGAAGGACATCGCCGACCTGCGCCGCGCCCAGTACGAGGCGCAGGGCGTGAAGTCGAACGTGGGTGAGACCCGGCTGAACCTCGGCGCGGTGCTCGGCGGGATCAGCGTCCTGATCGCGCTGGTCGTGCTGATCGTGGCGCTGACCCGGTGATCCGCCCGATCCTCGATCCGTGGACGCGGATCGCCGCGCTGGAGACCGACCGCGACCAGCTCGCGTCCCGGCTCGCGGCGGTGGAGCGCGAACTCGCCGCCGTGGCCGACCGGCTGACCCGGCACCTCGACGCGCACACCATCGCACCCGCCACCGACCGGAGGTAGACGCGCTGAGACCCTCGCTGATCAGGCGAGGGTCTCTGTGGATGCCCAACTCGCGGTAGGGGCGTTCCGGCGCGTACACGGCTTCCTCTGGGTCGAGCCGCAGACCCCGGATTCCGCGCTCCGCGTGGTGCGGGATCCTGTTTGCCTTGGCACCGCCTACGCTACCGCCCTGAATATCTGTCCACAATGGACGGAATGTGTGTTACCCATGGCGCGAAACCGGGCGCCGGACTGGAGGTAGCCGTGTTCGCGCTGCTCGCGCTGATCGCCTTCATACTCGCGTTGTTCCACGTCTCGCTCGGCTCCATCGACCTGGTGACGCTGGGTCTGGTGTTCGTGGCCGCGCACCTGATGTACGCGTGGACGCCGTGGACCCGGCGGGGTACGTGACCGTCTTCTCGTGGCTGTGGATCGCCTGGTTCGCGGTGTTCCTCGCCATCGAGATCCCCGCCGCGGTCACCAACGACCGCATCGGCCACCCGCAGAGCCTGAGCATGAACGTGTGGTGGCTGATCAAGGGCCGGGGTATCTGGCATCACACGGCGCGGCTGGTGCTGCTGCTGTTCCTCGTGTGGCTCGGCGTGCACCTCTTAAGCGGCGGCTGGGTGTGAGCGACGAACCGGCCGAGCAGTCCTCGGACCTGGTTGACCTGACCGGGGTGAGCCTGACCAAGCTGGGCGCCGTACCCGGGTCGGTGCTGGCCGCGAGCCTGCGCCGGATCCTCGCCGAGCTGGACTCCGACACCGAGCCGGTGGCCGGCTTCCAGTCCGCGATCTAGCCGCGTACCTAAACGAGATTATGTGCGAGGTTCCCTCTCGCTCCCGGACGTTGCCGACTGCCTCGGTGACCTAGGGTGCGCCACCTATCCGGCCCACTGGGCGGCGCGAGCTGGATTCGAACCAGCATCAACACCTGTTCCTGGCTGGTCAGGTGTGGTCTGCCTATTGCCCCACCGCGCCCGTGAACACCGTACCGCCCGTCCTACGTCCGGCCGAGCGGCGGCATGTGCCCGTCGTCCGGCGGCGGCCCCACGTGCCCTTCCCAGTGCTCGTGCGTGCAGCCTTCGCGCCAGCAGCGTGCACGGATGTGCCCGCCCAGGCGCGCACCGGGGCAGGCGCACGCGGTCCAGCCGAGCGTGACCTTCCCGCCGACGTAGGGCTGCCCGCAGCCGGGACACCGGGTGGCACGGAACAGCTTCACCGCCATCACCGGATCGTACGACTGTTCGAATCCTGACTGAAGCCCCGAGGCCGACGCCCCCGGGGCCTCTTTGACGTGCCCGGCCCGCCGCTTGGGATGGCCGGCGGGCCGGGCGCTAGCCATTCCCCTCGCCATCCCCCCGTAGGAGATGAAGGTGTCCAAGCCGAAGAAGTCCGTGTACCTCGGACTCGAAACCAAGATCGCGGCCGACGAGCGCGGTGGCATCAAGCACCGGTGGGACTACGGCCGAGCGCTGCTGCACGAGAAGGCCGCCAGGCCGCTTCGTCGCGGTAACGGCGAGCGGAAGATCCTTCCGAAGGACATGATCACCGAACTGATCGTGGATGCCACGCGGGCCGGGCTGAAGCTTTCCGAGAGGGAGATCCAGTACCGCATCAAATGCGCGAGCGTCTATGGATCGGATGTCGAACTCCGCAAGGCCGTTGCGGAGTTCGGCACGTGGTCCGGTCTGATTCAGGCCGGCTTCCCGGCGGTAGAACTCGACGAACCGGACACTGAGGTCACCGAGATGGAGGAAGTCGGACTCCCGACCGCCGCCATCCAGGACGCGCTGTTCGACATCCCGGGCTTCAAGCCGGTCCTGAACATCGACGGCAAGAAGCGGGACCTCGCCGACATCACGATCCGTGAAGCGGTCAACTACCGGGACATGTGCATCCACATGCACGAGAACTTCGGCCGCACCGTCGCCCAGGTCTCAGCGACCGTCGACGCGATGCTCACGGGCGCGGCCGGCGACCTGGACGCGAATGCGCTGGATGCGTACCGCCGCGCGACCGAGGGCGAGTCGGCATGACCCGGGCCTACGGCAGGCTGCCGCACACCGACGACCCGCGCGACTGGCGGGCCAGAGCCACCCAGCCCTACACCGGCGAGTTCGTCGACCTCTCGCCCGGCATGCCGCCGGTCTGGAATCAGGGGCAGCTCGGGAGCTGTGTGGCGTTCGGGTCGGCTGCCGCGCTGTGCTACGCCCGCGCCAAGGCCGGACTGGAGCCGTTGGACCCGTCGCAGTTGTTCACGTACTTCGCCGCCCGCGCGCGCGCCGGCTACGACACCAACGCCGACACCGGTCTGGAGATCCGCGACGGCATCAACAGCCTCGCCAAGGACGGCATCCCGCCGTGGGACGACTGGCCGTACATCGTCGAGGATTTCGCCGAGGTGCCGCCACGCAAGGCGTACCAGGACGCGGCCAGCGACGAGGCCACCGTGTATGGCGCGGTCCCCGCCGACGGCGTCGACGCGATGATCGCCTCCGGGTTCCCGGTGGTGATTGGCTTCGACGTGTACTCCAGCTTCGAGTCCGACCTGACCGCGTCGACCGGTGTGATGCCGGTCCCTGGTCCGCGTGAGCAGCTGCTCGGCGGGCACTGCGTGGTGCTGTGCTCCACGCCGCGCGACGGCGCGGCCATCCCCGGCGGGAAGCCAGGCGTCATGTACCGCCGGGGCCGCAACTCCTGGGGGTTGGGCTGGGGCGACGGCGGCTACTTCTGGTACCCGGTGCCGGCCATGGTCCACGCCTCCGACTTCTGGCAGGTGACCACGGTGTCCGCGCCCGGCCCGACACCGGTACCGCCGAGCCCGCCGACGCCGACCGGTCAGTGGCGGGTGGGCCGGCACCTGGGCCGCACCCTGTACAACGGCGACCGGTTCGAGGGCATGCTGGAAAGCCGTGCCCTGGCGGCCCGCGTCGCCGACCTGCTGAACACGGAAGGCTCGTCATGACGCACATGGCCGCACCACCCGTGCCGCTGGTCGTACCACCGAGCAAGGCCGCCGACGCCTCCAGCCGCGCCGTACGCACCTTCGTCGGGTCGCTGATAGCCGTCGCGCTCACCGCGGCCGGCACCGCGCTCACCGCGGCGCTGGCGGGTGGTATCAGGTGGACGGCGGCCTACTGGCAGGCGGTCGGCGCGGCGGTCGGCCTGGCCGTGGTCAACGCGGCCGTGGCGTATGTGCTGCGGCATCTGGCCACCCCGCCGGGATCGTCCACCACCTGACTCCGGCCGCCACCGGAACGGAGAGCGCTCCGCTGGCCTACGGGCTGGCGGGGCGCTCCTTCGTCTGTAGGAACGCTTCGACGGTGGCCGGCAGCCACCAGTCGCGGACATGACCCCGGTCGGCGGTGCGACCGTCCCGGGGCGGGGTCTGGCGCCGGGACTTCCACTGCTTCCAGGTGTTGGCGGGGATGCCGTACTCGCGCTCGATGTCGGCCGGGTACAGCCGGTCAGCCACGGCCACGGGCGCGCCGGTCGTAGTCGTCGGCGAGCAGCGCCGCGGCGAGCTGCGTCCAGGGCGGCTGGTGTTCGCGGTCGGCGGCGCGGGCCATCTCCCGCCATAGCCGGCTCAGGTCCGCGTACTGGGTGGCATGGTCGTCGGGGATCGCGAGCGTGACGCTGGTGATGTCCTGGTGGATCTCGTCGGTGGTGCGCGCGGCGGTCTTCATGGTCAGCTCCCGGTGCGGATCAGGGTGGCGGTCAGGGTCTCGGTCTGCGTCATGGCTGCTTCTCAGACTCCGATGGGACGGCGGGTCGCGAGGTCGACGTGGACGGCGTCCCAAGCCTCGCCCTTCCAGGTGGCCCGCATGCCGACGGTGCGGAATGCCTGCCGGATCCACCAGGCGACGGGCTTGTGGTCGTAGTGCCAGGAGACGACCAGCGCGTTGCCTCGCGGCTGCGCGACGGCGATCCGTTCGCCGTGCTCGGCCTCCAGTTCGGTCCAGGCCGTTTCGACGTTCTCGTGGCGGTCGAGCATGAAGAGCGTGATGCCGTGGCACTCCAGGATCTCGGCTGCGTCATCGATGCGGAAGTCGGTGCTGGTCTGCGTCATGCCTATAGTATGTAACCCGGGTTACGTGGTGTCAAGCAGGGCATGAGTGAATGGCACAATCATCCAGACATTGAGCCACGTCACGGCGACGGTGGCCCGGCCGCGTGCCCGGCGAGCACACCCAGCACCAACACCAGCGGCACCGACAGGACGATGGCCAGCACCCAGCGCAGTACGGCGCGGATCACCTGGCGGCCACGTTCGGCCCGGACGGCACCCGGCGCAGCGCACCCTCGGCGATCGCCTTGTCCCGGGCCACGTTGCGCACCACCTCGGCCGCCGCGAGGAACGCGCCGCACGGCGCCTTCACCGGCCCGGCGTTGTGGCCGACTCCGAGCCTGGTGCAGCGCGGACAGTAGCCGTCGGCGTCGGGCCGGTGCAGGTCCATCACCTCGGTCATGCCGGCCAGCGTGGACACGGCCCGGACGCGTTCGAGGCCGTTCACCCGCGCCACCCGCCGAGCCGGTTGCTGGGCGACCACACGGGGACGGCGCGGCGCCGGTCGCGGCGCCAGTGGATGAGGTGGCTGAGTCTGCGTAACACGGCGCTCCTCTCCGGGACGCGGCGGCCGGGGAGCCCTACAACTGGGCTGGAGTCGGAAGGTGCCGCCCAGCCGCCGCGCGTTCACGGGGGCGCGGCGGCCGGGGAGGCGGAACACACACCCGACAAGGAGGAATCCCTACGGAAACCGGCCGCCGCGCGGACCCTGGGACGCAGGGCCAACCGCACGCGAACTGTGTCTAGCAGGGTGCGTACGGTCATCGCCTAGTAAAGCTGGTAAGGCTGGTAGAGTCAACACGGCTCTTGAAGGAGGTGAAGTTGGCATGGTCCAATTGGCGGGTCTAGCAGGGAGTACGCCATTGGCATCCGCCGACTTCACCCCGTACTACGCCGTGATCATGGCCGACATCCGCGCCCAGATCGCGGACCACCGACTACGGCCCGGGGATCAACTTCCGTCCACGACCGAACTCGCCGCCGCGTACGGTCACCTCTCGCCGACGGGCAGGCTGAGCGCGGGCACGGTCCGCAAGGCGGTCCAGGATCTGATCGAGGACGGCACGCTGCGCGGCCACCAGGGCGTCGGCGTGTTCGTCGCGGGGCCGCCGCCGGCCTGATCTCCCCACCCGAGATGGCGCATCCCCGCCACTGCCGAAGCGGCGACGGGGATGCGATGATGCGTTTTACGCTGCTTCCTGACGAGGGTTGCTGGCGTGGGCAGGCAGCGTCAGGACCGCGGTCCGGCGCTGCCTGTCGGTGATCTGGGTGTAGATGGCGGTGGTGGTCGGGCTGGAGTGGCCCATGAGTTCCTGCACGGTGCGCAGGTCCGCGCCGTGGTTGAGTAGGTTGGTGGCGCACCAGTGCCGGAAGCGGTGCAAGGTCACCTCGGGCAGGCCGATCGCGGTCAGCCACGCCGACACGTGCCGCGACACCCAGTCCCCGTCAACCCGGTGCCGGCACCAGATGACCAGCGGCCCGCTCGGCAGCGGCTCGACCGCCTCCCACACCAGCGGGTGGGTGGGCACGATGCGTTCCTTGCCGCCCTTGCCGAGGATGCGGATCGCGTCGCGGTCGATGTCGTCGCGGTCGAGGCCGGCGACTTCGGCGGCCCGGCAGGTGGCGTAGGCGGCCAGCAGCACCGAGGTGCGGTACGGGTGGACGCCGTGCGTGAGTGCCCGCTGCAACTGCGCGTCGGTGGCGGGCCGGGGCACGCCGTGCGGGACGCGGGGTTTGATCAGCGTGATGGACGGGTCGCGGGGCAGGTGGCCGTTGGCGTGGCACCAACGGTAGTAGCCCGACAGGTGCAGGTGGTAGGTCGCCCGCGTCTGCCGGGACCAGGCGGGGTGGCCGAGCCACGCTTCCAGTTCCCGCACGGCCGCCTTGTCCAGACCGCGGGGCAGGTCCCGTTCGAGGCGGCGGAGGACCTTTTCGCGGTCCTCGATGGTGTGTTCCGAGCGGCCGCCTGCCCGCAGGTGCGCGAGGTGCGCGGCGATACGATCAGCACTCATCCGGTGATCCTCCGGTCACGGTTGGTGGTTTGGCCAGCGCATGATCCGGTGGGATACATCCCGGCCAGTCCGCTGTCATGCGGCGATCGGTTTGGATGTGCGCGCCGGCCGGACGAAACCGTCGGGGTGTCGGATGCCCCCGGGGTGTCCGGGTGGGCGAGGATTCGTGGGGCGTTTCCGACTGATCGGGCCTATCACCCCGGTGATCGGATACACGAGGGTGTCCGGGACGTTAACCTCACGGCCGCGTCGCCGCCGGGGCTTTTCCCTGGCCAGCGGGCCGCCGAACATCAACCAGTCCCGGTCGATGCCGAGGCCGTTGGAGATGGCGTCCACGGTCTCGACGAAGTCCAGCGGGCGTGACCCGCGCTCCCAGTTCGACCAGCTCCCGTAGTTCAGGCCGCACTTCTCGGCGGCCTCCTTGATGGTCAGGTCCCCGGCATGCAGCCGCGAGAGTCGCAGCCGCGCGCCGAAGGTGTCGTATGGGATGGCTTGACGCCTAGCGGCGGGCTCTACGTCCCGCTCTTCCCCAGTGCTTGTCGTCATGCAGGAAGTCTGTCGTACGCCAAACATCATCACAATGCCGCTCATAGGCCAATTCTGACAAGGACATGGCCGAAAGGCTGATAGCGATTGTCTTGCACACGAGACCTTGTCTGTGACAAGCTCCGTCCATGACCCAGCCAAGCCCGCTCTACAGGTTGATCGAGACCCGTTTGGACGGGATGACGCTCGCGGAGTTCATCGGCGAGCGGCGCACCCCCATCAAGACCTGGCGCGAGATCGCCGATGAGCTGAAGGAACTGACCGGCGAGAGCGTCAGTTGGGAAACCCTGCGGCTGTGGTTTACCGACCGCGTCGAGCAGCCTGAGCGTGTCGCATGAGCGCCGTGACCCAGCCCGAGGTCCGCGACCAGACCACAGCCGACGACGACACCAGCCACGTCGTGTGCTGCAACCAGCAACTCAGCCTGTGCGGCGAACGGCTCGACGGCGAATGGTACGACGGCCGCAGCGCACACCCATGCCGCCGCTGCGACGAGCTGGACAAGGCTGAGGTGCCGTGCGGCGCCCGCGCCTGCCTGCTGCGCCGCTTCATGCGTGGCCTCATCGGACCCCGGCGCACCGCGTGACCATCGTCGCGTCCGGCCCGGCCGGACCCCAGTCCCCACCCGCCGGCCCCGGCAGCAGCCCACACCGGGCGTCCGAAAACCCGCCCCCGGATGCGGAGCCACCATCCCGGCCGCCGCGCCAACCCGACAACCCCGGCCACCCACGGCAGCCGCCACCC
>OBJR01000055.1_pt1 | contig 12509 bp, 13 predicted proteins | sample 1519711 | NCBI WGS metagenome assembly OBJR01 (sample SAMEA3235155, study PRJEB22506) | soil metagenome | biome: Forest; feature: Temperate coniferous forest; material: soil | place: Canada | collected 2011-06-18 | depth 0.2 m | reverse complement strand
GAAATGCTGGCGGGTGAATGTCTCGTGATAAACAAAAAGCCCAAGAATGAAACTGATACTGGGCGAGAGGTACTGAAGAAAGCCAATCGTGACTAATCGTAAATGTCGCGCGGCGTAACCGAACCAGACCAGCGGAACGGCGGTCACTATCCCGGTTGTCATTAGGATCGCGGAAACGGAGAGGTGCGAAGGTCCAAAGGTCAGCGCGCCGCGACCAGCGAGGAGGACAAGATAAATTAGCGCCAGCGGGAGGAGAAACATCGTTTCCAGAAATAACCCGGGAATGGCAGCGGTGCCCGACTGTTTCCGCAACAATCCGTAGAGCCCGAAACTGGTGCAAAGCCCCAGCGCGATCCACGGAAAATGGCCGTAGCCGAAGGCGAGAATACAAACGGCGACGGACGCAATGAGAATGGAGGCGATCTGCCAGGCGCTGAGCCGCTCGCGCAAAATGATGGCGCCGAGCAGGACGTTCACGAGCGGGGTCATGAAATAGCCCAGGCTGGTTTCGAGGACGTGGCCGATGTTGACCGCCCAAATGAAGAGCAACCAGTTCAAGCCAACCATGACGCCGCTGCCCAAACAAAAAAGTGCGCTGCGTCGTGAACGAGCATTGCCGATGACCTCGCGCCAGCGCTGTTGCCAGCTGAGCAGGAGGCCGAGAAACACAATGGTCCAGACAAAACGGTGCGCGAGAATTTCCGGCGCGGGAACACTGGTAAGCAATTTCCAATAGATCGGCACCAGTCCCCAGGTGGCAAAGGCAGCAACACCGGCGACGAAGGCAGACCCGTGGTGCGAATGATTCGTCGTGCCACCAGACCTGGCCATGCTCACTCGTATTTCATCAATCGCCTAAGTTCGCAACCGTTCACTTGCCGGCGATGGGATAGTTTGTAATGACGGAACTCTGGAGCTGATCGCGTGAAATCGTTTTTCGTCGAACTGAAGCGGCGCAAGGTCTATCGCGTTGCCGTTGCCTACGCGGTCGCCAGCTGGTTGCTCATTCAAATCGCGACGCAAGTTTTTCCATTCTTCGAAATTCCAAACTGGGCGGTGCGCCTGGTCGTGATTGTGCTGGTGCTGGGATTTCCAATCGCACTCATCTTGTCCTGGATATTTGATCTGACTCCGCAGGGAATCAGGCGCACGGATGAAAGCGACAGAAGCTTGGCTACGCCGAAGGCCGTCCCCGCAGTAACACGCAACATCCCCGAAAAAAGCATTGCCGTTCTCCCGTTCGAAAATTTGAGCGACGACAAAGAGAACGAGTACTTCGCGGCCGGGGTGCACGACGACATTCTCTCGAATCTGGCAAAGGTCGCGGACCTTAAAGTTATTAGCCGCACCTCGGTGCAACAATTCAAGAGCGGAGCGCGCAATGTGCGTGAAATCGGACTGGCGCTGGGCGTAGCGCATATTCTGGAGGGCACAGCGCGCCGCGACGGCAATCGCATCCGGGTGAATGCGCAGTTGATTGATGCGCGGAGTGACGCTCACCTTTGGGCGGAAACATTCGATCGCGAGATCACCGATCTATTCGCGCTGCAAAGCGAATTAGCCGAACGCATCACTCAGGCGTTGCAGGCAAATCTTTCGGCACGGGAAAAAACGAACCTGCAAACCCATCCCACGCGCGACATCCTTGCCTACGAACTTTTTCTGCGCGCGCGCGAGTTGTTTCACTGGGCCGGGAGCGGCTATTCGCACGACAAAGGAGCCGACGCGCTTCGATTGATCGATGAGGCGACCAAGCGGGATCCGCAATTTGCGCTCGCTTATGCATTGGCCTCGCGTTTGCACTCCGAGTTGTTTTGGTTCGGTTACGACAAAAGTGCGTCGCGTTTGGAAAAAGCGAAGACAGCCGCCGAAATTGCGCTCAAACTTCAGCCGGACCTGGGCGAAGCGCACCTCGCGACTGCCTTTTACTATTACTATGGTTTTCGGCGGTACGATGTTGCCCGAAAGCACGTCACTGCCGCAGTTCGCGCGATTCCCAACGATGCCGACGTGCTCAATACCGCCGGGGCAATCGCCCGACGTGAGGGAAGATGGAATGAAGCGGTGACTAATCTGGAGCAAGCGCGCGATCGCGACCCGCGAAATCTTTCGGTGCTCTGGAGTTTGTTGGAAAGTTATCTCGCCTTGCATGAATACACCAAGGCGGAGGGAGCAGTAAGCGACGCGCTTTCCGTCTCCCCGAACGCGCCCTTTTTTGTCCTGGCCCGCGGTGCGATTGCCTTATTTCGCGATGGCGACACTGAGCCTCTTCGTTCTGCCTTGCGGCAAATTCCGCGCAGTTTTGATCCTGGTGGAGCGACAAGCACGATCGCGCTCCGCCTGAGTCTGATGGAACGTGATGCGGACGAGGCCGACCGTGTGCTTGCCGCCTGCGTCCACGAAAAACTCGATGACAATGGTTTGAGCGGAGTTGCTGGAGCGCTCGATGGTTACATCGTGCCGAAGAGTTGGTACGCCGGATTAATTGCCCAAGCTCGCGGTGACGAATCGTCTGCACACGCCGCTTTCGAGCAGGCCAAACGGGCCGTGCAAGATGATCTGGTGCAATGCCCGGAAGACGCCAAAACGCTTGCGATGCTGGCATTGATTCAAGCCGCCTTGGGAGCAAAGAAAGATGCGCTTACTACCGCCGCCCGTGCCGGAGAACTATTGCCTATCGCAAAGGATTCATTCGACGGACCGATCCTCGCAACGACGCTGGCAGCGGTAAGCGCGAAGCTCGGCGAAAAGGAATCAGCGATTCAACAACTGGAATCGTTGGTCGGCGTTCCGAATGGCCCGACGCCGGGAACACTACGAGTGGAACCGGAGTGGGATCCTTTGCGTGACGATCCACGTTTTAAAAAACTGGCCGATGCGGAATGAAAGGAACACAGACTTGCAGTCTGTGCGCCCAGCGGAGTTCTACTCCGCTGAACTGGGAAGCAGCGGAGAAAATCTCCGCTGAGCGCACAGGGCACAGCCCTGTGTTCCGCTCATCATGCGTCGCTACGGCAGCTGAGAAAAGTTAGCGAGCGGGCGGCGAAGTAACGGCCTTTGGCCAAGCGGTGATCGAATCGCTGCCGATCATCATATAATGGCCGTGATAGGGCGGCATTGGGCGCGATGGAAAGGGTGAACGAATAACCGCAGTCGCGTTACCCGCTGCGCCAGCGACCAAAATCGCGACGAGGACGCAGACGCGTCGGCTGGCGAAGGACTTCGTTTTCACGAGATGTTGTATTGCAGCAACCGTGCCAATCGAGCATAGAGTTTATGAAAATTCTAAGCCGAAGTCCAGAGAAAAGTGATAGCGCAGGCCAAAATCGCCGTGGTTAACCAATCGATCACCTGCCCCAACACCACCATCGAGTGCATGCGCACATAAATAGCCGCTTCGATCGCGACTGGCGCAGCCAACGCGATCCAGATTACGGCGGCGAAGCGTAATGCTCCCACCATTCCGTCAGCGAAAAAGCTGACATGAAATCGCGCAACCAAGACATACAGGACGGAAATCGCGATGGCCGAAAGCACGCGCACGAGACTGGAAAGCGCGTAGTTCCGGGGCCCTTCCGGCCGCCAGATTTCCGGAGTGGCGCGTTGGTAACGATGGAAAACCAATCCCATCCAGAACCAACTGGTGAAGATGGAGAGAACGCCGGCAATTAATCCCGGGACGGTCGCTGCGCGCAAAGTGTTCATAGGTCGCGAGTGTAGCGGAACCGCGTTGCAATAACAGAACTTTGCTGGTGTGTGAGCGGGCGGGGCCTAGTTTGGGCGCCGACGAAGCGGCGCCCTCCAACCTCGCAATGATATGCACGCCGTGTTTCAAGCTGGAGGGACACGCTTCGTCGTGTCCCAAACTCCCTTGGTGGATGGGCCGCTCCGCAAAACGCCAGTCCGGCTCGGACTCGAGGGATCCCGTGGCGCAAACTTAAAGGTAACTTCGCGGGATCCTTCGACTCCGCTGCGCTTCGCTCAGGATGACGGTGAACGATGGTTTACTGTAGGCCTCGGGCGGGATAGGATTGGCGGAAACGAATGCCTGAGTTTGCCTACAAAGCCCGCAACGCGCAGGGCGGATTAGTCGAGGGCGTCTTGAACTGCCCCGATCGCGGTGTCGCCATTCGGCAGATCGAACAGCAGAACTGCATCCCGATTCGCATCGATCCGGTGATGACGCCGGCGCCCGTTCCGACCGCCCCGCCGGCCTCACGCAATTTCGTGCCAAAGATTTTTAACCGAGTCGCGACTGAACGTACTGATATTCCCACACAGACGCTAAAGGTCCCGCATAGTCAGTTGCTCGTTTTTACCGAGCAGCTCGCGCATTTGCAACAAGCGGGCATGACGTTGGACGAGGCTCTCGGTGTTCTGGAGAAGCGCTTCAAGCATCCGCGAGTGCAGCAGATGATTCGCACTTTGCATCAGGCGCTGGTCGAGGGCCGCAGTTTCTCGCAGGCGCTTCGTGAATTCCCGCGCATTTTCCCGCCGCTTTACGTGAATCTGGTCGCAGCCGGCGAAGCGAGCGGCGCGTTGCCGGAAATTCTCATGCGGCTGGTGAAGCATCTAATGCAGGAGAAAAGTTTGCGCGATCGCGTGCAGCAGGCGCTAATTTACCCGGCTTTCCTTACCTTTGCGGGGGCAACCCTTATCACCATCTTCATCACCTTCATGGTGCCGCAACTGACGCAGTTCATGTCGCAAAACGGCGGAATTCTGCCCTTGCCGACGCGCATCTTAATGCAAGCGCACCACCTTCTCACCAGCTACTGGTGGCTCGGCGTCCTGCTCGTGATCGGCGCGTTTGCGGGCTGGCGGGCCTTCGTCCGAAGCGACGAGGGGCGCACCGCCTGGGACCGATTTCGCCTTCGCATTCCCGGCTATGGTCGCATCGTCCGGCATAGTTATTATGCCCAATTTTCCCGCACTCTCGGGACCCTGACCGAAAATGGAATTCCACTTTTGCGATCGCTCGATCTTGTCGCCGAAATCGCGGGTAACCGTTACATCGAAAAAAAGTTAACGGAAGTTAGACGCGCGGTGGTGGACGGCGCGCATCTTTCCTCCGCACTTGCGGCCCACCAACTGTTTCCGGACTTGCTAACCGACATGATGGGAGTGGGCGAACAAACTGGGCACTTTGGTCAAACCATGATGACGATCGCCGACGTTTACGAGCGGGAACTCGACCGCACCGTCACCATTACTTCGTCTCTGATTGCGCCCATGATCATCGTCATTATTGCCATTATCGTTGGCTTTGTCGTTTACAGCATTCTTTCCGCGGTATTCTCCATGACCCAGAGTTTGCAGTTTCGGGTGCGCTGAGATAGCATCCGGCTCAATTTGATGCGTCAGCAAATTTTGACGTTGGGACTGATCGTGACGGTGCGAAGTCTTCTCGCGCAGGAAGCGGTCAACCGGGATTCAATTGTGGCGGGACAAACGTCCGCCTTTGCCATCACAGCTCCCGTTAGCGGTAACGCCTGGATCGATCTGCGACAAAATGCAAAGCCGGGCGCCGTGCAAAGCGCACCCGATTGGGTCGAGGCCGCAACGTTCATTCCTGCGAACACGCAGGCGGATGCGGCGGCGCCAAGTGTGTTTCGCATTCGTCTGGCAAGGCCAGGCGGTCATGCCAGCGTTCTTTTTTTCCGCCTCTTCTTTAACGATCAGACCTCAGCCCGTCCTGAGATTGTGGCGTGGGACGAATCCGGCTCGCAACTGCTCCGCTCCGGTCCTCTCGGCACCGGCATTGATCTGGAGAGCTCGGAATCGGTCATGATCCCGATGCATGGCATCACCACCGTCGATGTGGAAGTGCCGGGCGACGGTAATAGTGTGCGTGGTGCCTACTTGGAATGGATGAGCAGTAGTGAGATGGTGCACGCGTCGAGCGTCGGCTCTCAAGATGCCATACCCCAACCTTTCGCCGCGACGTTACCGTTACACGCACCAACACAGGATTCGGCAGAATTTGGCACCGTCACCGCTTCGTTGTCGGCGGATTTGATCCGCATCGGTTCTACTCCAAGCGAAGCCGCTGTCTTCGAGTTCGGCATGGAATCGGGACCCTTGCTTGCGCTCATCACTTTTGAAATCGCGGGCCCGCGCATTGATTCGCCGCCGGAGGTGATTGCGAACGGTGAAAATATTGGACCCGCCTCCCTGGTCATGCCGGGATTGGCCGATCCGGGCTATCGCGGGGAAATGCATGCCATCGTCAGCCAAATGCAATTCCAATACACCGGTTGGCTTCGCGCGCAGAAGATCGTGCCGGTAAGCGCGCTCCACGCCGGGACCAACAACATCACTATTATCAACGGCCCAAATGCTGCCGCTGCCGTCATTCGAGCGACGCAGATTCAATTAAAGTATCTCTGGGACAAATCTGATTATATTTTGAAACCAGGCCGCTGATCCGGTGTCTAAGTTTTGATGCGAAAAAAACAACAGGCTTTCACTCTGCTCGAAATCATGTTGGTGGTCACGATCATCGCGATCTTGATGGGGGCCGCCATCTATAAACTTGCCGGCAACGTTGAAATTGCCAAGCACACGGCGGTGAGCGCGGACGTTCAAGCACTCGGCACACAGCTGAAGCTGTACGAAAGCATGAATGGATTTTTTCCAACAACCGAACAGGGCATACAGGCCTTAGTTACCCCACCCGATACGGACCCGAAACCAGCGCGGTGGTATCAGCTGTTTAAAGAAGTGCCAAAGGATCCGTGGCACAATAATTACATCTATCGATGTCCCGGAGTTAAGAATCCTGGCGGCTACGATTTGTTTTCAGCCGGTCCGGATCGGATCGCCGACACTGCGGACGACGACGGGGGATAATAGCGTCTCTTACATTCGCGCCGCATTGTAGCTACGCTGGTCAAAGAGCGGCGATTTCTCTCCGAGCCGTCGGCTCCACGCAGCCAGAGGCCAAATTGTCCATTTAACTGGGAGGGGCGAGGTCCAAGTCGTCCGCCTAGCTGAAACACCAAATCTCGGCGGCTTGGCAGCCGCCGCTTCCAGTCAGAGCACAGCACTTCGCGATAACGCATCGCGAAATCACCCGCCCCTAACTGGAAGGGGCGACTGCCAAGTCGCCCATCTGCATAAAACACAAAACTCGGGTTCCGTAGAACCGATGGTTCGTATAGAAACCGTGGCTCCTTGTGAAGCCCTCTTATTCCTCCGAGTCGGTCGGAGGTGGCAGGTTTGGCGTCGGCACCGGAGTTGGATTTCGCTGGATCACGCCGCGCTGATGGATCTGGCCAGGCTGAGGAGTTTGCCTGCCCTGCTGATACGTGGGCGGTAGGGACGGTATCGGCGCCGGCTTCTGGTAAGGTTGCGGCGGCACCGACATTCCGGGCGGGAAAAGCGGCGGCTGCGGCTGCAGCGCGTTCGCCTGCGGCTGATTCGGATTCTGCGCTAACTGCGAAAGCAAAGCCTGATTGAACGTTAGCGTCGCGTATTTGCCGTCCTTGGTGATGGTGACTTTGGTTTGACCTATCTGGTCCGACCATTGGATATCACTGATGGCGAAGCCGTCTTCGTTTGGCCCTTTCGTGGATACGTACTCTTTAAAATTCTTGTCGGTGGCCGAGGCGATTGTGACGAAGCCGCCGTCGGCGGAGCGCGCTGCGTTCGCAACGTAGAGATCCTTCGCGAAATCGGGAGTTGCCGTCGGAACGGCCACGGTGGCGATGGCGAAGGGCGAACGATTCAACATCGCTTGATAACGATTGAAGTCCGGGCGTTTCGGCAGAGGATCGTCTGCCAGTGCGACCACTGGCATCAGACTAACGACAATTAGCAAGCTCGTTTTCATTTTGCTGCGCTGGCCGGTGCGTACCAACGCGCGATCTTAAATTTACCACGCATTTGCGTCGGGTCACTCGAATCAATCGCAATATTTGCGCTCTCAAAAACAATGAAAGCATCGGGCGCTTGCACGTCGTAAAGAAAATGAACCAGCGGCGGCCACGGACTTTTCGTTTCGATGGAAGCGAAAACTGATTGATACGCGCCCGCCGCAGGGCCATTTCCGATAGCCGGATTTTCGATCAATACGCTGTATTTGCCGGCGATCTGTTTCAGCTGATCGAGCAAAGCCGAGGCGTCGCTGGCCCCGTGAAAAACCGCCTGATGCTCACGCAACCATTGTTCGCGTTTCGACCAAAGATCGCCTTCCCGCAGCAAGACCGTTTGCTCAGTGCGCGCGTGTTTTCGTTTCGCGACTTCGACTCGCGAATCTCCAATGGCGCGGAAAAGCCAGCTCCACAAAAACAAGTTGGCCAGGAAAAACACCACCAGCGCCACCACTCCCGCCAGCACCTGCTCCCGCCGGTTCATTCGTTGCAATACTTGCGCAATCATCGCGGTCTTCCCTCCAGACGAAATTGAGCGTGATCGTTCGGCAAAATCCGCGGCGCCTGCATGTCAAAAGTAAGATTTTGCAAATCGGGATGCTTTTTGACTTTATCCGCAAATTGATAAGCCAGTGCGGCTTTGTTCGCTTCGCCCTCAACCGAAATCTGACGTGCCGATTGATTATAGGCGGTGATGCGCACGTCCTGCGACGGCAGGCTGTCGAACAGGTGCAGCAAAATTTCGATTGGATAAAAATGTGGATCGATCGCCGGAGCCAATGCCTTCCAATTGTTCGCGGCCGCGCGCACAAAAACAGTGCGGGGCGCATCACTTTGAATCCGCCGATCGAGCTGCCCCGCGCGAAACTTCAAATAACCAAGCTGGATGAGAGCGAGCGCGACAATTGCGCCGTAGACTATTCCGGCTATGGCCAGCCGTTTCTTCCATTGTTCGCGCCGGACCTGACGTAGCCGCCCTTCGCGCCATGCTTGCGGAAGAAGATTGAGACCGGTCGAAGCGGGTGGCGTTTCCATCGCCATCATTTCGGTCGGCGCCGCCAGCGCCTGCTCGACCCTGTCACGCAGGGCAAAACACTTTTCGTCTACCAACACATTTTGAAAAGACGCGCTGATTCCCTGCAATTCGGCCGTCATGGTCAATTGCGGCAGCTCGAGCTCGAGGGACGCGGCTACACCACCATCAATCGTCCGCGCGAAACTAAGCTTGCCGTTTTCTGAAATGGCGGAAACCAACGCACCAGATTCCGGATAGATGAACAAAGCACTACCCTTCCCTGCGTAGGTGGCGACACGTTGTGCGGCGTAGACCGTGACCGCGCGCGGAATGACTCCGCGATTCAACAGCGGCGCCGCGAGTTCTGTCAGGCGCTGATTCTGCACCGCCACCGCAGAAATCACGCATTCGCCATTGGCTTGCTCGATCACTTCGAAGTCGCTGGTGACTTCTTCAGTGGAAAAGGGAAGCGCCTTCTCCAGTTGGATGCGAACCATCTCGCGCAATTCCGATCCTTCCACGCTGGGCAAACGCATCCGTTGCGCCAGCACGGCCGAAATCGGAAGCGCCAGCACGACATCATCATCCGCACTCAAGGCTTGTGCCGCCTCATCCAAACTAGGAAAAGCGCGCACCCGCCAATCGCCATTTTCCGCTGGGCGACTGATCAAATTCCACCCTTCCGCGCCAGGAACGAGATACAAGTCGCTCATCAAAATTCCTTCCACGTAATCAACTGCGGCGTGGTCCCGGCGCGACGGAAGACCAGCTGGATCACGCGAGTAATGTCGCCGGATCGGCCGGTGCTAACGACTCGCAGGACAGAATCGTTGAACGAAATGAATGGACTAAGCTCTCGAAATTGCTCCGGCGAAAGACCGAGCGCGGAACGAATCTCATCCAGGTTTTTGAAGATGGTATCATCGGCGGTGCCATCCTTGCCATCGGGTCCAGCCCGCAGCTGGAGGAAACGCTCGACCATGGCATCGGTAAACCCGGGGAGTGCGCGCAGCACGTCGCGGGGCGCCCAAGCCATATCAACTGGTCCGGTGCTGTTGACGGTCAATTCATCGTCCCAGCCCGGCGCCGAAGTAAAAGTCTCCCATCCTTTCACTTTTTTCAGCTCGTCGATCCGGACTAGCAATGCATTGGCCGGTTGGTAGCCTTCGCCGGCTTCCGCTCCATTCAAACGCACCAGATCATCCGGGTCCACCCAATCGAGCAGACAATCGATCATCCGATCGCGCTCGTTCAAATCGATGCCCTTTACCTCGAGATACTGCCGCAGCATTTCGATCCGCACCGGATTTTCCCCGGCCACCAGCCAGTTGAGATTCAATCGTCCGCCTTCGCCGGTGATGCGAGCACTATAACTTTGGCGAGGACCAAACTTGCCTTGGAGATTCGGCGAATTCGGTTTGATCGTCGGGGCGATTGCCACTTCTGCGCCCGAGGCCGCCATGGCTTGCGCTTCGAGAATTCGGTTTTCGCTTCCGGAAAGGTTAAGGCGCGAATCAATGTTCAAAGCCCATGACATGACCAAGGCTGCCAGCAAAAAGAGAGCCCAGAGCGAGAGCAGAAGGGCAGCGCCACGCGATTTCGAGCTTCTCATAATGGCATTCGCGCCAACGGCACCGTGATTTCTGTAGGCGCCGTCGCATCGGTCCGGCCGATCACCACCTTAACCAAACGCGGGAGCGTGACGGTGTCGGTCCAGCGTTGTACCCACGTATTCAAACGCGAATCGAAAAAACGAATTTGCAAAGTGCCGACGTTATCGATCAGACGCACCCATGTTTCGTGTTCATTTGAAACGGCGGTGTCCTCTTTTGGTTTGCGCAAGAGACCGAGATCGAGCTGCCGGCTTTTTGCGTCATGAGCGCGAAGACAGAGGCTAACCCGAAAATCGCCCGTGGCATAGCGAGTTAATAATCCCGGGCCTGCCGTGCAAAACCAGGTCAACTCATCGCGATCATGCCCCTCGATCTTTAATGGCTCGCCCGCGAGTGCGGCCGTCCCCGGCGGCAAACTTTGCAATTGCTGGGTCAACAATTCGCGCAATCCATCGTAGCGCGCTTCCACTGCATCTGCTTCCGCTGATACCCGCATCGCGGTGACATTGGCTTGCACGAAACGATAAATCGCCAGCGACATCATTCCGAGAATGATCACCGCCAGCATGACCTCAAGCAGTGTGAACGCGCGCACGCGGAGAATTCTGGGGAGCGCAGGCTGCCGGGTAGCGCACCCCGCGCTCCGCGGAGAAGAACTCGAGCGCCGTTGGCGATCTTTAGAGCCGGTAAACATAAAATGCTATCGCTTTCGACTGATCCGCTCCACCGCGCGTCCACTTCGCCGTTAAGGTCACACGAATAATTCCGGTTAGCTCGGTCCCGTCTTCTTCTTTCATTTCTTGCGGCGCAGATTTCTGCATCAGCTTTACGATACCAAATCCGGTATCAATTTTGGATTCCTTTGCCGTGTCCGGTTGCCCTGGCGTCGTTTCGATTTCCACCATCCGGTTCCCCAGAATCTCACGCACCCGAGCGTCATCCGCGCTCAATGCACTCGCATTCATGCAGTTATTAACCGCGCGCCCGAGCGCGATGATTCCAACCGCAAAGATCAATAACCCGAGCAGCACCTCGTAAAGAGCGAAGGCTGACCCTGCAAAAATCGCCTTACTAGCGCGGCGCATAAGTAATAATCTCCCCCAGCCCGCTCAACGGCGAATACTCCGTTGTCCAGCTCCCATCATCGCTGGCAAAACGGATCCGGGCCGGTTCGCATACGCCCGATTCCCAAAAGATCCACTCCGCTGGCGCCTTTTTCGACAACGCCGCCGGTAACTCGAGCCGCCACTTCTCGTGGCGCGTAACAGGCATGGTATCAATCGGTTGATGCTCCTCCGTTTTCAAAAATGCTGCTGGTTGCAAGATGATAAAAGCATCATTCCAGACAATTAAGTAAGCACGGTGTTCAGCCACGCTGCGCTCGTGCGCCTGACGCACCAGCTCGTTAAAACGATCAAGGGAGCGATGCAGCCGCTTGTCCGCCAGCACGCCATTCAAACTCGGCACCGCCAAAGAAAGCAAGAGCAGGAGAATGAAGATCGCGATTATTGTCTCGATCAAGGTAAACCCGCGCTGGCGCTGCATGCCTGAAATTTACGACTTAGCCGCAAAATCACAATGCGCCACTCAGGCATGGCGTAATGGAGTGTTGGAGTGGTGGAAGGCGGCAGAAGACTGGCTCCGCAGAGCGTCGCCCTACCGAGAGATCGATGCGCAGGCAAAATGGTAGGGCGAGACTCCATCGAGCCGATCTCGCCAAATTCGCGAAGCGTCTTGGAGTGCGCCAGTCCTCTGGCGCTTTTACCATTGGCAGCAAAATAACAATCCGCCTCTGCCTTCATCGCTCCACCACTCCACTGCTCCACTACTCCACGGCCGCCCCCCTCCACCACCCGTCACTCCACCTCTGTTGGGCGAACAACGAGCCAACTGGAACACAGGCATGCATGCCTGTGCGCCCAGCAGGCTTTTAGCCTGCTGAAGCAAACAGGCTACAAGCCTGTTTGGCACACAGACTTGGAAGTCTATGTTCCGGCGCCTTGCCCG
>OBJR01000054.1_pt1 | contig 12592 bp, 11 predicted proteins | sample 1519711 | NCBI WGS metagenome assembly OBJR01 (sample SAMEA3235155, study PRJEB22506) | soil metagenome | biome: Forest; feature: Temperate coniferous forest; material: soil | place: Canada | collected 2011-06-18 | depth 0.2 m | reverse complement strand
CTCAATACCGCCACTGGCAGCCTTACCTGCACGACCTCGGCGAGTGGGAGGTAAAGCACGGGCTGCGGCTTAATCTTGTTAATCTCTACAAGGACGGCCTCGGCAACCCTGCGATTCCCGAGAAACTGAAACGCGGGCAAAGATGGAAGAAGGGAGGTACACCCGTGCGTCCTGTCCGCCCATTGCGTTGGCTAAAATTTGGGCTCGTCGCTGCTCTCCTTCTGGCCGCGTTGGCGCTGACTAGCACCTTTTTTATCTCTTTCCGTCGAGCTTCATCGACGACAGAAGCCTCTTTCGGGTCACCTGCGACGGTTGCAATACCTGAAAAGAGCATCGCCGTGCTGCCCTTCGAAAATCTGAGCGATGATAAACAGAACGCTTACTTCGCTGATGGCGTGCAGGATGAGATTCTTACTGATCTGGCCAAAGTCGCCGACCTGAAGGTCATCAGCCGCACATCGATGATGCAGTACAAAAGCAGCGCTCAACGTAACCTGCGCGAAATCGGAAAAGCACTAGGTGTCGCACACATTTTAGAGGGAACGGTCCAGCGTTCCGCTGGCCGCGTTCGTGTCAGTGCTCAGCTGATCGACGCTCGCACTGATGCCCATCTTTGGGCCGAACGTTACGATCGTGAGTTAGCGGACGTATTTGCGATTGAGAACGAATTAGCTGAACAAATCGTCTCTCAACTCAAATCCTACCTCTCGCCCAAGGAGAAAGCTGCCATCGAGGAGCGACCGACGAAGGACCTTGTTGCCTACGAGCTTTACGCGCGGGCCAAGACGCTCATCGAGACTTCTCTGTTCAGCACGCCGCAAAACGAGAGCCTGTTCGAGGCCGTTCGCCTGCTGAATCAGGCACTTCAACGTGATCCAGCCTTTGCCCTTGCCCATTACCAGCTTGCCCACGCTCACGACCTGCTCTACTTCCTTGGTGCCGATCACACTCCTGCGCGGTTGGCTATGGCCGACGCGGCCATCCAATCGCTCGTTCGCCTACGCCCAAATTCAGGCGAAGCGCATCTCGCTGTCGCCAAGCATTTGTACTGGGGTTATCTCGATTACGACCGCGCGCGGGAGAAGCTTGACCTGGCACAAAAAAGTTTGCCTAACGACCCGCTGCCGTTTCTGCTGGCCGGCTATATCGATCGACGCCAAAGCCGGTGGGATGAATCGACCAAAAATTTCGAGCGCGCCATTGAGCTCGACCCGCAAAACCCGGTTATTCTCCAACAAATCTCTAGGAGCTATCAATGTCTGCGCCGTTATGCTGATGCCGAGACGGCCCTGGACCGCGCAGTCGCGCTTGTTCCCAAAGACACTGCGTTGCGAGCTTCACGTGCGGAGATCGAGCTCCTATGGCATGCTGACCCCCGTCCGCTCGCCTCGACAATCCGGGCAATTATAGGCGAAGATTCGCGCGAAGCCGGAACCATAGCCGAGTTTTGGCTTGAAGTAGCTCTTTGCGAGCGTGATTTCGATGGCGCGCTTCGCGCGCTAGCTGCGCTGTCGGGGGTCGCTGGGTGTCAGGTAGAAACTATTCCGTTTCCGCGGTCGTGGTGTGAAGGCGTGGTTGCGCAGATGCGTGGCGATGCAGTGGCGGCGCGCACTGCATTTACGAGCGCGCATAACGAAATGGCGAAACTGGTGCGCGCGCAACCCTCCTACCCAGAAGCGCTGTGCGCGCTTGCCATGACGGACGCGGCCCTTGGCCACAAGGAGGACGCGATTCGTGAAGGCCGCCGCGCCGTCGAGCTGTTGCCGGTGACGAAAGAGTCGATCGCTGGTTCGCTTTTAGTGCAATATTTGGCGCTGATCTATGCGTGGACCGGCGAGAAGGATTTGGCCTTCGAACAGTTAGCCATCGCGGCACGTATTCCCGGCTACTTGAGCTACGGCCAACTTCGCCTCCACCCCTACTTTGACTCGCTGCGTGGAGATCCGCGTTTCGACAAAATTGTTGCATCCCTGGCACCCAAATAGGCTGGCCGGTTGCCAAATCTTTTCGCCGTGCAACTGCTACAGGCGTGAACAGCCCGGCAACCGACTCGATTCACATTGAGCAACTTGAGGTTCTTGCCCGGATCGGCGTGACGGAAGCGGAGCGGGCCAAGCCGCAGCGGCTCACGTTGACCATCACCCTCTGGCCAAAGCAAACATTTGAGGATTTGCAGGATGATATCGCACTTTCGGTCGATTATTCCGCCGTCTGCGCGGCGGTGCGCGAGATGGTTCAGGAAAGCTCGAACAAACTGATTGAAACATTGGCCACACAGTTGGCGACGCATCTGCTCAAGGTTTTCCCAGTCGAGTTAGCTCAGATTGAGGTGCGTAAATTTGTTGTCGCCGATGCTAAACACGTCTCGGTCAGGATAACCAGATCAGCCGCTGTCGGTTGAAATTGATGAGAACGGAGCGCTTTTCCTTCCCTGCTGCCGAGGTTGCCCAGCGCTACAGCGAATCGGTTTCCTTCGATCGCCGGCTCTATCGCCACGACATTGCCGGGTCGATCGCACACGCCTCGGCCCTGGCCAGCGCCGGGATTCTCGCTGCCGATGAATTCGAAATGATCGCGCGCGGTTTGCGCGAGATCGAAAACGAAATCGCGGCCGGAACATTTGTCTGGGACACGTCGCTGGAAGACGTCCATATGAACATTGAGGCGGCGTTAACCAAACGGATTGGAGCGGCCGGGGCGAAATTGCACACTGCGCGCAGCCGCAACGATCAAGTCGCGCTCGATCTTCGTCTCTACGTTCGCGAGGAGATTGGCGAAATCATCAGTCGCCTTCGCGCCTTGCAAAATGCGCTCCTACTTCTGGCGCAAAAACATTGCGAGGTTTTGATGCCCGGCTACACCCACCTGCAACGGGCCCAGCCCATCTATTTCGCGCATTATCTGTTCGCCCAACTCGAAGCATTCGAGCGCGACCACGAACGATTGCGTGATACGCGTCACCGGGCCGATGTCATGCCGCTCGGTTCTGGCGCGCTCGCGGGTTCCACCATCGCACTCGACCGGGAAGCAATTGCCAAAGCGCTCGGCTTTCAACGCGTCACCCAAAACAGTGTCGATGCGGTGAGCGATCGCGACTTTGTCGCCGATTTTCTTTACAGCCTGGCCATGATTGGCATTCATCTCTCACGTTTCAGCGAAGATCTAATCATTTGGAGCACGACCGAATTTGGGTTCATCGAACTCAGCGATGCGTTCGCTACGGGCTCCAGTTTGATGCCGCAGAAAAAAAATCCGGACATGGCTGAGCTGACACGCGGTAAATGCGGGCGCCTCATTGGAAATCTTGTCAGTTTGCTCACCATATTGAAAGGCTTGCCCAGCAGCTACAATCGCGACCTGCAAGAGGACAAGGAAGCGCTGTTCGATTCAGTCGATACCGTCCGGGGCGCTCTCGAACTTTTCAGCGCGATGTTGCCAGAGCTCACCATTAATCGGGAACGAATGGAATCATTAGCGAATGATCCGCAATTGCTCGCGACCGATCTGGCCGAGTATCTCGTGGGCAAAGGTGTCCCGTTCCGCGAGGCGCACGCGATCGTCGGAAAACTCGCTGCCAGCGGTAAACAGCTCGATGCTCTTTCGAATGATGAGTTTCGCGCCGCCTCGAACGCGTTCGCTGAAGATGTGCGAGAAGTATTTGACGTCCGCAAAGCGCTGCAACGCCGCAGCGCCACCGGCACCCCCTCGCCGGAAAACATCGCGCGTCAGATCGCGCGCTGGCGCGAGTTGTTGGTGTAATCCTGTTAATTCAAGGAGCGGCGGTCTCTCTCCGAGCCGTAGGCCCTACGAAGCCGGAGGCCAGAGCGCCGTTTATCTAAGTCGGCGACTAGCAAGGCGCCGTTCCTTGTCCTCGGCGGTCATAGACCGCCGCTACAGCTGCGGCAGAAGAACGATTCGCTTTTCGTGCGGCGACGTTTTTATTTACGCGGTGGAGACGCCTGAAAATTGGAAGACGATTTCCAGCGACGCTCATTTTGCCGACGATCACTTGTCGGTCGTGACCGAGCGCGTCCGCACCCCTCATCGGGCCGAGGCGCATGCCTGGACAATCGTGCGGCGTAAATCCGCGGTCGTAGTCGCAGCGATGACGGCGGAAGGAAACTTCGTCCTCATCCAGCAGGAGCGGATTCCGATCCGCAAAGCGATTTGGGAGATGCCGGCCGGTCAGGTCGATCAATTGTGTGATTTCGGCTCGTTTCGGGACGTGGCCTTGCGCGAGTTGCGCGAAGAAACTGGTTACGAGCTCGGGCCCAATGGCGAAACAATTTTCCTGGGCGACTTCTTTTCTTCGCCTGGATTTACCGATGAGCGCGAGTTTTTGTTTCTCGCCCGCCCGGTAGAACGCGTCATTCAACACCATACTTACCACGATGCGGAAATGATTCTCGATTGTCGGGAATTCTCGCCGGCCCAAATCACCGCCATGATCGCGGACGACACCATTCGCGATGCCAACACTCTGAGCACGTGGGCGCGTTTGCTGGCGAAGGGAATTATCGAGTTGCCGCACCGGTAAAATGGCGCTGCGCGACATCTTCAAGTTTCGCGAGCTGCCGGAAAGCGAAACCTCCAAGCCTTTTCTCGAACATCTCGAAGACCTGCGCTGGACGATCGTAAAAATGGCGATCACTCTAATCGCGGCGATGATCTTGTGTTTCGCTTTTCGCGGAACGCTCGTCCGTGTCATGCAGGCGCCGCTGCACGAAATTGATCAAAATCTCGGTGTCTTACGCGCGCTCGGTATCACTGACTCAATCGTGGTTTCCTTTCACCTCGCTTTTTACGCTGGCATCGTCATCTCTTTTCCGCTGCTTCTGTTTTTTATCGCCGAATTCGTGCTCCCGGCCTTGACCGTGATGGAGAAAAAATTTCTGTTCCCGGCCATCGGCATCAGCTTCGCCCTTTTTCTCACCGGCGTGCTTGTTTGCTATTTCTGGCTGCTGCCAAAAACAATCCTCTTCTTTTTTCACGACACACAGTCGCTCGGGTGGGCTCCGAACTGGACGGTGCAGCAATATTATTCGTTTGTGACGCGGTTCACCCTTGGCTTTGGGCTGAGCTTCGAATTGCCCGTTGTAGTGCTCGTGCTCGTGCGCTTCGGCTTGATCACCTACGAATTCATGGCCCGCACCCGGCCCTACGCCATCGTGCTCATCTTCATACTCGCCACCATCATCACGCCTACACCAGACGTGCTCACGTTAATCGCCATGAGTCTGCCGATGGTTGTGCTCTACGAAAGCTGCATCTGGATCGCCTGGTTCATGAAACGCCGGCAAACCCGCGCAGGACCGGTTCCGCCGGTGGAGTAATGGAGTATTGGAGTGATGGAGCAATGAAACCTTGGACCCCGCTTCACCACTACTCCATTGCATGTTCGTTGCTGAAATGACCTACGAGCATCTGTTCGACATGTTCGCCTTCATCCTCGGCGCCTGCGTTGGATCTTTTCTTAACGTCTGCATCTATCGGCTGCCACTGAACCTTTCTGTCAACCAGCCGCGCCGCTCCTTTTGTCCTTCCTGCAAAACGCAAATTCCGTGGCACCAGAATCTACCTCTCGTTAGCTGGCTGACGTTGCGTGGACGCTGTGCCAATTGCGGAGCGCGGATAGCTTTTCGCTATTTCGCGGTCGAATTGCTCACGGCACTTCTTTTTCTTATTATTTGGCAAGCGTTTCCGTGGCAGATCGCGATCGCCTACTGGGTTTTCATCGCGCTCGTCATCGCCGCGACCTTTATCGACTTCGAGCATTTCATCATTCCCGACGAAATTACCATCGGGGGAACCATTGCCGGCCTGATCGCCTCGACCGCGGTGCCACAATTGATGAATAGCGATCGCCGCCTCATGGCGCTGCTCATTTCCGCCGGCTCAGCCGCGGTCGGCTATGCATTGCTCTGGCTCGTGCTCGAAGGCGGTAAACTTGTTTTTGGGAAGAAAAGAATCCGACTCGAAAAATCGACAGCCTTCACCTGGACACGTCATGGCGACGATGCCGATTTCGTGGTGGGCGATGAGAAAAGTTTGTGGAGTGATTTTTTCGCGCGAGAGAAGGACCAGCTTCTCTTGCACTGCGAGTCTGCACGGATTGGCGAGCGCGCCTTCACCGACGTCACCCTCCGGTTTCGTTACAATCGTGTCGAGGTCGGTTCGGAGAACTTCGAGCTCGACCAGCTGGATGAAATCAGTGGAACTGCTAACGAGATTGAGATTCCGCGCGAAGCCATGGGCCGGGGCGATCTGAAGTTCCTCGCCTGCATCGGCGCCTTTCTGGGTTGGCGTGCCGTTTTGTTCGCCATTTTCGCCGGCTCGCTCTACGGCTCCATTATTGGCCTCATCACGCTCGTCCTGGGCAAACGCGTCTGGTCACTCAAACTACCTTTCGGCCCTTACCTCGCCCTCGGCGCCATTACCTGGATGTTTTTGGGCGACTCAGTCGTCCGCTGGTACCAAACATTGCTGCGACCGTAGCATCTGAAAATCGAAATTGCGTGGGAAGCACAGGCCCCCAAAACCTGCGCTTCCTCCTAACCCCGCGCTTGGCGCACGCTCACCAGAAAAACTCGACCCCCGCATAGTAATTCCGCCGATAAGCGGGGACGATCCCTTCGTCCCGAACTTCTGCCCAGTAATCTTCGTCAAATAAATTTTTGATGCCGGCAAAAACGCCGACGCGATTATTCCAGAATTTCACTTCCGCGGTTAGATCCCAGACGTTGTAAGTGGGAATGAAATGCTGGAAGCCGTTATCCGCATTTGAGAAGTGATCGTCCACCATCGTGCCGAGCATGCTTACCTTGACGGTCTCTTTCCAATTATAGATGGCGCCCGTCTTGAATTGATAATCCGGCGCATAAGCGGGGGTATTGCCTTCGACGAAAGCGCCCGGCGATCCCTTGGTAAACTCGGCATCGAGCACGGTAACATTACCGTAAAGGTTCAACTTGCCCCATGGGCTTGGGTTGCCGCCATTGATTGCCGCGAGAACGTCGAATTCGACTGCGGCTTCAAACCCGAGATAACGCGCATCACCCGCATTCAAGAAAGTGTTGCCGACCTCGGCGATCTGGTCCTCGAAATTGTACCAGAAGCCGCTCATGTCGAAGTTTAGATAAGGCAAAGGTTTCCCGCGCAGACCCAGCTCTCCCTGAAGCGAGTGTCCTTCCTCCAGGTTCGAGTTGGCGAAACCGCTCGCGCTGGTCGCCACCAGTTCCCCGTAGGTTCGCGGACGATATGCCTGAGAAAAGTTGCCGTAAATTTCCAGACGCGGTGGTGCTTTTCCTATAACGGTCGGGGCCACTTCTTTTTTCGCGTCTTTACTTTCCGGTCCTTTACCGCCAGGGATTGGGCCCGCGGCCAAAATGTCTTCGCCTTCGACCAAGATGTAAGACGTGCCTATTCCGAACAACGGCACAAACGAAAAATCATCGCGATGCGCAAGCGGCACTTCCGTCTTGGTGATGTTTACGTCTTCATCCAGGCTTTGCCCGAAAAACTCCAGGCGCATTCCCGGCGTGATCGACAGCCGACCAAAATGGAAACGGTTCTCGGCAAAAATCGAGCCATTGAAGGTTTCGCCGAAGTTGGATCGGCGCAGCAACCCATCTTCCGCATCGGGTGTAGAACCACGGCGGTCGTCGCGGTGCTGAAGCGCATGATAGAAATAGAGGCCACTGGCAAACGTGGAAACATCATTGAGCAGACCGTAGTCGTGCCGCAGCCGCGCCTCCGCCCCCTCTGTCCAGTCGAAGCGCGCTTGAATGTCGTTCGTCCCAGCATCCCCCGTGGCAGATGGGTCCGGCTGAAATCCCTCACCACCCCCGCGCTGGCGCTTGCTCCAGCGTTCGAGATATCCCCCAAAGGCCTTGAGATCCAACTGCGTGCGCTCGGAGAAGACCTTTTGGTAATCGAGCACACCGTAATAGCGCGACAGACGAAACCGATCGAACAGACGCGAAGTCGCGTTGCGATCGTCGTCGTAAAAACGCGGTATTGAACCCGGGGGGCCAACATCGCCGTCCGGATCACCGTTCCGTCGTAAACCGCCGGGTTCCCCGTGTTCCTCTTCGTAGGCGTCAAAGGTCAGGATAAACCGGCTGTCGCTGGTTACATCCCACACCGCCCGGGCGCTGCCGGCATCGACTTCGTAATCGCTGTTCGTCTCACGGAACCCTTCGCGCTCGCGATGGTCGTAATAGGCGTAGTAGCCAAACGGACCGAGCCCCCCATCAAACGCAGTGTAGTTACTGTAGAACTGATCACTGCCGAACGCGTTTTTCTCGACAAAGTGAAACGGGGCATCGCGTCGCGGCATTTTCATGATGAAATTAAGCGCGCCACCCGGTTGCGGACCGTATTGCAAAGCTGCACCGCCCCGGGTGAATTCGATCCGCTCCACCGCATCGAGAATTGGCGCGTAATGCGTTTCCGGAAAACCGAACTGCTCGTTCTTGATCGACACACCGTCCTTGAGGATCTGCATGAACTCGCTGCGCTGCGAATCCAGACCGCGATAGCCAAAGTTAATGATCGGCGACGAAGGCTCTTCGCTGACCAGAATACCGGGGGTCGTGGCCATGGCTTCGCGATAATCATTGTTAGTGATCTCCGGAAACTCCTTCGGCTTCACAAACGACGTCTTTTTGCCGGAATTAATCTTGGTCCCTTCGACTTCGGGCAGGGCCGGGTAGTCTACGGGTTGAGAATCGAAGATTCCAGTAACGGTAACTCCTTCCGCTTCAGCTATGGATGTTTGAGCGAGCAGCACGCCGTTTTGCAAGTTGTTAGGGGTTGGCAATGCCATCCCGTCGGCCGTAACCGTTTGCCCGAGCATGACGGTTTCGCCAAAAGCACAAAGAGAAAGTAGGACACAGCCTGTGACAAATGTAGGGTTTAATCTGACAATCATTTGCGCATAGAACAGAACTGGAACCACCAAGGCAAGCTTTTTTATTACAATTTTGTAATGATTAGCGGACTTGGCGCCGCGGCCTGGATGTTGTTCTTCGGCGAGTCAGTCGCGCGATGGTATCAAGAATTGCTCCTAACTGGGAGGGGCGACTTCTCTCCGAGCCGTCGGCTCTACGTAGCCAGAGGCCGAGTCGCCCAGAAAACCAGGTTGTCTGGCCCACGAAACACACTAAACACACCAAAGGCTAAGCAAACAGCAATTGCTCGGTGAATTTTAGGGTCTCTTGGCGCCCGCCGCGCCGTAGTCCCACAACTGTGGGACGAAGGGGGGTGTTTAGCGGACAAATAATCTTATCCCGCCTTGCTCGCCGACGGCAGATCCTGGCGGATTAGCCTACGAATTTCGTGCGAATCAGTCCGATAATGATGCCGCCAACTGCGCCGATGCCGAGAATTGGCACGTACATCTTAGTAATAATCGCTGGCGGCAAACTGAGCAGAATTCCTATGGAGAGACCGATTAGCCATCCCGAACATGAGATGTCGATAAGGATGACCACAAAACCGATGGCGAATCGGTTGAAGAATGCTCCGAGCAGCGCGGCGCGTTTATCCGGGAAGGACATCGGCAGCATCGACAGCACAGTCAACGCGCCAAAGGCCAGACCGCAAAGATTTGCCAAAACGAACCGGAACATTTTTTCCAGTCTGGAATGTCTGATGCCTAAGACAAGCCGATTTCTCCGCGCTGCACGATCATGCTCCCGCTTCGGCTGAAGTTGCTCTCGCTTTCGATTTCCAGCAGAGACAATCGCTGCACACTCGAGCTATTGCAGTTTGCCCGGGCCGGCCAGCGCGCGTCCTGGTTTCGCCCCGGTGTGTTCGCCGTCTTTGAGAACCTGCACGCCGTTGACGAAAACGTGCCTCATCCCAACCGCGTACTGGTGCGGTTTCTCGAAGGTCGCCCGGTCCGCAATTGTCGCGGGGTCAAAGACAACCACGTCGGCGAACATCCCGTCTTGAATGAAACCGCGGTGGTCGAGGCCGAGATTTGTCGCGGGCAAGGCGCTTAATCGTCGCACCGCTTCCGGCAACGCGATCACCTTTTCGTCGCGTGCATATTTCCCGAGCACGCGCGCGAAATTCCCGTAAGCGCGCGGATGTGGATTCGATTTCAGGAAAACGCCTTCCGGTGCCTGTGATGCTTCGTCTGAGCCAAATGAAATCCAGGGCTTGCTCAACTCTTTTTTCACGTTCTCTTCCGACATCACGAAATAAATGGTGCCGATGCGCGATTCATCTTCACTGATTAAATCCATGATCGTTTCGATTGGATCCTTGCCGCGCATCTTTGCTACTTCCGCGAGCGATTTGCCGGTGAGCGGTTTGAGTTTTTCTGATTTAAATCCGACCAGCAAAATTTTGTCCGGCGATCCGGCCGCGAGATAAAGATTCTCCCAGGCATCGGAATCGACTTGCACTTCCGCCGCGATTTTCTTGCGCGTAGCAGGATCACGCAGCCGTTTGAATAACGCCGGGTAACCGCCATCCTCCGTCCATGGCGGCAGACAGGCATCGAGTCCAGTTCCGGCTGCGGTATAGGTGTACATGTTGGCCCTGATTTTGAGTCCTTCTTTTTGCGCCGCTTCAATCCGCCCCAGCAATTCATCTTCTTTCGGCCAGTTTTTTTGGCCGGCGGCTTTGATGTGGTAAACCTCCGCCGGAATCCCAGCTTCACGGCTAATTCGGATCACCTCATCGAGTCCTTCGAACAATTGATTACCCTCGCTGCGCATGTGGGAAATGTATTTGCCCTGATATTTGGCGGCGACTTTGCACAACTCGATGAGCTCTTCGGTCTTCGCATAAAATGCCGGCGGATAAATGAGCGACGTGCCGATGCCGAGCGCGCCCGCTTCCATTTCCTTGCGCACCAGCTCGCGCATCTGATCAAGCTGTTCCGGCGTTGGTTGTTTGTCCTCCAATCCGATGACGTACTCGCGCACAGTGGTGGCGCCGAGGAAGGAGGCGACATTGCAGGAGACGCCGCGCTTTTCCAAATAACGCAGATACTCCGCCAGGGTGTTCCATTTGATCTCGAACTTGATGTCCGTTTGCTCGTGCACGAGCCGCGTTTTCATCCGATCATTTAACGGGCCCATCGATTCGCCTTCGCCCATGATTTCGGTGGTGACACCCTGACGAATCTCGCTTTGCGATCGCCCATCCTGAATGAGCGATTCGGTAGACCAGGAGAGCATGTTAGTGAAACCGGGGGCAACCGCGAGATCGTGCGCATCAATCATCTTTTTGGCGGACGCCTTCGCGAAGTCGCCTACGCCGGCTATGCGATCACCGCGGATCGCGACATCCGCGACACGGCCTTCCCCACCGGTGCCATCGTAGACGGTCCCGCCTTTGATGACGATATCGAAAGGCGCATCAGCCGACACGATCTGTCCGCCGCCGATGATAACGGTAAAAAAGAGAGAACAAACCCAGGTGCGCATTCCGAGTTATCTCATAGATAACCTTTTCCGCCAAAGGCTTCCATTCAAAGAAGCGCTAGTAAATTTATGCAACCCCGCGGGTGGCGACTCCTAAGTCGTCCAACTAAGCAAAATACAAACGTCGGCGACTTAGACGTCGCCGCTCCCCAGTCAGGCGATCTTGCTAGTGGGGGCCAATGGGGGCTTGGGGGCCAATGGGGGCTTGGGGGAGCGGGACGACATTCTCCGGTTCACCCGGCAGCGCCTTTTTCGTTTTCGCGTTCGTGTCCACCATGACTTCCGAAGTCGGACTGGAGATACAGCCGGAAAGAGGGCCCGCCAACAAACAGAGCGCCGCGATTTTAAAACGTCGAATCATCTCAAGCGCGAATCTATCTGCGAAGTAAAGAATTTTCCAGTCAGGAAGCGGCGATGGGTTCCCAATGCCTCTCCCTCAACGTCTTTCTCAATAGCGTGACTGACTCGGCCAACAACGTCGGCGACGTCTGGCCCACATGGATGTACTATTAGGCGATGTGAACGCAAGTAGTCGCACCGACGCGGGCGACGTCACGGCGGTGCGAAACCACACCGTTTCGATTCCTTCTGACAACCAGACCGCCCGATTCGATGTCAACGTCAGCGGACGCATCGGTGCCGGTGACGTCACCGTGACAAGGAATGCTTCAGTGACTGTGCTGCCGTGAGAGCGAGACTACTCTCCGAGCTGGAAGGCTCTACGAGCCGGAAGCTGACCACCCGTTCGACAAGCTCAGGGCCTTCGGCGAGACCACGGACCTCTGACCTCTAGGTTATGCGCTGGCGTACTCGGCGATGGCTTTGGCCACATCGAGTGTAGAATCTTTGCCGCCCATGTCGTAGGTGCGCACTTTGCCTTCGGCAATGACGCGCGCAATCGCCGATTCCAGACGGGTAGCCATTTCGGTTTCCTTGAGCCAATCGAGCATCAACTTGGCAGTCAAAAGCATCGCAATGGGATTGACCTTGTATTGCCCCGCATATTTTGGCGCCGACCCGTGCGTGGGCTCGAAGACGGCATAGTTATCGCCGAGATTGGCACTGGGTGCGAAGCCAAGTCCGCCGACCAGGCCCGCGCATAAATCGCTGACGATGTCGCCGAACATATTTTCCGCTACCAACACGGAGTA
>OBJR01000053.1_pt1 | contig 12614 bp, 5 predicted proteins | sample 1519711 | NCBI WGS metagenome assembly OBJR01 (sample SAMEA3235155, study PRJEB22506) | soil metagenome | biome: Forest; feature: Temperate coniferous forest; material: soil | place: Canada | collected 2011-06-18 | depth 0.2 m | reverse complement strand
TAGACCGCCGCTACAGCTTCCCCCGGCAAGACGAATGGCACCAACTCGTCCTCTCCAATCCGCGCGCGCTTGTGCGGCACGTAACCTTTGTTACCCACCACGCTATTTTGAATTTCGAATTCAGCCGGGGTGGCACTGACGTAAACGATCTGGTTCGTCAGCTTCATGAACTCGGGGAAATTCAATGGCCGGTTATCCAGCGCACTGGGCAGACGAAATCCGTACTCGACTAATACCGTCTTGCGCGATTTATCGCCTTCATACATTCCGCCGATCTGGGGCACGGTGGCATGCGACTCATCGATCACGGTCAGAAAATCTTTGGGAAAGAAGTCGATGATGGTGTAGGGCTTTGATCCGGGCGGGCGACCACTCAGATGGCGCGAGTAATTTTCGATCCCGCTACAGAACCCCATCTCCTGCAACATCTCGAGATCGTATTCCGTTCGCATTTTCAAGCGTTGCGCTTCCAGTAGTTTGTTCTGCGATTCGAGGAGCTTGATCCGGTCGTCCAGCTCCGCCCTAATTGTCGTTAGGGCGCGATTCAACTTGTCGGCCGGGGTGACGAACTGTTTCGCCGGGAAAAATGTGATTATGCTCAGCGCTTCGCGAGCGTGACCGGTCAGCGGATCAAAACGGGTGATGGCATCGATTTCGTCACCAAAAAATTCAATCCGCACCGCTTCTTCATCGGCCGTGGCCGGATAAACCTCGACCACGTCGCCGCGGACGCGGAACCGGCCGCGCGAAAAATTCATATCGTTGCGCTCGTAAAGCATATCGACCAACCGCCCGAGCACTGCTTCACGGGAGGTGTGTTGTCCCCGTTTCACCGTCAGCAACATCCGCTCATAATCTTCCGGTGAAGTGATGCCGTAGATGCAGGAGACGCTCGCGACCACGATGACATCCCGCCGGCTCAGAAGCGCGCTCGTGGCTGACAAACGCAGGCGCTCGATTTCTTCATTAATCGACGAATCTTTTTCGATGTAGGTATCGGAGCGCGGGATGTAGGCTTCCGGCTGGTAGTAATCGAAATAGCTCACGAAGTACTCGACTGCATTCCGTGGAAAGAATTGCTTAAATTCCGAGTAAAGCTGCGCTGCCAGGGTTTTATTATGGGAAATGACGAGTGTCGGCCGATCGATCTCGCGGATGACATTTGCGATGGTAAATGTTTTCCCTGACCCGGTGACACCGAGCAAGGTCTGATGCCGATTCCCAGCCTCGAGCGATTTCGTCAGCTTGGCGATCGCCTGCGCCTGGTCGCCCCTCGGTTTATAATTCGATTCCAGTTGAAACGGCATCGCGAAACTTAGCATTGCGAGCACTCACCGGAAAGGGAAGGCGGCCGAAACTTGCCAGGGCAAGCGCTCCCGCTTGCCGGGAGGTGAGCCGACGCGGACGCCCTACAACCGCGCTTCTAGTGCGACACTCGAGTTGCCGTCCCTTCAAAGACTGCTGGTGGTGCTACCGCTGGTCCGGTCTGGATCATCCAAAGCAGCTTGCCGCCCCTAGGTAACGTTCCAGCGATGGAGCCGGCGTGCGATTGATTTTTCAGCTCGCCTGGCGGGCATTTACAATGATCTCGGGCTGGCGCTCGAAAATGCTGGGCTGGCCATGAACCCGCCCTTTTATTTCGAAGTCGTCGGCATGCCCGTTGCTTTACTTAATGCAGATGAAAAGTAAGCGTTTCGCGAGCATCAATCCTACCCGCGTCCTGCGGGTTATCTGCGATTGTTTTCATCTTAAGACAAAAAAACGCACTCTTGATCATTCGACTATCGATTGTGGCGAAGTTAGCGAGAATGTTCATCCGCGGAATAAGGTGCCAGGTGCGCTGGAAGTTTCGCGACTGCCTGCACGTCAGTCTCGCTGAAACGCCGCCCGAGCGGTGCTCGTAGCCTGGCGCACGGCAACGCTTCCTCTGCCGGACCGCCTCGCGGCCATCCCGTGTCGGCCAAGCTCAACCGTCGGTTCCCAAATGACCGGCGACCCGTCGCAAATCATCGAGCAGAATTTCCATGTCGCGTAACGTTGTCCGGTAATTCAGGACACAGCCACGGAGACTAAATCGGCCGCGCAGTCGCGCATTCGAAAGGTAGGAACTGCCATCGCGCTGCAACGCCAGCAACAGGCGTTCATTGTGAACGTCGAGCTCGACCTCGATTTTTTCTTCTTCGGATGGACTGGCCGCTGCCAATGCACGCTTCAATCGCACAGGCAGGTGGCGAAAACAAAAAATGGAGAGCTCGACCGGCGTGAGCATTTCGAAGTCTCCGCTGTTTTGCACCAGCTTTTCGAAGTGACGAGCGCAAGCGAGATCTTTTTCGATTGCTTCGCTCAGCGCTTGAAGGCCGACGCCTTTCAACAACATCCAAACTTTGAGCGCGCGAAAACGGCGTGAAAGCTCCGGCCCGTAATCCCAAAAGGCAAAAGCTTCCTCCGCTTCCTGTCCAATAACGCGAGTATATTCCGCTTCGTGGGCGAAGGTAGCGCGAGCTGCCTCCGGATCGCGATATAGGATGCAGCCGCAATCAACTGGGAGGTAAAGCCATTTGTGGGGATCGAGCGCGAGCGAATCCGCTTCTTCGATTGAGGCGAATAAAGGGCGCGCTGACGGTGCGAGCGCTGCAAACCCGCCGTAGGCACCGTCAACGTGCAACCAAAGATTGAAGCGCTGTGCGATTTCGCTGATCTGCGGGAGCGGATCGAAAGCGCCGGTCGCTACCGTTCCGGCGTTGGCGACGATGCAGATCGGCAGATGTCCGGCCGCGCGATCTTCTTCAACCGCGGCCACAAGTTCGTCGAGGTTGATCTTGTACCGCTCATCGACACTGATCAGGCGAACGTTGTCGCGCCCGATGCCGAGTAATGCTGCGGCTTTGACGACGGAATGATGGGTTTCTTCGGAAGCATAAACCCGCAGGAGCTGGGCGCAGGATTGTTCTCCTTTGTTTTGAATTTGTGCCGGCGCTCTGGCGCGTCGTGCGGCCATGTTCGCCATCGATCCGCCACTGACAAAGAGTCCCGCGGCATTGCGGTTAAAGCCGATGATTTGTTTGATCCAATCAATGGTCAGCCGCTCGATTTCAACCGCGGCCGGGGCCGAACGCCAGGCTGTTAGATTCGCATTCAGTGTCGATGCGAGAAGATCGGCGATAGCGGCAATGGCAGTGCCCGGCGCCTGCACATAACCGAACATGCGCGGATGGCCGTTATGCCGGCTCAGCTCGATCAAAGTGTCTCGGAAAGTGTGGAGGAGTTCGTCGATGTTAATCGGTTCCTCTGGCAAACTGGAATCCAGTCGCTCCCGTATTTGGCGCGAGCTAGTGCGAGGATATACCCGCCGATCTCGAATCGTGCCGAAATATTCCGCCATGAGCTCGACCGCAGCGTTGGCCCAAGAGCGAATTTGCTCCGGAGGAGGATCGAGCAAGTGAGCGGGAGACAATCTTTTCGAGTCGTTGTTAACCATGTCTCAGATCGTCGACTTGCACTTGCACTTTCCCCTACTCTCACCTGGAGAAGTGTAAGTGAAAGTTAAAGAGTATCGATCCAATACTCGATCCTCTCCGGGGCGATCGCGTTTCGAGGCCCTTGCCAACAAGATCATCCCGCCAGATGTGAAATAACTCGCGTGTTATTAGGGAGAGGGCGTTGGATTACGATTGGGATAGGGCGGGACAGGTGGGAGATCGTAGCGTTTTGTCTTTAGCTCTTCCTGGATTTCCTGGATAGCTCGGTCCAGCTGCTGATCTTCCCCGCGGAATTCCTTGGCCGGATCGTTATCTACCACGATGTCGGGATCAACTCCGTGACTCTCAATAATCCAATCTTTGCCCTCCTTCGAGTAGGGCGCAAACTCCGGCTTGAAGAATTGACCGCCATCAACCAGTGGCAGGGAGTCGCGAATACCGATGACCCCGCCCCAGGTCCGCTTACCAATCAGCTTACCCAGACCAAGCGATTTGAATCGGTACGGAAAAATGTCGCCGTCGGAGGCGGAGAATTCGTTGATAAGCGTGACCATTGGGCCAAGAAAGGTTTGGGGCGGATCAGTCGTTGGCATGCCATTGCGCGCTATTCCGACCATGACGAGAGCGCGGCGCAGCCGCTCAATCACGAGAGGCGAAACAAATCCGCCGCCGTTGCCGCGCACATCGACAACCAGCGCCTTCTTGCGAATCTGCGGGAAGTATTGCTTGGTAAATTCATTCAAGCCGGGCCGTCCCATGTCGGGAATATGGAGGTAACCGACTTCGCCATTGGTTTTCTTCCTAACGTAGTCGATATTGTTCTGGACCCACGCCAGGTAATATAGCGGCGATTCGTCAGCCGTCGGAACGACTGTAACGTCGCGCGCTCCATCGTCGCTCGGCTTCGAGTTGACTCGCAAAATCACTTGTTTGTCGGCGGTGCCGATTAACGCGTCGTATAGGTTTGCCAACCCTGAAACTGGTATGTTGTTTATTGCTAGGATGTAGTCACCGACCTTCACGTTTACGCCTTGTGCGGTCAGGGGGCAACGGGTGTGCTTGTCCCAGTTTTCACCAGGCAAGATCCGCTCGATCCGATAGGCTTTTGTTGCCGGATCGCGCGAAAGCTCTGCCCCAAGTAATCCCAGTTTAATACGGGCTGTTTCCGGACGCTCGCCGCCGCCGACGTAGGTATGGCCGTTATTTAGCTCGCCAATTAGCTCGCCGAGCAAATAGGTAAGATCGTTACGATGATTTACAAAAGGTAAAATGGCGGCGTATTTGTCGCGCATCGCTTTCCAGTCGATCCCGTTCATGTTCGGCGCGTAAAAGAAATCGCGCATCTGCCGCCAGCATTCGAAGTAGATTTGGTTCCACTCCGCGTGTTTATCGAGCTGCATGTCGAGTCCGGCCAGCTTCAGCTCGTGATCTTTGGTCTCAATTTTATCCTTGGGCAGGTCGATGATGGCGTAGTCCTTCTTAATTTTGACCAGCATTCGTTTGCCATCGGCCGATATTTGATAGGCGTTTACCTCACCCAGGACCGTTTCCTTGCGGTCGTCCATGCTATAGGAACAAAGATGCGCCTTCCGATCGGGACCGTCCTGATCTGCTTCGTCCTCACCTTCCTGATCGGCTACGGTGCGGCGGAGATAAAAAATGCGGTCGTCAACTACCCGGATGTCGCTGTAGTTACCAGGCACGATTTCCACCCCAGAAATGCGATCATGGATACCATCGAGATCAACTTTAACTACTATCGGCTTCTTTGGCTTTAACTCGGGGGTCGGAGTGGGGCTCGGCTTTTGCGTTGGGGAAGGTGACTTCTTCTCCTCGGTTTTCTTTTCTTCCCCTTCTTTTTCCTTTTGCCTGGCGCGCTTCTGTTCCGCCTTGCCAACTTCGTCACTGCGTGGGCCCAACGGCGGCTCTGTATCTTTGGCCAGAGTGACGAGGTAGACGCGCTGCATATCGAGGTAAACGTTCTCGAACTCGTCCTCCGCAAAAGTCGGCTTAAAGTCACGCCCGGAAGCAAAGAGCAGATATTTGCCGTCATCGCTAAAAGCGACATTCCCCGATCCGTACCATTCGTCCGTCACGGCGGCCTGCTTCTTATCGGCAACGGAATAAATGTAAACTCGAGGCAGGTCATTCTCTTCCGGGCGCGCCCAGGCGATCCATTGGCTGTCGGGCGACCAATCGTAGGATTGAATCTCGCCCCATTTATCCTGATCTACTTGAGTGACGGTCTTTGAGGTTACATCAACATAACGCAAGCGTTGCAATCGATCGGCCCAAAGTAGCTTTTTGCTGTCGGGCGACCAGACCGGTCGATAGTAATAAGTATCCGCCCCACTCGTTACCTGTTGTGGCTGGCCTTTGCCATCCTGGGAGCGGACATACAGTTCGTTTTCACCAGTTACGTCTGAATTGTAGGCGATCCATTTTCCATCGGGCGACCAGATGGCGTCCCGCTCGTGTGCGTTCGAGCTTTTGCTCAGGTTACGGGCGGTGCCTTCCTTCATCGGCACGGAAAAAAGATCGCCGCGTCCAACCACGATGGCGCGTTCGCCATCGGGTGCGAGATTGACCGATTCGATGTGCTTCGAGGCATCGACAAAGGCAGAACGGCCGGAAGCAAAATCTTCCTTCACTTCAATCGAGATTGGCGCGGCCTGCCCGCTGGCCAGATCGTAACGCCAGATGTAACCCGCTTCTTCGAACACGATCGAGTCCTTTCCGATTGAGGGGAACTTGATATCGAAATCCTTAAAAGTCGTTAGCTGCTTTGTCTCTTTAGTCGTTAGATCAGTCGCGAAAAGATTCATTCTTCCATCGCGATCGGAAGCGAAATAGATGCGATTGTCCGGTCCCCACATCGGACAGATATCCTGCGCGGGATTGTTGGTCAGGTTCTCGGTCGTGCCGTTCTTGAAATCGTAGATCCAAATATCGTCGGCCATTCCACCCCGGTAATGCTTCCAGGTGCGGAATTCGCGAAAGACCCGGTTAAATGCCATTTTCGAATCGTCCGGCGAGAAGGAGACGAAACCTCCGCGTGGCACTGGCAACTGCTGCGGCAATTCCGCGTCGAGGCCGACAGTGAAAAGCTGACCAATGAAATCGTTGAACGATTTCATGCGGGAGCGGAACACGACCAGTGGCTTGGTATTTTCCCAAGCCATCACCAGATTGTTTGGTCCCATCCGGTCTGAGATATCGTCACGGCCGAGGGTAGCGGAAGTAGTCAGTCTTTTGGGAGCGCCTCCTTCAGCGGGCATGACATAGACTTCGGTATTGCCGTCGTATTGCGAAGTGAATGCAAGTTGTGTTCCATCGGGCGAGAAACGTGGAAAGGAAGTGTAACCTGGTCCGCTGGTGATCCGGCGGGCAGTGCCGCCTTCTTTAGCGACAGTGTAAAGTTCGCCGGCGTAGCAAAAAACGATCTGGCGGCCGTTGGTAGTTGGAAACCGCAGCAGCCGCGTGGTATTCGGCAGCTTCTGGGCTGAGGCGAGCGGCACCACGGCAAACGCGAGCAGGCATCCGAGCAGAGCAGGAGATAAGAAACGGCGCATAAGAACGAACAAGCTGCGTTGCCCTCGCAGTGACGCAACTGCGTTTTTGATTGGCTTTCATTTGAAAAGCCGACAAGCACAGCGGATTGCGTTTGGAGTGCAGAAACAAGGAGCGGCGATTTCAAAATCGCCGTTTGGGTGCTCGGCGGTCTGGAGGCCGCCGCTCCTTGATAGAGAAGGCGTCAATTCGCTTCCCAAATCAGAGACGAACGAGGAGTCTTAACTGGGAGGGGCGACTGCCAAGTCGTCCAGCTAAACGCATCCGCGATCAGCGATCGCGGCTACAAGGGAGAAACTCAGTGTGACTTGATTGGCAGAGAATCGCGCTTAAGAAATTCCTGAAGCGACGTTGGGATTCCAGACGATCCGTTCTCTGACGTCGCTGATTGGGCCGGGCTCCCGCCTTTCAGATGTTTCTTTGGTGGCAGGTCATGTAACTTCGGGCGCGACCGTCTTTTTTTCCGGTCCTGCTCCAACATGGGTTGTTTATTCATGACAGCCTAACGGGCGAAATCGGCCAGCCACTTTTCGGACAAGACCCCTGGGACACCATGCCATGCCACCGCCTGTTCCAAGACGGCAAGTAATTCCAGCTCCAGCGTCGGGATTATCTGTTCTTTCGGAAATCGTCCAGCCTTTTCTTTGCGCCTTTCAAATTAAAAGCTTTGCCGCGCTCATTTCCGCAATAAATGAAGGAAGCGCCCTTGAGCGCAGATCGCCACGCCGATCTCGGTGGGTTCTACGCTTTCGCCGGTCGAAAGGATCAAGCTATTCGCGAAGGCAGGCGGGCGGTGGAATTAAAACCGAGTCGAAAGATGCGTTCGACGGCGCGATGATGAACTGTGTCTCGCGCTGATCTATGCGTGGGTAGGGGAAAAAGAATTGGCCATTCTATTAATCGAGCGACTTCTGAAAACGCCGGGAGCAGTAGACAGCGTGGACTACAGCATCACGGTGAACGATCTAAAACATCGTTGGGAATGGGATCCGATTCGCAACGATCCGCGTTTTCAGAAACTCGTTAGCGGGCAACCGTGAAGGAACACAGGCCGCCGGCCTGTGCGCCCAGCGGGTTTGCAACCCGCTGCCCCACGTAATTCATGTGCGCGCTTGCTTTCCTCCGGCAGCGGAGTGCAACTCCGCTGGGCGCACAGGCAAGAATGCCTGTGTTCCAACGGACGTTAGCTCTCAGCCATGAAGCGGAACAGAGAGTTCGTGGACAAGACCGTCAGTGTCTCGCAAAAGGTTCAGGCAGATAGAAAAACAAGATCCCCAGGATCAGGTAGACCGAGAGAAGCTGCACGCCCTCAATCCAGTTCGTTTCGCCGTCTCCGCTGATCTGAAAGATGATGTAAACCGACGCAACCACGGCGAAAACTTCGGGCAGAGAAAATTCGAGATCCATGGGCCGTCCGAAACAATAGGAAAGGAAAACGAGCAGGGGCGCGACAAAGAGGGCGATCTGCAGGCTTGAGCCGATCGCAATGCCGACGCTCAAGTCCATTTTGTTTTTCAACGCCATCACGACGGCGGTGGAGTGCTCCGCGGCGTTGCCCACGATCGCAACTACGATTACCCCCACGAAAGCTTCTGTGACCCCGATTGACGCGCGGACGCTTTCAATGGTTCCGACGAGAAACTCCGAAAGCAGCGCCACAACCCCGGTCGCAATTATAAGGACGACTACCGCCTTACTCTTCGTCCATCGCTCCGCCTTTTCTTCCAGTTCCGCTTCGGCGCCGACGAAGAAATGCTTATGCGTCCTGAGAGTAAATGCGAGCAGGCAGAAATAGGTAATAAATAACACGACCGAAATGCCTAACGAGAGCTGGCGTTCCACCACGGGGCTCCAGCCACCGGGGCTGCCGCTGGCAGCCAGGTGAAAGACGGTGGGGATGACGAGGGCAATCGCGGCGAGCGACAGCGAAATCACCGAGGTACGGGCGCCAGTCTTGTTGAACAGTTGCTCTTTGTGCCTCAGTCCTCCGAGGAGGATGGATAGTCCCAAGACGAGCAGGATGTTGCCGATGATGGATCCCGCAATCGAAGCTTTCACCACACTGGTCAGCCCTTTGGAAAGCGCAATGGCGGCAATGATCAGCTCCGCCGCGTTGCCGAAAGTGGCATTTAACAGCGCGCCCAGCCCTTCACCGACCCGCGCCGCCAGTTCTTCCGTGGCGCGCCCGATCCAACCCGCCACGGGAATGATAGCGAGGGCCGAGCAGACGAAAAGTGCAGTTGGGTTGGCCTGGCCCGGCCAAAAGCGAAGCGCGAATGCAATTGGCGCAAAAATCAGGAGCCAGTTCAAAGACGGTTTCATACTCATAAATACTGTGCGAGGCTCGGGGTTGCTCGACAATCCGCATCAGCGCTTGCTTGGCAAATTCGGATGCCTGCGCTCGTCGAGATTCGGAAGAGAGCATTGGCGATCTGGCGGTTGTTGCAGCGGAACAATCATCGCGGCAATCTCTCGAGGTGATTACGTTCTATATCCCTGGTGAACCCGCTCTTGAGCTGGCCGATCCTGCTCAATGTCCCGAGTTCACCCGGCGGGCGGTGTGGATCGATTTGTGCGAACCGACCCCGGAAGAGGAACAGGTGCTGGAGGCGGCGCTCGGCCTCGACATACCCACCCGGGAAGAGATGCAGGCGATCGAATTGTCGAGTCGTCTCTATAAGGAAGGCAACGTCCTTTACCTGACCGCGACTGTCCTCGTTAAGGCGCAGATCGAGCGGCCGGAGAGCGCTGCGGTCACATTTATTCTCATGCCCGAGCAATTGGTCACGCTGCGCTATGAGACACCGATGGCCTTCCAGGCGTTTCGCGCCCGGCGTGAAGCGAACCTCCAGAGCTACCGGACGAGCTATGATATCTTGGCGGGCCTCATCGATGCCATCATCGAGCGCATCGCCGATATCTTGGAAGGCGTCGGCGCCCATCTCGACCAAATTTCTCTGGAGGTCTTCAATGCAGATCGCACTAGCGCGACGACGACGGAATCCTCGGTTCGCGTTCAGGCCCGTAAAATCGCGCAGCGTGATTTCTTGGAAGTTTTGCGGCGAATCGGCTTGAACAGTGATCTTGTCTCGCGTGCTCGTGAAAGTCTCGTCAGCTTTACCCGACTCGTTGCCTTCTTTCGCGAGACTCAGAAGGATACTCCAGCAGCCACGGAGGCGTTGGCGCATCTAAAGACAGTGGCGACAGATCTGAATTCCTTGAGTGATCACGCCACCTTTCTCGCCGGCAAAGTCAACTTCGTGCTCGATGCGACCCTGGGAATGATCAACAACGAGCAGAACCGGATCGTCAAGATTGTGTCGATCGCGGCGGTGGTTTTCCTGCCGCCAACGCTGGTGGCGAGTATCTACGGAATGAATTTCGAGCTGATGCCGGAGTTGAAATGGGTTGCGGGATATCCATTCGCCATTGTCTTGATGGTAATCTCCGCGGTGCTTCCATACGTCTGGTTCAAGCGCAAAGGCTGGCTGTGAGGGGACAGAATCGCTGGGAAAGGCGGCAATGAGTAGCCGCAACTTCTTCGCTGAGCTGCGACGGCGGAATGTTTATAAGGTTGCTGTCGCTTATGCAGTCGTCGGCTGGTTATTAATCCAAGTCGCAACTCAGGTCTTTCCGTTTTTCGAAATCCCCAATTGGGGAGTGCGGCTGGTTGTGCTGTTGATTCTAGCCGGGTTTCCCATTGCGCTGATTATTGCGTGGGCTTTTGAGCTAACGCCGGAAGGATTGAAGCGAGCAGAAGCGGTGGAAGGCGCACCCAATAGATCGCGCACTTGGATTTACGTCGTCGTAATCGCGGGCCTTCTTTCCATCGGTTTGTTCTTTTTGGGAAGATACACGGCGCTGCGAAGTGCGGGGGAGCGACCTGCCGCGGGTACGGGATCGCTGCCAATGAAATCGATTGCCGTTTTGCCATTCGAGAATCGCAGCAAGGATCCGGAAAACGCTTACTTCACCGAGGGAGTGCAGGACGAAATCCTGACGCGGCTCGCGAAGGTAGCCGATCTAAAAGTGATTTCGCGCACCTCGACTCAGCGCTTCCAGAGTGAGCCGGAAGATTTACCAAAGATTGCGCGACAGCTAGGTGTCGCCCATATCCTGGAAGGTAGCGTGCAGAAGTCTCAGGACCAGGTCCGGGTGAATGTGCAGTTAATCAACGCCGCGACTGATGCACATTTGTGGGCGGAAAGTTTCGACCGGAAGCTGACCGACATCTTTGCTGTCGAAAGTGAGATCGCAAAAAGCATCGCGGATAAACTCCAGGCGAAGCTTACCGGATCGGAAGCGCACGCCATGTCCGCCAGCCCGACCGAGAACACAGAAGCGTATCAGCTCTATCTGAAGGGGAGATTTTTTTGGAACAAGCGCACGGCCAAAGATTTTAAGACTGCGCTCAATTACTTTCAGCAAGCGATCGATAAAGATCCTGGCTTTGCCCTCGCTTACGCCGGATTAGCCGACACTTACGTCCTGTTATCCGGTTTTGGGGCTGCGAGCCCAAAAGAGAGTTTGCCCAAAGCAAAGGCGGCCGCGCTCAAAGCGCTCGAATTGGACAGTACGCTCGGCGAAGCTCACACCTCCCTTGCGCAAGCTGTTTTCGCGTACGACTTCAACTTCGCAGTAGCGGAGAAGGAATTCCGGCGCGGGATTGAACTCAGTCCCAATTACGTGACTGCTCACCATTGGTACGCCGAAAGCGCCCTGGCGGCTCTCGGTCGTTTCGACGAGGCGGTCGCGGAAATGAAACGTGCGCTGGAACTCGATCCGTTGTCGGTCATCATCAACGCAGATTTCGGCAGTGTCTTGTGCATCGCGGGAAGGTATGACGATGCCATCGAGCAATTGCGTAAGGCTCTGGAGATGGATCCCGACTTCTATTACGCCCATTGGAATCTGGCTCAGGCGCTGGAATTAAAAGGTCGCACTGAGGAAGCCATCGCGGAATACGAAAAAGCAATCGCACTAAACGATGATCCGTTGCCACTGGCGTTGCTCGGCCGTCTCTATGGCAGGATTGGTCGAAAAGATGAAGCCCTAAAGATTCTGAACCGGTTACGCGACCTGGCAAAGGAGCGTTACGTTTCGAAATACGATTTCGCAGTGATTCAAATGGGATTGGGTCAGAAGGATGAAGCCATTCGTTTGCTTGAAGAAGCCTACGAAGACCACAATGGATATGACATCGCCTTCATCAAAACCGATCGGCTGCTCAGTCCGCTGCATAACGAGCCGCGGTTCCAAGCGCTCGTGCAGAAAGTTTTCGCGCCTAAAGATTCGACTGCGAGCAAGGATTCGCGGTGAGTCCGCAAAGGGGTTTGCCAGGCCGCGCGTGGATGGATGTGGTCATCATTGGCGCTGCATTAGCGATCGGCTTGTTCTTGCTCGGGCGCTGCGCCGCATTTTTTGGGGCCGGGTCGCCGCGAACCGACTCGACCGAGAAATCAGTTGCGGTGTTACCGTTCGAAAACCTGAGCGACGATAAGGCGAATGCGTACTTCGCGACCGGTATTCAAGATGAAATCATGACGCGGCTGGCAAAAATTGCTG
>OBJR01000052.1_pt1 | contig 12809 bp, 11 predicted proteins | sample 1519711 | NCBI WGS metagenome assembly OBJR01 (sample SAMEA3235155, study PRJEB22506) | soil metagenome | biome: Forest; feature: Temperate coniferous forest; material: soil | place: Canada | collected 2011-06-18 | depth 0.2 m | reverse complement strand
TGGCCTTGCCGTTTTGAGCGGCGTACTTCTGCAAAAACTCCTGCGCCAACAGCAGCGCATCGTCTCCCCGCTCCCGCAAAGGCGGCAGACTGATCACCAGCACCGCCAGCCGGAAGTACAGGTCTTCGCGAAACGATCCCTGATTAATCCCAGCTTTCAGATCGACGTTGGTCGCGGCGATAATCCGGGCATCGCTCGTCAATTCCTGTCGCCCGCCTACTCGTTGAAAGCGCTGCTCTTGCAAATAGCGAAGCAGCTTTACCTGGATAGTTGGCGGTAACTCCCCAATTTCATCGAGGAACAAAGTGCCCCCCTTCGCCGTTTCTACTAACCCGGCCCGCTGCATGGTTGCTCCGGTAAACGAGCCTTTCTCATGACCGAACAGTTCGCTTTCAAGCAGATTCTCTGGAATGGCGTTGCAATTAATCGGGACAAATGGTCCGTCCCTGCGCTGGCCACGGCGGTGAATCGCCAATGCGGCCATTTCTTTCCCGGTCCCACTTTCACCCAGTAAAAGTACCGGGGCGGTCGTTGTTGCGACTTTGCGAATAAAGGAAAAAATGCCCTGCATTTGCGGGCTCGTACCGAGCATGTCTTCAAAGACGGCCGCGCGCTGACCTTCCTGCGCTTTGCGATACTCACGTTCCAGATCTGCGAGGTAGATACAGCGTTTCAACAGCAGTTTCAGCTCGTCCGGATCTATTGGTTTACACAAGAAATCGTACGCGCCCGCGGCAACCGCTTCCAAGGCGTTCTTTTTTTCGCCCTGCCCAGAGATAACGATAACTTTCGCCATCTCATCGAAAGCTCTTAATTCTGCCAGCGCCGCGAGACCTTCATCCGGGTCATTCGGCCGTGGCGGCAAGCCCAGATCGAGCAGCGTAACCACCGGCTTTTTCTTTTTAAAATTTTCAACCGCCCCGGCGCGGTCTTCAGCGGAGACGATTTCGTAGTCAGCGCTCAGAGCCCATTTCATTTGGGTGCGAATTGCTTCGTCGTCGTCAACAAGCAGTAGAACCGGATTCATTATTCGCCAAAGGTAAGCGGCAGGAGCACCTGAAAGGTTGTCCCCTTCCCCAGGTCGCTCTTTACTCGAATACTACCGTGGTGCGCTTCGATAATCATCTTACTTTGAAACATCCCGATTCCCAATCCTTTCTTTTTCGTCGTTTTAAACGGCCGGAATAAGGAATCGCGCAGGAAGGATGGTGTCATTCCGCAACCATCATCGGAGACCGAGAGTGCCACCCAGCCATCCTGGGCGCCGGTCTTAATTTCAATTCGTCCGCGCTCGCCCACCGCGTCGCGCGCATTCAAAAGCAGGTTGGTGACAACGCTACGAAGTTGTTCACTATCGGCCATGAGTTTGGGCAAGGGCTCAAATTCTTTGACAAACTCGATCCCGGGCATTCCATTCACGTTTTCAAGCGCGTGCTCGACTACCAGATTTAAATCAACTGGGGACGGCCGAAGCTCAAGCTTGCTTCCAAGCGCCCCCAACCGCTCGATAATCTGGTTGATGTGATTGGTCGTCGCCCCGATCGAACGCAGCGTGTCCTGACGAAAGGCGGGATCATCGAAATGCACTGGTAAGTTCTGTAGCGTCAGCTTAAGTGTGGACGCGGCGTTTTTGAGATCGTGCACGAAAAAAGCCGAGATGGTTTGAAATGCTTCCAGCTCCTTGCCGAGCATGATTTGTTTGGCGAGGCGAAGGTTGAGCAGGCTGGAAGCCACTTGATCGGCTATGCACTCCAGCAGCTCGAGCTCTTCCACGGTATAGGGAACGCCATTGACGCGATCTGCAAGAATAATCAGGCCAAGGTAACGATCGCCGGCCAGCAAGGGGACGCCGACACGATTTCCGCCTTCGCTAAATTGTGTTTCACTGATCTGCCGCAAAGTCTGCCCCCAGTCGTCCCTGATTTTTTCCAAATCGAAAGCCTTTCGCATCTTGGCTAGACCCGGATCGATGGCGGGAGACTCGATCGCATCGTCGCTCATCGCATTGCGTGCACGCGAAGTTGAGGCTTCCAGTTTGAGCTTGCTCTTTTCCTCATCAAAAAGCCAAACGCCGACCGAGAGAACATTAAACGTCTCGGAAATCAGCTCAGCCGATGCGGCGCACAATGTTGGATCATCAATCGCACTCGATGTTGATTGGGTAAATTGGGTCCAGACGATGCGAAAATCGTATTGTGGCCGGCTGAAATGGCGACTGACGAAACGTCTTATTCGCTGCCGGATTTTTTCCGAGAGCAGCAGTACCGCGAGCAAAGCGATGGCGACCAGAACCAGGAAGGCCTGGAACTGGAAAGACGTTGCGCCGCCGTAGCGCGCCACGATTTGGGCGAGGACACCAATGACGAACAGGTAACCGCCGACCAGCAATACTGTGATCGAGGTATGCAGGACCGCGTGGGAAGGATAAACGTCGATCTCGCGGAATCCGCTGCGGAAGTAACCCACGCCCAAAAGCGCACAACCGACAAGCAAGCCGACGGCTTCAACTTCCGTTAGCGAATTGTGGTGACCAGAAAAGACCAGCGCCTGGCTGCGCGTATAAATCCTCGCCCCAAAAATCACCGCCAGCCCAAGGATAAGGAACTTGATGCGCCACTGCATAGTCCCGACTGCGGAACGAAAGGTGCGCTCGAGATTCATCAGCACCAGAACGGTCCCGATGAGGATAGCTACGTTAACGACTTTGCCGGCACTACTAAAACTGATCCATAGCTCAGGTGAATTTGGGCGCACTAAAACTTCGATGAGATCGCCTCGAAATCCGAGCAAGGCCGCGACTGGCAACAGACAGGCGATCGCAATTAATATCCGCCAGCGACGAAAAGATTCGCCGGCGTTGCCTCGCGAATAAGTCACCGCAAACCCCAGCCAGATCGCGATCAAAAACGCTTTCAGAATCAGTGCCCACTCCTGCCAGAAGGCCAACTTTTCCAGGCTGATTAGCGACAAACAAATTCCGGTTAAGACGCTGTCCAAGGCCAGGCCGAGCATTCCGAGGGCGAACCACCAAGCGGCGCCGCTGCGGCGATTCCGCAACACTGCAGCCACGGCCAGAGCGGCGCTCAATGCCGCAGCGATAAAAGCCAGCGTCGATTCCGATGTCACAACGGATGGTTTGCGAGATCGCGCAATGAAGTCATTTCCAACGCATCCGATTAACGAATGCCGGAAAATTTAGCCCAAAATGCGCGAGTGGTCGAGGGGCGATGCCAGAGCCCGTCATCCCGAGCGCAAGCGATCGATTGTCGCCGTCGGACAAAAAATGCATGACGCCGAACGCACTTTCCGCGGAGTCGAGCTACCGCTTTCGGAAAGGGCCTAGAACGTTGACTGAGGAACGAAGATTACATCGCCATCGCGGACGTAAAAGGGCTTAGCCTCTTCGCCCCGTAACATACGATGAAGATCGAATACCTGGCTCTTTTGCACGCCATTGATAGTCCGGATAAGACGCACGTGCCGAAGAGTTCCATACTCGCTTGGCCCACCTGCTTCCATGATCGCTTGAAACACCGTCGTCGGTCTTTCAAAAGTAATTCTGCCCGGTTTCGCTACCGCTCCGGAGACCGTGACGGTCGTGACGTTGCCTTCCAAACTCACGGTCACCTCCGGAGTCTTGAGCTGCGGTTTATAAAGCTGAATTAGGTCGTTTTGTAGTTGCCCAACCGTCTTGCCGGCAGCATCCACTTCGCCAATTAATGGCAAACTTAGTTTGCCATCGGCGCGGACCTTTTGCGATTGATTGAGCTCTGGCGCAGAAGAGAACGTTAGTTTTACGACGTCGCCCGACGCCAGAATGACGTGTCGCGGAACGTCAGCCTGCCCAGAAAATGTTGTGCTGTTTGCATCCGTCTCGCAGCCGGCGCCAGCAAAGGCGAGAAAAGTTAAAACACTAATAAAGCCGGCTACGTTACTCAGGCTTTGGAGCTTGAGAAAAAATGTTCGTGGCGGCCGTGGCGCATTGATCTTTGTCGAGCAACTCCATCCGTTCATGAGCATTAAGTATCCGAGGGATGAGCCACTGGCAAGCGAACTTACAAGCTCTTTTTTCTTTTGAGTGGGCGATGGGCCGCCCTTTGGCAGCGCTGGGCCGTTGAGCCGGTCGAAACGGCTCCGCTCAGCTAATGCTAAAGAAAAAGCTCGAACGCTGGAATGTAATGCTACACGTCGAGCGAAAAAGGTCGATCGGCCGCTCCGTCGGATGCTAGGTGGATAGCGGTTCCTGCCGCCTAATTTTAGCTGGGTGTGTTGACCGCCATAGGACACTCCGTCCATGATGACAGAATTTTGGGGAGCGCACGCGCCTGGCGTGCTCATTGCGGCGCCTCGCTCTAGTGTTCTGACATCACGTCAAAAGTTCGCGAGGGCTAAAATAAGTGCGGCTGCACTGCCATTCTTCTCGATATCGAGCAAGGGACTGCTCGATCTACCAAAAGAAACACGCGGCGAGAGCAAGCTCTCGCCGCGTATCATGATGCAAAAACTTGAATTAGATCTTTTTCTAGCGTTTCTTCAAAACCAATCTACGAACCATTTCCGCCGCGCCCAGCGCAACCCCGAGCAGCATCACAGTCGAACCGCTGTCCGGAACCCCTGGAGCAAAGGAAAATTCAATCTGCTTTACCTCTTTGAAGTCACTTTGCAGGGTGACCGATTGGATCGTCTCCCCGTCAAGCGAGATAATCCCTTGCCGTGCGAAATCGTTAGGCCCGCCAAGGCCGGTTAAGATAAAAACTTGTGCGGGGTTTCCTTGATTATCCTGTACCGTGACGGTCACCGTCCCTTCCGCAGCGCTATTCAATTGGCCACGGAATGAGAAATCAGCGAAGAGGTTGGGATCCTCCGGGGTGAAAATCAGCTCGGTGAGTGACCCGTCCTTTATCGGTTTGATTGTTGCGAACCCGCTGCCCGTATTTACGGGCCCCGTGGTGTGAATATCCACATGGGGCTTGGAGGAGTTATTCGCGCCAACGAATCCCTCGAAGTCGGTAACGTTTTTGTTCGCCACGTCAATGAAGAGCTTTTGTCCACCTGGATCCGGGTCGACGATAAAAGTGGCGCTCGCCGACAATGTAAGTGCCCCGCTCAAAGCCGCTATGAGTGTGATGTATTTTAGTGCTTTCATAATTCGGTTCCCAGTTATTCCCTTTTGTTGGTTTAGTTCCGAGTGGCGCTGTAGCAATTGCCCTGCCATCGTCGTTTTATCAACCAAGTTACTTGCCATAATCATAATCGAACCGACTGAAAGTCAAGTGGTTAGAGCGGCACGATTTCTTCCAAATTGCAGCCGACGGCCCGTTCCAATTCTGAACTGAACCGTCAGAAATCCCGACACTGCGCGTCGACGCCGGCCGACAGCTATGCGCGGTAAGCTGTTATTCACCTGTTAGTTACTGCGGAAGAAAGCAATGCGGAATGGCTTCGTAAAAATTCCCGACCTAATTACGTTTAAATAGCTATAACTTATATACACCATGGCATTTATCGTAGAGCTATACCGTTCCCGTTGCTCGTTGCATTATCCCCCAGAAATAGCCTGCTCGCGATTCCAACCGACCCCACCCCACTAGAAAAGGACGGGTGGATCGAGCAATCCCCTGGTCGTTAAAATCAGGCAGCGGAGCCACATTTAATAGCATCGCCTCCACCGGCGCGGGGCCGATCCCAGCTTCTCGCTCGCGCAAAAACGAACGCGGCGAGAGCAAGCTCTCGCCGCGTATCATGATGCAGGAACTTGAAGTTGAAGACTATCGCTTAAGATAGCGTCGCACCAGGCCCAGACTTGTCAGCGCGCTGCCAAGCAGCATAGCTGTTGCACCGGTATCCGGCACGTTGTGGTCGCCCTCGCACTTGAATAGATCGACGGAGGAGATACCGCCGAAGCCATTCGGGCCACTACCGCTCTGCGGAAAGGTCACTGAACCGTCCCCACTGATCTGGAAGAACGCAACTCCACCACCGGAGCCTTTGGTGCCACCCTTGCCGGCGCCATAGTGGACAACGGCATAGTCAAAGCCCGTGACATCGATCGGCTGGCTGAGGTCACTGGTCTCTTTTTCGAATCTTTCAGCGCCATTAGATATAGGCGTGCAAACGTTAAATTCTGGGTTGTCCGAGAGATAATTTTGCAAGCGGAAGAAATTGTTCGCGGCGTTGTTGGAATTTCCGCCGCCAATCCCAGTTCCATTTTTTGGGATGTCTCCAAAAGGAGATATTGTGATCGTCGCGGCATTGGCAGTCACGGCGATCGCAGTCAGGGCGGCTATTGCTAGGAGGTATTTTAATGATTTCATCGTTATGTGGATTGAATTGCAAACGCTCCTATAGCAATTGGCTTGCCATCATCATTTTCTTGCGCGATTTCCCATTTAAATTATCGACTCAAGTCCCTTATAATCATATTATTATATTCGCAAGAATTTTTATGGAAATCGAAATTCAAAAATCCCCAATCTTGACAAAAGCGTTAGAAATCCCGACACCTTGCACCAGCAACAGGGGCGATAATTGGCATAAACTTCTGTTGATCAGAGAATTAGCGTCGAGTGATCCCATCGTAAGACATCCCGACCGTTTTTAAGAAAAACTATAATTAGTATATCAAATTCACTTACCATATAATGACAGACGCGTAATGAAGTCGAAAGCTCAACAGCATAAGCCAATTGGACCGCAATTTACGTTATAGCTGACTGCAAGAAATGCCGACTAATTGATACGTTGTCGTCCCCGGCGTGCCGGTGCTTTCCGGGTATTCACCCTCCGCTAGGACTTCCAGCATTCTTGCTCTGCTGCTTGACTTCTTGCCGCCGAAAAAGCCACAACATCGCAAAAAGCGGGACCAGGGATATCGCGAAAAAGACCGGACCGCCCCGACGATGAATAACGCTGTGGATCATGTGCGGGCCGATGTGCACGCATAACAGCGATATGACCAAAATGCGCAAACCGTTTCGCAGAAGGCCCAATGGGATCACTGCGACCACCAATAGCGCTCGTCGCCAAGTCGTCTGCAAAAACATATTTGCTGCTAATAGGCTGGTGATCACTAAGACAAGACTTGACCGGATGCCGCTGCATTCTTTGGCCACCGTGATGGTTATTCCGGGAAGCTGAAAAAGCGTTCCCTCACGCAGCACTGGGGTGCCGCTGATAAGAAACAACCAATTGGCTACTTCCGCCGAGGCCACCGTGGACGCGTTTTCCAGCAAATCAACCGCTGCCTCAGGCAATGGGATCATGAAGGCTAGGAAAAAGAGCGGGAACATCGCGGAGCGCGCCCATTTGCTCCCGAGAAATAGGAAGGTCCCCGCGATCACGAAACAGACAAATGAGAGCGCGATCAGCGTCATGTAATCGTTCTGGCCAAGTTCGGAAAAGTGCAGGCTGGCTAAGAACGCGCCTGCTCCGCCTGCTGCCAACACCAGCGCAAATCCCCAGGCGCTGTTCAATTCGCGCGAAAGAGCCTTCCTCCGGATATATATAAGATAAATGGTGACCAAGGGAATGAGCAGAACATAGGAATGCACCTGGCTATGGGCGGCATAAGTTGCGAACTCGCGCAATGGCAGCGCGAACGCGCCGCACAGGATCACAAGATAGATACCCCAGCCCATGAAACGTTTATTCGCCCGGGCTGGTGTGTTTGAACGCCCGATCACGTTCTCTGCGCTTGGACTATTAATATTTGGCAGACTCATAGCCATGATCGATTCAACTTTCTTGGCGTCGATATCCAAGCCGATTGGCATGTGCACCGGAGCGAGCGAATTGGCATCGCAAGCGGCAGCCTCACGAATCTGAGTCCAACCATACAAATTTTCATTAAATGCGAACGAAGTGCTTCGATCAAAAACTCAATCGCGAAGCCGAGATATAATCGTAATCGCCTAATTAGCAATCCACGGGCCGATCACCTTAGAAATCTGTATTCTTCAGACGACCCACAGGCGAAACAAGCAGGCAAGCGTATCCATTTGCGAGACCGACAAGGAGCAGATATGCTACTCGCCCAGGAATATCCCGCGGGAGACCAGAACCAATATCGAAAAAATTCTCCTGATGAACTCCAGGTAAACAGCTACCTATTCAACAGTTCGGCAATTTCCGCTAGGTAGCTGATCCGGTGTTGATTAGTTCTCGTTTCACATAAAGGAAAATCGTCCGATCGGTCATTCAAAGTCGCTATCGTAAAAAACTGATGGAGAGCTGGGCCGCAGTGCTGATCCTTGACTAGAACCACTCGCACCCATGCGGCAGATTGGGCCGATTGCCCAGCAGCTATTGGCCGCTGAACTCGGTTGTCTGTTACTGCTTCGCGAAGCGATGTATCACGCCGAGAGCGCTGAGAGCAATTGCGAACAACATTAGGGCCGCGCCGGCGTCCGGGATTGACATAAACAGAGTAACCGAAGTGATGCGGCCATTCGAAAAGTTGCCGCCCGGGCCGGTCTGCGGGAACGTGAACTGACAGGAGCCATCACCGCGGATGAAGTAGAAGTCGAGGGTGCCTCCGCGGTTGAATGTCGGGTTCCCCGAAGTTCCGGGCGCATAGTGAATGACGGCATAGCCGAATCCAGCCAGTTCGATCGGCGCATTGAGATCTTCGAATTGCCTATCGTTGCCGGTGAAAATGGGCTGAGTCGGAAAAACACCGGCGGCGAACGCTTTCAGTTCTTGAAAGTTTATTGCGAGCGTGTTTTGGCGAGGGTACAGTAAATTTTCGGCGCCGAATTCCAGGATGGTGCAAGCGTGTGCTGATAATGTCAGGCCGGCTGCAAAACCGACTATCGTGTATTTCAGTATCTTCACCTATTAAGGAGCTCGATTGTGGGTTGTTCTCGCCAAAGATTGCGCGGAAGCGGAAAAAATTTGCAACCAGACCGACTTGAACAAAGCCATGCGCAGGACGTCCTGGTGTTTATCGCCGACGGTGATATCGTCGAGGAAAACCCCTTCCAGTTCGAACCCAAACCGGCTGTTCAGGTTAATATTGCGCATATTGATGTCGCGCGAGTGGATATAAACCTTGTGCAGGTTCCGGATCATGAAAGTATAATAAAGGAAGCCGAAGGTCGCGCGCTTTCCGATGCCTTTGCCTTGCAAGCCGGACTCGCCCACCAACTTTTTCATCTCGAGTTTGCCTGCGGTCAGGTCAATGTTTTCGCCGCCGATTATTCCCACCAATTCGTTGTTGTAGTAGATGCCGAAATATTCCCGTGTCCGATGGCTGAAATACTTTTGCAGCTCGCTTTCATTTTCCGGAAACGCCGGCACGAAACTTTCGCGGATAGTCGGGATTTCTAGCCAGGCAGCGACCTTTCCAACCACTGGCACCTGCAGTGGACGAAGTGTTACGGGGTGGATTACGAGTTGTTTGCGGTCTGCCCATTCATCTTTCACGGACGCCAGGGTAAAGGTTTCGTTGTAATACTCCACGCCTTGAGCAGGTTTCTTACCCTGCGCCAAAAGATTGTCGAGCAGGTGCGAAGCGACGCGGAGGACCTCCTCTTTACGCACGCCGTAGTTGATCAGTTCGTTGTAAAAGCCTTTCGAGACCAGTTTCAGCATCTGATCGCGCTGCTTCTTGCCGGCGATTTCTTTGTCGCTTTGCTGGTCCATCGTTACTACCGGCACTATTTCAGCTTCGCAGTTAAAGTCCGGCCCGTCTTCCATCTGAGTCATTCGCCGTGAAGGTGACAACGGTCTCTGGCCTCGGTGAGTAGCCGACGCATGATCGCCCATGGGTGCAATGGTTGCGACTCAATCTGACGGTAATCAACCGATCCAAGCGCAACGGAGCGGATCTCGAGTACTCGTGCCTGCCCATTCTTTTGCGGAAACGGAATGTTTCCGCCGTCCGTTTGAGTCCAAGGCTCCTTGTTGATGCGCATTTGCAATGATTCGCCGTCTTGCTCCTGTCGGTACCAGGGTCGATGCACTTCGACAGTTTCAATCTCCGCCGGCAACTGCACTTCAATATAGCGCGAATACATCTTGAGTTGGAGCGTTGTCCCAGATACTCGATGCTTATAGTTGGTCCGGGCAATCCGGGTCAAATTGCACCATTGTACTTCCGGCCGCATTCGATTGATATCCTCGCTGGTTTCTCCCAAGAGATTCAGCTCATCAGCCAGGTCTTGATGGTGACCGAAAGGAATAATCGCTTGCCCGGTAAGAGCAGCGATGACCATAGGGATCGTGCACTTCTTTGACAGGTGAAACCGTGGAATCACCGGCAAGCCATCAGAAAGGAATTCCGCGGGTTCAAGTCCGAATAAAGGTGACCATTCTCTTGTGGGATTGGAGCGACGGAGCAAGTCGTGCGAGATGCAGACCGCTTCAAAGCCCTGCCGCAAAAGCTGTCCTGCTATATCGGCCGTACAAGCGCTATGAGGCGCTGCCATCACTCTTGCAACGCGCAAATTCGAAACTCGTTCCAAACGCGCAATCCGCTTCAGACTTTGAGCAATTAACCCCTCGCGCGTTTCATCGCCGTACGATCGGCCTAGCTCATTTCGAGTATGGTTGTTTCCGTGTATCAATAGCGATAAATGCGAAGTGTTCTCGCGAAAGAGCCGTGCGACGGCAGAATGGACGAACCAGGCATCAAGCGGAATAGTGGCTATGGCAACGTGGTAGTTATACCTCTTGGCATGATGCGCAAGCACCGCATAATCGAGAAAGCCGTATGTCGGCCAGTGCAGGTTCGGGTCATCGAACATGAAACAGCCTCGAAGCGGGGGTGACACCCAGGCCTGATCCTGTGTGATCCTGCGAAGGAACGCGATCAATGGCAATAAACCGGTCCATTGCGATGACTGCAGTTGATCGAATAGGAGTTCATGCGGTTGCAGCGTTGGCAGCGCTTCCATCGCGAACTCTGTCCCATGCCCCTGTTGCTGAAAGGTCGTCCAAACCAGAGATTCGCCGGACTTAGCCAGAACCTCTCCCTCACAAATCGCCGGCAATCCTCCGCGAACGCGTTGGTAAAGCTGCTGCCCCCGAAGCGCCGGAAGAAGGTGGTGCGAATCGGAGAATATGACCGGGCTTCTCGCGTTGTTGTCCGCTTCACCGTCGAAAAGAATTAGTCGATCGGTAGCAGCGGAGAAAGCGAATTGAAGGTCGTCACCCGGACGACAAAACACCACCTGCGCGACACCTCGAGAATCGACGCTGAAATCCTTTATAATAATGTTGATCTGAAGCCATTCAGCTAGCACCGATAGCAATCGGTTGACTCGGGCAGGCTCGCGTGTTGCCACGATGATTCGCGTCTTCATCATGTATCCAACTCCGGCTCTGCCGGCCGAATCGGTTTGAGCCCCTTTGCAAACTCTTTCACTGAAACGTTAAGTCCAAACGGGATCTCAACCGTGGCAATCGGCCGTGCCGGATTTCCTTGCATCATTGTTTTAGGAGGAACTGACTTGGTAACGACGCTTCCCGCGGTCACTATCGCTCCGCGCCCAATCGTAACGTTCGGCAACACTATCACTCCCGCCCCGAGCGAAACATCTTCTTCGATAATTACGCCCCGTTGCTCGCGGTTATGGGCAATTATCGTGACCCTCATGCCGATCGCCGCTCGATCACGGATGGTAACCAGATGCGGACAGGAGGTCTCAATAATCGTGTCATATCCGATCCAAACATCCTTGCCGATATTCACCCCCCGCCAGCGGTTGAGCCGCACCCGCATAGTTGTCGCACCCGGGAGATTGCGCGCCAGGAACTGAAGAATCCTGTTTTTTAAACCTGGCAGCAATCGCTCGGACATTGGGAGCATCCATGCTACTACAACCACGGGGTTAGAAGCACTGAAATTATGAGCGCAATCAGCGTTGGGAAGTCGCAAACCGCGCTGCTCCAGCGCGTTGCATCAAGTGAGTTCGACCGCAAAATCAAACAATGAATGAGGTTGCTCGTTTGTAATACTGGATTTTCAATTGATAGGGGCGCTGGCATTTTCTGCTACATACCGAGACAGCGGCCCAAGGATTGTGATTTGTTCGGCGTCCAATGTTGCCAAGTCTAGCTGTATCCGAAACTTTTCCTCTAGCGCGCTGATCATCTCGAGAATGCCAAAGGAATCGATTACTCCGCTTAACAGCAAATCGAAATTGTCCGGAAGATCGGCTGAGGCTAATCCAAGTGCTTCGATCGGCTCGCGATATTTATCCAGCAGAAACTGCCGAATGCTGGCCGCGGTAATGTCTCTCATAAAAGCAGGTGAAAAAACGCCACGGCAAAGTCACATCAGGGGCGCAACCCACGAAAATAAAAGTGGTCTTGCAGGCCATCGAATTCCCATCCCGTCGCCTGGTAGAAAGCCGCGAGTCGATTATTCGCCTTGTTGATCCAGAGGAAGCCGGCGCGAATGCCGCGCTGATTCATCACTCCGTAAAAATTATTTTGCAGTTGCAAAAAATCGAGTCCATCGCCGCTCAAGCTATAGATATAATTATAGTTTACCTTTAAGCCATGAAGTTGGAAGCAAACCGCACCAATAATTTGCCCGGCCTGTCGCTTAAGGATAACTTGTTCGTTTTTAATATAGTCGAGAAGCCGAGTTTTTGTAGGCAGATGGTCAGTGTATTTGTTGAATGCTCGGAAAAGATCCTCGTGAAGCTGATCGGCGTCGGCCGGAATTGCGTACTCCAAGGCGGGATTTGGTTGCTGCTGAGGTAATCGATAGGTTTCCATGCGACCGTAGGTGGCCATCGGAAGAAATCCGCCTTGCTCGAATGCGGTAGCGACGTTTTTGTGCGGTTTCTTTGTTAGATAAC